>Ga0310125_10000195_pt1 | contig 26553 bp, 16 predicted proteins | sample CB11b_Tmax_Bot8__FD_203508 | JGI IMG/M metagenome (GOLD analysis project Ga0310125, IMG submission 203508) | Marine microbial communities from Western Arctic Ocean, Canada - CB11b_Tmax_Bot8 | ecosystem: Environmental > Aquatic > Marine > Oceanic | place: Canada: Western Arctic Ocean | collected... | reverse complement strand
TTGAGGGTATAGGGTAGAACACAAAATAAAAAAAGACAGAAAAATAATGTTTCTCAATGGTTTACTAGCCTGTTATGTATCAGATGCAGGCTGATAATTACTTCAACAACATCATTTTTCCAGTAAAGATCTGTTGGCTAGACTTTATTGAATAAATATAAATGCCAGAAGGTAGAGATTGGGCAAAACGATCTGTACCATTCCAGGATACAGTATGCTGTCCCGGGTTGACATTGCCAATAAAAAGGTTCTTAACCAGCTGCCCCTGTATATTGTGGATATTGATATTCACGTCGGATGAGATATCCATAGAATAAATGATGTTGGTAATCGGATTGAACGGGTTTGGATAGTTGCCATGCAGACCAAAATTATTGGGTATTACATCATTATCCGTTGCTAGCGTCCCCACAAGATAGGATTGCTTATTCGTGTTAGATATGTTTCCCTCAACATCTTGAGCAGATACCCAATAATAAACAGTGGTACCATTGGACACGCCTGGAATGTCAGTGTGATAAGCATACATCTGCAAAACTAAATTAAATACTGTAGTCATATATTCTGAAGTTGTATCAGCCGTAAGAGAATTAAGCTGGTAGTGAAGAACTACCACATCAATACCCTCTGACCCACCAGAAGGATTATAATCATTTGCAGTCGCCATGACCTTAATCTCTGTCCAAGATGGAATTGGATCCGGTAATCCAGTTGTAGTCGAAAGGCCTACATGATAGATGTCAATTTCCGGCGGAATATCTCCTGTAATATCGACGACATACTGAAATTTCCAGGCATTTGGCATAATATGCCAGCCGTGTTCACCGCTTGGTCCACTGCAACCACTTGCGAAATATTGAAGACCCGGGGAAGGATAAAGATAAGAAGCATCAGCTGCATTCAAGAGGATCTTTGTTGATTCGTCGGCTGGATCACCGGCGCCATCGGCCAGGTAGGTTACCACCACTGCAATATACTCGTCTTTTACAAATTGTGCACCACCACCTGCAAAATCAACGAAAAAAAGGCCTTCAGAACCACCAGAGGGTCTTGGGATCATAACATCATTACCAGTCGGTAAAACTTTGGTACCCCAAACGGGTTGTCCGTTTAATACTTCCGGTTCGGTGGAACAGACACCCGCACCTGCGCTGAAATTGTTCCAAACCAAATTGGAAGCTGAACTTGGATCGGGAAAAGCGATTGAATCATTTTCTGCTGAATGAGCAAAGCCGATCCACCCGCTTTCAGCCGTATCCCCAAAGCTATACATCGATCCTGCTGATGTAAATGGGTATCCAGCCGTATCCGGTCTAAACACCTCAACCTGAAGACTAGGATATGTTCCATCCGTGTTCCATTGATGCACACCCACACCCACACCATTAAGAGTTAAATCGCCTGGAACCTGGAAGACTTCCATCATGATGTCACCGGGGAAAAATCCTATATTGACCGTATCTTCCAATCCCACATTTAGCGTATCAACCAAGCTACGTGAGAGAACCGTCTGTGCAGTAGATGTGTTTCCCTGGCTTGCTTCCAAGATCCTAAAAAAACAGACACTCAAAATCAGGTATATTTTTATTTTTTTCATAGAATTCCCTCAGGGTCGAGATGTTTCATAAACTGAAAGAATGAATATAGGTTATTTTTTCGTGCAATAATAGAAGGCCTTTCAGTCCATGTAATTCTTGAATTATTATTCCTAAATACTCTTGTAATATAATTTATTTTATGATACTGGCAGTTCATATTATTCTACGTTAATGGAAAAAGATAAAGATGGGGTTTGACTTTGGAATTCATCGACTTTGAATTTTTCGATTGAACCATCCGGCCACCGGATATGAATACTTTTCACCTTACGCTGACTGGTCCCCTCACCAATAAAAACAACCGGGGCTGATTGGGATAGATACCCGCCACCAGCTGAAACTTCATGAAGCTGGATTGAATCGTCGGAAAAATTCACACTAATTTTTGCTCCGATATGATTTCGACCTTCAGATCTATCAAATATTCGAATAGCCATTGATTTAGACTGTGTCTGGTTTAAAAAAGTCCTCAACTTTCCGCTATTTACACCAACAATAAAATCAGGGCGGTGATCCTGGTTTAAATCACCAATTGTAAGGCTGGTACCATCCCTAGGGACAAGGAGTCCACTAATGGCCGGGGCAACACTTTCAAACTGCCCGGTACCATCGCCTAAAAGCAGCAGGCTGACACCCCCATCCATATAACCAGTTTCCCGTTGTGATCCATAAAAATTTTGCACCACGTATAAATCTAAATTCCCATCTCCATTAATATCGCAGACTGCTGAACCAAAGATCGGGCTGGCCTGAGCCATCCGCGGCAACGGCTGAAATTCCAATCGAACTTTTCCCTTATTATCCGTTTGATTGATAAGTATGCCCGAGGCCAAATTATTGATCTCAAACTGTTCCGCATCATTGATTCGATCCTCAGTGTAGATATCTTGTAATGATGTAATAGCGAACTTGTGATAGGTTGGCAGCTTTTGCTTGATCATAGGCATTGCTCCACTGGAACACCCCAGACCTCGGTGAGGTAAGCAAATACCATTCTCGTATTTGGCTTCGATTATTCGTTTTATCCCATTCCCTTCAAAGTCTCCATAATACATTATTTCCGGTTTTGTTGTAGAAGCTTGATATTTGGTATTAAGGCCAAAATTACCTACCAAATAATCCGTGTCTCCATCGTTATCCATGTCTCCGCCGCTAATACTGTTATACCAACCCTGCTGATTGGCCAGCCCTGCTTGGGAAGTTCGATCAATTAGTTTGCCATTCTCATTATGAAAATACCGTACTGGACCCCATTCGTACGTTACCAGTAAATCAGGCTGATGATCACCATCTACATCTGTAAACAGGGCACTTGTAACCATCCCGGATTGTTTGATTTCGGGGGCAAAAACGTCAGTTACATCTTCGTATTTGGACCCTTTGTAGCGCAGCACATACGACTGTGGTGATTCAGGATATTTTCCGGGGATAATCCTTCCGCCGATAAACAGTTCCGGATGACTATCACCATCGATATCAGCAGCGGCCACCACGCTGCCACTGCTACGAATATCTGGCAATAGATCTAAGGATCCTTTTTGGAAATTTCCAGTTCCGTCATTAATATATAGACGATCACGCAATAATACATCTCCTGGTTCACACTCAACGCCCCCGCTAACTACATATAGATCGAGATCACCATCACGATCGGGATCAATAAACAACGCACCCATATCCTCAGAATGGATGTCATAGGTAAAGCAAAATTGTGAAGCATTTTTAAATTGACCATTACCCTGATTGAAAAAAACCTTCCCAGTGAAACCGGCAGATCCGCCAATAAAAACATCATCGTATCCATTCCCATTGACATCGCCCCATGCCATCCCTGGACCAAGTTGGGATGATTTGTTTGGTAACAGCTTTTGCCTTTGAAAATCATCGTATTCCTTTTCTCGATGTATTACGTTTGCCAAACCTTCACTACTAGATGAAAACATCGTCCCAACGGATTTTGCTAAACTGGGTTGATTTAATTTTTGAGAGGGTAACTTTTGTTCGGTAATTACATAAAGAAAGCCGGTAGGAATATCTTCTAAGATTTGCGTAATGCCCGAAGGCCAATAAATTGTGATTTTCTCGGCCATTTCTTTTATCCCCAAGCCAAAATGTACAATTGGTTCGCTCGATGACATAAATCCTCTTGAACTGGAAACGTAGCGGACCATTTGCTTAAGTCCATTATTAGTATCTAAAACGATTTTCGCGCCAATCCCACCATTATTACTCGTCTTACCATTAAGTTTGATCCTTAGAGAATTGCCAGTAGAGACATCGTTACGATATACGAGTATCGGTTCTTCAAACCCGTTAACAACGAGATCCAAGTCACCATCACCATCCAGATCACCCATCGCTGATCCGGTACTAACGCCAAAATGATCCAAACCCCACCGACTGCTCAAATCTTCAAACTGCAGATCGCCCAGGTTTCTATATACCTGGTTGTTCAAGCGATAGGGCTCTTCTTTTTCCCACATTTCTAGCACTTTTAAGCTATAAGAACCATCCTTACTTGCGATCTGTTGCATTCGTTCTTTTAAATCTCCATTAAAAAAATCGCGTGACATACCATTGGTAAAATATACGTCTTCAAAGCCATCATTATCTAAATCACCAAATTTAACAGTCCAGGTCCAGTCTGTCTTTGCCAATCCGGTTAAATATGCCACTTCCATGAACCGGTCTGTACCTGTATTTAGATAGAGCGCATTTCTCATGTACTGAGGTGGATTAGGAAAATTCAAAAACCAAGCGTCACTATTAGGCCCGCTCATAGAGCCCATTGACAATTTGTCTCTATAATGGTTGCTTCCAGCCATATCAGAAGCTAGAAAATCGATCCGGCCATCATTATTAATGTCTGCATAGTCGGACCCCATTGAAAACCAAGGTGTGTGCGGCAAAGCCTCATCCACGACATCAGTAAAAGTGATTACCCCATTATCATCCAGTCCATTGTTTCGAAACAGATGATCAGGGCCCATGTAATCGTTGGCAACATATAAATCTGGCCAACCATCATCATTGTAATCCCACCAGATTGCAGACAAACCATAATAAGGGAACTCGCCAATACCCGATTCCATAGAAACATCGATAAAATGACCGTCGTCATTTCTATAAAGATGATCAAATTGACCTGCCGGAATTAACAGTTGGATACGATTGGGGGGTTTTATGAAATATGCCTGTTCTTGAGAATCGGGGTGAACACGGAGTGGCTGGTTCTTTTGACGTAAAATTTTGACATTTCTGATAGCATCACTGGGATGAAGTCTATTCGTCAGCAAATAGCCGTCTAAATCACCATCGAGATCATAATCGGCAAACGACATCGCCACGCTGGCTCCGTGGAAATCAAGACCATGAGCACCTGCCTCTTCCGTGAACTTATCCCGCTGGTTGATATACAATCGATTAGAGCAGTCAAATCCACACACATATAGATCAAGCCAGCCATCATTATTAATATCGGCAAACGTCGCGCCCGAGCTCCACATCCCAGCAGAATTAATGCCCATTTTTTCGGTCACGTCTTCAAAATGAAAGTCTCCAAGGTTTCGATATAGCCGTCCACCATCTTTCTGTCTAGTCAAAAATACATCGGCCAGACCGTCATTATCAAAATCACCGATCGCGACTCCTGAAGCTATAAACGAGTTACGCAACTGATCTCGGTGTTTGGGCTGGACATCCCAAATATGTTGAAAGTCTATCCCTGTTTCCGATGGGCTCAAATACACAAACCGGTGCGTTGAATCAGGTGGAATAGTTAACTTATTGAATTGGGTAGCAGATAATCCTGGGTGTTCTTTCTCTAATCTCTGGATGTGTTTGACAACCAGTGGTGATACTTTCCAATTATTATCGCTATCAATTCGATTACAACCAAAGTAGCATAAAAATAATAAGTAATTAGAAACTATTATTATCCTGCTCATTTATTTAATCCAGGCCTGAAATCAATTGCACGTATTCGGATATTTCAAATTTTACTGTGCTGGATATCTTAGCAGTCGTGCCAGCTAAAATCAAAGATGATATGACGGCTATTAGGACAATCCTCTTACACATGATCTAAATATATCTGACTGAAAACTATGTATATTATTTTAATTGAAACTTTTGCAGATAAGCATCTGGTGGACTATAAAATTAGTATGTACCATATTATTTTTTGGTTTTAGGCGATACCCTGCTCACATCATAAAGCTATCATACAATATTACTTTAAGCAAATTAATTTGCATAACTTTTGCGTAAGAATTATCAAAATTAATTCAATTCATTAATGTTTACTTCTAAAATACCAATTGTAAAAAACACACTTTATTGCTACCACTTATTGGTTATGATTTTTCTCTTCAGCTGCAGCAAGGCGCCTACGTTAATTAATGTTAAAGGTCACAAAAAGGCACTGGAAAATATTACAACAATCATCCAGGGATCTGGCCTTCAGACAAATATCGGAATTAAAATCGTTGAACTTGAATCTAATGAAATTATTTACGAGTGGAACACCCTGGCACTATTCAATCCCGCCAGTAATAATAAGCTTTATACTTGTATCGCAGCACTAGCAATGCTTGATACGAGCAAAACGTTTTCCACAGCTGTTTACCAGGATAGTACAGCTGTTTATTTAGTTGGGGGAGGAGACCCACACCTTACACTTAACCAACTGGATACGATGGCTCAAACAATTAGCGATACATTGAAATTGCATCTAGGCCAGGACTACTGGTTTCAAAATAATCGCATTCGTATGCGCACGATTGATCTCGCAAAAAAAATAAATTATCTGATATTGGATGATTCCATGCTGGATGATGTACCCTATGGCCCTGGTTGGATGTGGGATGAGGGGTCATGGTGGTATGCAGCACAAATCAGCGCACTATCGGTTAATGAAAATTGTGTCGATTTTTATGTCACACCTGGAATCATAGAGCATCCAGTCTTAATAAAAACAAATCCAGTTACTAGGTACATATCAATTACAAATCAATCAATAACTGTGGATGATACAACCGACTTTAAAAAATTGAAGATAACGCGTGATTGGAAAAAACTAAACAATAGTTTTACTATCACAGGTAATGTGCTGGACACTGCGTCCACGGATACCTTTCAACGCAATGTTCATGATCCCACCATGTATAGCGGCACAGTTTTTGCCGAAATGTTACAATCTAGGGGAATAAATATTAAGCATATAATAAAAGGTACCTTGCCGGCAGGTACAATGAAGGTTGCAGAACATCGGTCAAAACCAGTCCAGCATGCACTTACCGAATTCATGAAAAGAAGCGAAAACCTCACTGCTGAACTTCTGGTCAAACACATCGGCGCAGTTGTTTACGATACGGTTGGAACATGGAATAATGGTCTTCTCGCAATAAAAACATTCCTTCATGATACCGTTGGAATAGACACAAATACATTCAGTTTAAGCGATGGTTCTGGCGTTTCAAGGTATAATTATTCCAGTCCAGACCATTTTATTAAATTATTAACCTGGGCTTACAATAATAAAACCGTACGTGATAAATTTTTAAATACCTTTCCAATTGGGGGATGGGATGGTACACTTGAAGACAGAATGCAAAATGAGGAATCATTAGCAAAAATTATTGCAAAAACTGGCACACTATCTGGTGTAAGTTGCTTATCTGGGTATATATTTACAACACGGGGTAATCCACTCGCTTTTTCAATATTAATGAATGGATATGTTGATGAAGCAAAACCATTTCGTAGCCTACAGGATAAAATTGTCAACGCGCTAACAGAAATAAAGTTATGATCAAACCAGCAGGCCTAAAGTCAGAAGCAAATATTGGTGTAATAAGTCCTTCTTACTGGATTGCCGAGGACGTATTGAAAAATACTTCAGAAATATTTTCCAGCCGAAATTTCCATCTCACATTTGGTAAGAGTATTAAAGCAAAGGAAGGACCGTTTGCTGGCCCGCCGGAACTAAGGGCTGAAGATTTAAACAATATGTTTGCCGATCCAAATATAGATGCCATCTTTTGTGCCCGGGGCGGCTATGGAGCAAATCGTGTTTTGCCACTGTTGAATTATGATATGATAAAAGAAAATCCCAAGATATTCATTGGCTATAGTGACATTACCGCTTACCTCACATCTATTACTCAAAAAACAGAAATAATCACCTTCCATGGACCCATGTTGGTATCCTATAAACATGGATTTATTGATTATAATTTTGACCAGATGATGAAAGCATTGACCAGGACCGAAAATATTGTGATTAGCACGCCTGAAGAATTTGATCCACATATTCTCAAGGAAGGCACAGCCAAAGGGCCACTATGGGGTGGCAATTTGAGCCTTGTAATGAATCGTCTTGGTACTGATGGTCAAATTAATACAACTGGCTGTATTCTTTTTTTGGAAGATCTCGATGAATATTTATATTCCTTTGAACGGATGTTAGTTCATTTACAGACCGCTGGTGTATTTAATAATATAAATGGTCTTATCATTGGCGAACTGATAGATATGAAAGATCAGGAAATTTCTTTTGGTAAATCAACGGATGATATTGTTATGGAAATATGCGGGGCTTTAGATATACCTATTGTGACCAATTTCCCATGCGGCCATGGAAAATACCAGGCCACATTACCTATTTCATTGCCAGTTGAATTGGAAGTCGATAAAACAGTAAAACTTAAATTTAGTGAACCGGCCGTCAATTAAGAAAAAACTATGCTGAATTATATCTGGTTTGGGTTAATGTTTATTTCTGTAGTTGTGGGCACATTAACTGGCCGAATCGATGCTGTAACAGAAGCTGCCATCGACATGGCGAAAACAGCCGTTGAAATTGCAATTGGCCTGATCGGTATTATGGCATTATGGCTTGGTACAATGAAGATTGCTGAGAAATCCGGTTTAATTAGTATTATTGCCAAAAGTCTTCGTCCTATAACCATACGACTCTTCCCTGATGTGCCGGAAGACCATCCAGCGATGGGTTCGATAGTATTAAATATGGCAGCTAATGTTCTAGGCTTAGGCAATGCCGCCACGCCGCTAGGCTTAAAAGCAATGGAAGAATTACAGCAGATCAATCCAAATAAAAACACTGCCACAAATGCCATGTGCACATTTCTAGCAATTAATACTTCCAGCGTACAATTGATATTACCTGCAGCAGTTGTAGGACTAATGGGCACATATGCCAGTGAAATATTCATTACAACAATTATAGCTACTAGTATATCAACCATTGCAGCAATTATTGCCGTCAAGGGCTTGGAAAAATTGAAACGCTTTCAGATTGAACCAGAGGATGGATAATGATTGATCAATTTGTTCAAGGAATTAATGATTTTGCTAGATACATCATCCCCCTGTTGCTGGTGGGGATTCCTTTTTATGGTTTGGTTTTTAAAAAGGTCAAAGTTTATGAACTATTTGTGGAAGGCGCCAAAGATGGCTTTACCATTGCCATACGAATCATACCCTACCTTGTGGCAATCCTAGTAGCTATAGGAATGTTTCGCGCTTCGGGTGCGCTGGATCTGGTCTTGACAGGGTTTTCACCACTTCTTTCCCTGATCGGATTTCCACCAGAAAATTTACCTCTAGCTTTAATGCGGCCTCTTTCTGGCAGCGGGTCCCTGGGGTTACTTACTGATCTGGTAAATACACATGGCCCTGATTCAATCTATGCCAAGATTGGGGCAACCATGTTTGGATCAACCGAAACTACATTTTACGTATTGGCCGTATACTTTGGATCAGTTGGTATCCGTAGATCACGTCATGCAATAGTTGCTGGCTTGATCGCGGATACAGTAGGCATCCTTTCTGCTGTTTATATCTGCCGCTTATTAGTTGGCTGATTAGGGAAAAACTATTTGACCAGCAAAAACTTGCTTTGTGCAGTTCGATCTTCCCACTTGATTGCATAAATATACATTCCGCTGGCAAGGGAATTTCCACTGAAGTAAGCCGTGTTTAATCCAGGACCACGTATTTCATTAAGCGGTGTTGCAACTACCTGTCCCAGTAAATTATAGACGTCAATCTTTACATTTCCTGAAGAAGGTATTGTGAATTGAAATGTCGTGGAATTGTTAAATGGGTTAGGATAATTCCTTAGTAATAAGAATTGAATTGGAGTAATCGGTTCCTGACCAGTTAGTTGCACATTAAAACCGAAGTCTGATAATACCATACCTGCCAGGCTTATTTTCTGCCAATCATCATAAATAGTCTCAAAAGGAAAACCCATCATAAATACATGAGCAGGCTCTGAACCACCAGGTACTATTCCGCTAAAATGAACAGCAGCTATAAGATTATTCCCATATAGTAGCGCCACAGCGCCACCGTTTATGGTTGAGAATGCATCCGGGTAATTCTCTTCATAGACGCCATAGTTTCCATTATCATAATTCAAGATCAGATTTTCAAACACAGTATTTTCCTGGCCCCGAACTTCATAGCTGCCAGCATCGTCCTGAGCGTAGGACCCTTTTAAATAATTACGAATAAAATTGCGATCGGTCGTACTTCCCAGATTATCCAGGTCCCAGGCAATTTCAGATCCGGAAATAAACAGATTGCCCCCTTGTTGGAGATAGGTTTTCACAAAGTTTTGTTCGATATCATTGAATGTTTCATCCGCTGTACTTTCATCACCAAGATTCCAGAAAACAGCATCATAATTTGTTAGATTTACGGATCCGCTGATAACAGCATCATTATCCGCAGATTCAAAAGAATAGCCCCAGGGTACTAATGCATTTCCCATCGTCATTGAAAATTCATGATATGGAAATAAAAAACTGCCATCAATACGATCAAAGCCATCTACAATTAGGATATTTTCATTTGTTCCAGCTTTATAACTACCATAGGTATCACTGGGAAAACTCATAGTACTATCATCACTGGCTGCGACACTCTGCATTTTGTAATAATATGGTGTATCTGCATCAATTGGCAGAACAACCGCAGATTGATCCGCTTCAATAATATTCCCATTCAGAGCTGAAAACCAATTACCACCTTCTTGATAAAATATATTATAGCCTATAATTTGCGTTGTATCTACCGGCAGCCATGAAATTGTTAAACTATCAGAAGCATCCAAAACCTGCAATTCAGGTTTTGGGATATTACCTATTGCCCCTTCCATTCCAATGTAATACCGGGGTGTATAGCCGGAAAGCTGGCTGATATAGTAACTACGGTAACTTACCTTCCAGTCGTATCCGGCCGCTTCAACTGTTAAAAAAGAACCGTCTGGATTTCTGAGTATTACCATCCTTACATGACCAGGTTTGTGGATCACGTCGCCGGGTTGTAATTCATCCCAATTCTGATAAGCAACCGCAATCGAATCGTCCATCATACGAGTGGAATAATGGGTGGGCAATTTCCAGCATCGAGAAACGAACCCTGAACAGTCTACACCAACGCAATGTGGACTAACACAGTAATTCTGAGTACAGTCAGTAGCTTTGTCTCCAGCATACTTACCGCTTAATAGTCCGGCTTCAAGCTGGTCCAATGTTCTAAATCCACCCCATTGATAAGGTACGTGGTAGTTAGATCCAGGCTCAATCCAATCTGGTGTTTCGATTTCTACACCATTTGGATCATTGATTCTGCCATTTGTGATATTGGCAGCAGTTGCAGTCCATTGATGCTGAACATATTGATCCGCTATAGCTAATGCTTCCGCTGGTGTGACAGTAGGAAAATCTTGCATGGTGCGCTGGCGGTCAATTTCGATAGGCGGATCTTCCAAAACAGGAAATTCTAACGCCTCAAAAAAGTGCTCCGGTAATTCAGGCACAGTCTCAATTGTTTCATCATATTTCCAGCTAAGAATGTGGACACCATTTGTTCTGGTGTGAAGCATGTTTAATGCACCAGACATATCAACATGGAACTCTTTGGATATATAGGTAAATGATATTGGCGGTATATCAAACCTATTGAGTTCCGATCCATTATTATCTATGACCAACACCTGCCTGTTTACCTCTAATGGAATTTGATTGATAATCTTTTCAACCATTATATAGCGCAATCCAGATGGTGTTTGACCTAAAACTTTTACAGTAGCAGTGTTCGTTTCATTAAAATAAATAACTGTGCCTTGCGCGGTGATCAGACGGAATTGATTTTTACCAATTCGCTCGGCACGGTCCGCAACACCTTTAGGAAATGATTCAGAACTGGTAATAAAATTATTTCCACCCGGTCCTATTCTCCAGGTATGGTTATTAGATAGCAATAATAATGTGCCATTTTCCCTGTAATCTGCTTTATCTATATAACTGTTTGGTAACGGCAGGGTATTAATTATTTGATTATCATGAAATGACTTAAATAATTTGTTTTGCGTATCTATTATCTGAATAATCTCATTGTCAATGAAAATAAAAGTCGGTCCGAATGGGCCTCCTGGCCCATGGCGTAGACCAATTGAATTTGTTTCCGTACCCCATGGTAAAAACAATTTTTCTTCAAAACGAATTCCTCCAAAAAGAACATTGATGAGCCAAAGGAAGGTTAATATAACGGTTGCTCTCATATTGGTAAATGTAGTCAGTTACACCACACATTTCAAGGACTTACCAATAACGCGTTAATTAGAGCAGCATAAGCCAAGAAAAATTAGATAATATTTTATTTAAATTTAATCACCTGGAAAAATATTAATGGCTGAATACAAGAAAGATCTTGGGCTTAAAAAATCTGTTGCGTTAGTTACAAGCAGAATAATCGGGTCAAAATAATTTCACCAACCAGCACCTAATATGGTGTTTGTGGGCTGTTCAAGCTTGTTCGGGTTGAGATTTACCGCAACAGGAACTATTTATTACCATTTTAAAAGAATAAAAGTTTAACCATAGATATTAACCAGTTGTTAACTGAAATATATTCCCTAACAACTCTTCCTCATATTTGGATAGGTACTGTTGCCTTCTGGACATAACAGTTTTATTTACGGCTAATGCTTTATCAAGTTTATAGGTGGTATAATCATCGGCGGCACTACCCCAGGTAAACGATGAAATATGTCTTTTATGCATCGCTGACCCATAAAGGTTGCAGTTAATTCCTACGTTGGTTCCAGTATTAAATGTTGTATTAATCCCACATTTTGAATGATCACCCATTATCAAACCCATAAATTGTAAACCGGTGTCAATAACTTTACCATTGACTGTTACTTTTACTGCACCATAATTATTTTTCAGGTTACTATTGTTTGTTCCAGCACCAATATTCACCCAGGACCCAACATATGAACTGCCTAGAAACCCATTATGCGCTTTATTTGAACAGGGTAAAATTATAGAGTTGTTTACTTCTCCCCCAATTTTACATCCTTCAGTTATACTGCTACCACTGTATATCCGTGCACCTGCTTTGATCAAAACAGATGGACCGATATAGACTGGACCCTGTATGTACACATGCGGTTGAATCACTGCATTACGATCGATAAAAACCGGGCCATTTGATCCATCAACTATCACTTGTGGAAAAATTTTTGCAGTCTTATCGATGAATACATTTTTACTTTGGATTACAGTATCATCATCAATGGCGGGCTCTACTTTTCCTTGTGTAGCAAACGTAAAATCTGATCTTATTTGATCACTATTGGCCTGGATAAGGTCCCAAATATATTCAACTAATACACCGTCAATTTCTTGTTTTTCAATTGCAGTTTCATCTAAATCAAAAGTTATACCGTTTTGCACTTTTTTGATAGTCATCGTTAGTTGATCACCGCTTAACCTCGCTGCAACTACTTTGTTATTTATTGTAAAAGATTGGTTCTTGTCTAATTTATTTAATACAGTTTCAGAGCTTAAAAGAGTGCGTCCATTGATAAATACAATCTCTTTCAGTTCCGCTGGAAAATTATTCACCAAACAATCTGGGTAGCGATCCCGTACTACACTTTCAAGAATCGATCTTGTATGCAGTGTTATCGATGCTTTCGGGAAGTTTCTGATCAATTTTTCCTGTAGTGATACCATCCCGCAAAATAGATCATAAACAGGACGCATGTAAACCATCGGCAACAGGTTATTACACCCAGAATCTTCATAAATACATATATGCATGCTCATGTAGCCCTTTATCGTTGAATTTAATAACGATTGCCTAGGGAAAAATTATGTTAATAATAAATCCCTGCAATCAGGGATAAAATCCAAGCAGTAAATAAGCCAAAATAAATACCAATAACATTGCCCATAACACCCATTAATAAACCAACAGGTGCAAGGGATTTTTGATAAATTGTTGCTACTATTGGCGCACTCACTACACCGCCAATATTTGCCTGGCTACTGGTAGCGATTAAAAACATAGGTACTTTCAACAGGCGTCCGCCAATAAATAAAATAGCAGCGTGAATAATAATCCATAGGACACCAGCTAATAGAAAGAGTGGTGCTTCTAATATAGCATTAAGATTTGCTTTTGCGCCAATTGTAGCCAATAATAGATACAAAAAAATATTACCAATGTGGGATGCGCCAGCTTTTTCCAAATTTGATAATGGTGTTAAGGATAAAATAATTCCTAAAACGGAAACAATAATGATCGTCCAGCCAAAACTGGTGATCACCCTGCCCAGATCTGGTAACCACTGTCCAAATTTTAAGGCGATGAACCCTCCAACCATTCCAACTGCTAACATAGTTATCAGATCAAAAATTTCCATAGGACGGCGACCAGTGTTCATTACTTCATTCATCTGGATATTTAGTTCATCAATTAGTGTAGTATCTACCCCGTTCCAATCATCAAGCCGTTGCTGATAAGCAGAGAAAAATATCACTACACCCAGCCAGCCGTACCCCACAACTGTATCCACGATGATCATAATACCAAATAAATCATCCCGCGTACCAATAGATGTTCCTACTGCAATCATATTGATGCTGCCGCCAATCCAACTACCGGAAAGAGCACCCATTCCCTGCCACGCATCTGCTGGCAGCCAGGGACCAAACAAAGCCAATGAAATTGCACCACCAACTACTACACCCATCGTACCTATCAGCATCATAAATATTGCCTTTGGGCCAAGCTTGGCCAAAGCAGGTAAATTAGCAGACAGTAATAATAATATTAGAGCCGGTGGTAATAGATAAGTTTTGATCCAATCATAAAGCACAGATGATTCTGGTATAATTCCTAATGTGGTAGAAAACATGGGTAAAAAATAGATCCAAATAACCGTGGGCAAATATTTGAAGAGACCTGCTAAAGCAGTTTGCTCATTGAGCCAGTAAATCAAGCAAATTAAAGTCAGCAAATAGACTAAAATAGCAACCGGGTCCTGAATCGGAATCATAAGGTCATTTCTCCCAGAACTAATGCTTTTTTCGCACCGGTAACTGATGGGATATTCCCCGGAATACTTTTAACATGAGCAACGGCCAATATAGCAAAACCAAGCGCTTCCTTGCCATCTACAGACACACCTAGTTCATCAGATGGTACAACCGCAATAGGACTAAACCATTTCACTAAATATTTCATAACGCACTTATGGTGTATTCCTCCGCCACTAATAATTAAGCGCTCAACTTGATGATCTCTGATAAATTCTTCACAGGCTAAAAAAACTGACTTCGCCGTAAATAAGGATAAGGTTGCCAACTGATCTGCTATGGCAAGAGAACTAAGTTCTTGCCGATGGTCGGCCAGCCAATTGATCCCAAACTGGTCACGACCGGTGGATTTAGGCGGCAGTTGTAAGAAATACGGTGCTTTCAGCCAGTTATTTACCAATCTTTTATCTGCATTACCCTCTAGAGCGAATTCTCCTCCCACATCTATGCCTTCTTTAGATTCTACAAGAAAGGTTTCATCCAGTAACGCCATCCCCGGTCCCGTATCAAAACCAATAACATCGCCATTATTGATGCATGGCAGAAAAGTTACATTTGCGACACCACCAAGATTCAGTGTTATTATGGCAGTATCAATATTCCGAAATAACCATTCATCCACTTTGGGCATTAAGGGCGCACCTGTACCACCTGCATAAATATCAGCAGTTCGGAAATCCGATATTACTGGTATGTTAAATTTTCCCGCTAAAAAAGATGGATCCCCGATCTGTAAGGTGGATTGCCCACTAACATGATGAATAGTTTGTCCGTGCGAGCCAATAAGTTCAATATTATCGATGGATTCTGAGTGTAGATACTCAAATAATTTTTCTGCGTACCATATACCAAGGTCGTGATCTAATGCACTGCTATATTTTTTAGTACCATAAACCGCTTGACGGATTTGGGACTGTAATTCACTCGGGTATGGTATGGATGTTGTACCTATCATATTAAAATCAGCATTATTATTACTCAGACCAATGTCCGCTATAGAAATGTCCAGTCCATCCATGGATGTCCCAGTCATGAGACCGGCAGTGCGTATAACTTTTTTAGTTTTAAAATTTCTTGTGATTGCCATTTTAAGTAAAGGACTCTATAATCCTTAGATAATTTATTTAGTATCTAAATTCACCATTTTGATAATACAAATTTCAGTAAAAATATTGATATTTTTATTCTTAACCTTGCTAATAATGAGATGCATGTAGTCATTAGTTTATTTGCTTGCAAAATATGATGAATCGGATAACCATATTTTTTTTCATTTTGCAATTAGCTATTGTATCAATTGTACTTGCAGAACAAGCCAATAATGAATTTCGTGCAACATGGGTCATTACCTGGGAACATATTGATCAAAATAAAAATCCAGGTCAAAATATGGAAAAAATCCGCAAAATAATGGAAGACCACAAAGCTGCAAACATGAATGCCGTAATCTTTCAAGTACGCCAAAGTGGAACAGCGTATTATCAATCTTCTTATGAACCTTGGGGTTATTATGCTGGGTATCAGTATCCTGGTTATGATCCATTAGAATATGCTATTGAAGAGGCCCATAAGCGTGGTCTCGAATTACATGCCTGGTTCAATGTTTTCCAAACTTCCAGTACATACCCTGGTACACCAGCCGCAGGGCACCCTGAATGGATCTGTCGGGACCAAAACGGTATTTCGATGACTTCATATCGTTCTGTTTCGCCTGGGCTTGAGGAAGTAAGGAATTATACTATTAATGTGGCTATGGAAATTGTAAGGAATTACGATATTGATGGATTACATCTTGATTACATTCGTTGGAATGAACATACAAATACAGCAAGACAGATTGTAGAACCAGTAATGGAATTACAGAGAAAAGATGGCATGATTAGTGATCAAGAGCTTCAAAAGCTGAACAATAATTGGTCTGGGAGATACTTGTATGATTACAACCACCCTTTTTCTAGTGGAATACCCGATAATTTTGATTCTTGGGAAAGTTGGTGGCGCTGGTCCGTCACTACATTTGTAGAAACACTTCATGATTCAATTCAATCTGTTAAACCGCACGTTCGACTTTCGGCAGCGGTACTAGGAAAATATAACTGGTCTGGGTGGCAAGGCTATGGCACTGTTTATCAGGATGGCGCCAAATGGTATAATGAGGGCAGCATCGATCACATAATGCCAATGAGTTATCATTGGACAACGGCTTCTGGATTTACCGGTATGCTGGAAGACAACTGTCCCCAATGCTGGCGAATTTTTGTTGAACCTGGATTAGAATCTGGAAGATCATATACGGTGGGTCCAGGATCCTATATATTGGATGAAAATAATGTTTGGTATAGACATCCCGATATTGTTGTAAATATTCGTAGTATTAACTGGACTAAGGGTTTTCAATTCTTTAGTTACCGATCCTGGGATGAAAACAATTATTTTAATACCGCTGGACAATCCTTTTTTCAGGGCAAAACAAAAGTCCATCCTACACCAAACATTTTTAGTATTAGACCAAATAAACCATTATTGGCTATTAATGCAGTGGATTCGGTGACTATGGAACTTACAGTTTATCCTTCGTCAACAAATGAATCAGGGTGGTTTATTATATATCGCTCAATTGACCCTACGGCAACACCTGATATTGGTGACATAATTTCGATTCAATATAAATCTGAAGATATAACATACACGGATTATTTGTCAGATACTGATTTAGTCTACCAGTATTTCGCAACCCAAACAGATAGATTCTGGAATGAATCGGAACCATCCAACCGAGTTTATACATCATCAGGACCAATGCCAGATAAATATAAAATTTCACAGAATTACCCAAACCCATTCAATGGGATGACAACTATTCCATTTGCAATTCCAGATTACAGTCATGTTAACTTATCAATAACGGATATTCGAGGTAATACTGTTGCGACACTTATTAATCAGCCCATGCTGCCCGGTAATCATACAATAAATTGGTATGGTAAGAGTGATGCGGGGAATCACCAGGCCTCTGGCGTGTACTTAATTTATCTAAATACAGGAGGCACAGTTAAGCACTCTAAGCGATTGCTCTTTTTAAAGTAATAAAATATCAATTGAAATTAAGAATTGATTTCACAACGGTATTGTGAAACCTTCTACGTACCTGTTTTATACCTGGTTTTTCGCGTGTTGGGTGAACTCTATTAGTCAACAATACAACAATCAATTGCTGCTCTGGATCGATCCAGAATGATGTACCTGTATAACCCAAATGCCCAAAAGCTTTATCTGAAAAATAGTCCCCGGCACTGCTTGTGCCATCACGATCAGGCCGGTCCCAGCCGAAACCTCTATTCGCTTCATCCACTGTACTTTGTCTTGCTGTAAAAAGATTGATTAATTCACTGTCTAATAATTCTTTGTTATTTACTAGGCCATTATTCAACAGCATCTTTCCATATTTCCCAAGATCCTCTGCATTAGAGAAGAGTCCTGCGTGGGCAGAAACACCACCGATCAGATTTGCGTTTTCATCATGCACGTAACCGTGAGCAGGTTTTTTTGGGAAAAGATTAAATGACAACGTTTTCAGCGGTCCAACCAAGCCGGCAACAGTAACAGCAATCTTTTTCCGCAAGGAAGTCCTGCTAGTACCGACAGGCATTACTGTTCTTTCTGTTGGTGGAATATTATATTTATAAGAGGCGGGTGGATTATAAAATGTATTATTCATACCCAGTGGTTTATAAAACCAGTCTGTTCCAAGGGCATGCAGGTTATTACCACCTATTTTTTCCAAAATTGTTCCCAAAAGTATCATGCCCAGATCACTGTACTTGTATTCAGTTCCTGGCTCATAGGTAAGTCTTCTATTAATTATATTATCAACGACATCGCCCCTATTTTTGTACTTGGTTTCCAGAAAATAACGATGATAGGCACTGAGTCCTGACTCATGCAATAGTAGATGACTGATGGTGATTGAATCTTTGCCGTCTTTATAGAAACCAGGGAAAAAATCACTGATTGGCTGATCTAGAGCAAGCTCTTTATCATTAATCAATTTCATTACAATAGGTGTTGCAGATACCACTTTCGTCACCGATGCCAGATCATACATGGTTTCTTGTGAGACTTTCCTTGATTTATCATAGGTATGGTAGCCAAAGCCCTTTGAAACAAGTGTATTACCATGCCGTGAAATGTATACTTGCGCTCCGGGAAAAACTTTTGCTTCTATTGCGCTGTCAAGAATTGACCAGGCATTGGAAAAATCAAAATCATCTTTAAGCGGATCTTGCCGATGTACAAGTACTTGCGTACCCCTGATTAACCCTCGATCCAATTCTACTGGTAAACGGCCAGTTATAGACACATCTGTAAACAATGCATTTGCGGCAGCTTCAACTAAAACGCTACCATAGCCATATGCGGCAAGGTAAGAATCAATATAATCGTAATCTGGTAAGTAAGGACTGCCAAAACTAACTGCTACATAGGGCAGTTTAATTTTAGATAATTTTTTCAATAATCTGGCATGGCTGCGGTCAATTGTTGCAATCCCTTTATTCATTCTAATTCTAACCAAAATAGATACAATTGCTAGGTCAACGTCTTTGAGATTAGCAGCAGTTTCATCAATTTGTTTTTTATTCAACTTTTCAGTAATGATAATTTCTTTTCGGTCAGGATAGGCAGCATCGATTCTGGCCTTGATTGGCTGTAAATATTTTTGCGAATTCTCGTCTAGTGTAAGTACAACATGGGCAATTCGCTTATAATCAGACATATTTTGCAATAGATTATTCTCGTCTTTGACAGCAGTGATAGATAATTGGGCAATGTCTGCCGCAATTTTTTTATGCCCTGGATTGCCAATCACATCCTCTGCTACTTTCCAATTCTTTTTACCTCTATCCTGAAAAAGACCTAATTCTTTTTTTGCATCCCAGATACGCTTCACGGATTCATTGATCCTTTCTTCTGCAATCCGTTCATTTTCAACCGCATTTATAATAGCCTTCATTGTTGTATCCACATCATGCGGTAACAAAATAAGATCCGCACCAGCCTCTACAGCACGTACACAAGCTTCACCAGGGTCAATATCTTTTAAACCGCCCATTTCCATAGCATCAGTAACAATTAATCCTTCAAAGCCCAATCGTGTTCTCAACAATTCATTGGTGATTAATGGTGAAAGGGTAGCTGGTTTTTTTGAACGGTCTATACCCGGGACGATCACATGTCCGGTCATTACCATTTTTACACCATGCTTAACTGCAGACTTGAATGGCGGTAATTCTATATTGGAAAAATCTTTTTTACTTCCGGGTATAATCGGCAGTTTGGTGTGACTATCCGTTCCGGTATTTCCATGACCCGGAAAATGTTTAACGCAGGCATATATCCCTTGTCCCTGTACTCCTCTAATAAATGAATTACCAAATATACTTACTAGTCGGGGGTCATCCCCATAGGATCGAAAATTTATGATGGGATTATCAGGATTATTATTTATATCAACCACAGGCGCAAATATCATATTTACCCCAAAGGCTTTTGCTTCAATTGCAGTAATCCTTCCCTGCTCGTAGGCCAATACATTTCTACCAGTTGCAGCTACTGCCATATTTGTTGGGAAAAGTGTAGCACCATCATACCACTGTCCTAGTCCCCGTTCATAATCAGCGGCAACAAACAATGGTGTATCCGCCCAACCCTGAGCAATCTGAATTCGGTCAAATGTTTCTTTCAGCCCACCGCCATAAATGACAACGCCGCCCACACCTACTTCTGTAATCCAGCGCTGAAATCTTTCACGCTCTTTAGACTCTAGATCATTTAAATCCCCTTTTAATCTAAACATGATCATCTGGGCAACTTTTTGTTCCAGGGAAAGCAATTCCCATGGTTCTGGTGTCTGTTCTTCTTGTTTAGTGAAGAACCCTTGACAACCCATGACCATTAGCAATGTAGCCAAAAAGATATGAATTATATTTATGGAAGATGATAATCGGATACGCTTCATGAAGCCGTGAAATTAATCGCTCTGGATCAACCAATCTATAACCAAATCAATCCTTGTATACCTTCTTGACTAAAAATAGATTACTTTGCCGAATAACAAATATCCTTTTTATAGAATGAAGAAATCATATGAATTCTAATAATAAGCAGCCTGTGATTATTGGTGTTGATGGTGGTGGTACTAAAGTAACAGCAGGAATTATTGAAAAACACCAAGATATATTCTGCCTTAATAAATCTTCTTCAAATCGATACTACCTTGAAAACCCTGGTTTCGATATTGGCTTTTCACCCGTTACTATGAGGAACCAATTTCGCGAATTACAGGCCAATGAAATCAAACCTACAAGTGCAGAAATAGCGCAAGGCAAACCAATCATTAATTCATTTCGGGATGTAATATTGGATTTAAATATCAATAGTCCGGTATTAATTGGCATTGGTATGGTCGGATTAAAGACATCTGACAATCGTGGGATTGGTGCCATGGCCAATGGACCAAGAATGCCGAAATTCTGCGCTCATCTTGAGCAGTTACTTCAGGATGCAAATATTGGACTGAAATATCCCATAAGGCAACTGGGTAGTGATGCAGATTATTGTGGAATCGGCGAAGAATATGGCGATGGCGGTATGTTCAAGGATGTACGGAATGCCTACTATTTAGGCGGTGGAACCGGTGCGGCAGATGCATTAAAGCTAAATGGTAAGCTCATCCCTTTTGATGACGCAAAATCATGGATTGCCAAAACCTGGGAAATAAAAAATGATCAAAATATTTCTCTGGAGACCTATACATCGGCAGGCGGTATTCAATCTCTCTATAGTAATTACGCAAAAATACCATTGAGAAAACTTCAAAAGGATTCAGTTTATGCCGATATCATTTTCTCTAGAGCCTTAGACAATGAAGAAGCAGCTTTGTTAACCTTTGCTGAGGTAAGTACTTATATGGCCAAATTAATTTTTGAACGGTTAGAAACAATTTACAGTGGTTGGCAAAACCGGTTTGAATTCCTGGACCCTGATCATGGTAAGTTGAAAGTCAGTCACCCATATCGAAAAACATTATTAGACCGGATTATAATCGGACAACGTCTTGGTAAATTATTAGATAAATCGCGCGAACCAATGTTACTCTGGGAACCATTCCAAAGAGATTTATATAACAATATTGAGCAATCTAGGATATTAACTCTTGAGGCAAAAGATCATTACCTTGAGGAAAATAATTTGATAATGATCTCGGAATTAGATCATGCCCCAGTATTGGGCGCTGGTATAGCAGCAATACATAAAATACATGATTAATCGGTGATTCTTGGTACAGATGAAAAATAAATCAGACAGGTTACTTGCTCTTGATGCCTTTCGCGGGCTTACCATTGCCTTCATGATCATTGTTAACACTCCTGGTAACTGGTCTTATGTTTATGGTCCTCTGCGTCATGCCGAATGGCACGGCTGCACGCCTACAGATCTGGTCTTTCCATTTTTTCTGTTTATTGTAGGTGTTGCAATGCAATTTTCCTTTGCCCGGCACAATTACCAACCTTCTAGTGACCTATTGAAAAAGATATTTTGGCGAACAGTAACTATTTTCTTGTTTGGTTTACTCTTGAATGCATACCCTTTTATACGACAGAACTGGGATTGGTCCAGCTTAAGGATTATGGGAGTTCTACAACGTATAGGCTTGGCTTATGGATTGGCTGCAATACTCAGTTTATACCTAAGTGAAAAGAAATTATGGATATCTTGCGGCATTATCCTGATAGGATACTGGTTGATACTATTACTTTTTGGTGGTAGCGATCCATTTGGTCTCAGTTCAAATATCGCCCGTACAATTGATATTGCCATTCTAGGGGAAAATCACCTCTGGCGAGGTACTGGAATTCCATTTGATCCGGAAGGATTATTAAGCACCATTCCTGCGATTGTTACAGTGTTGATTGGCTTCAGTATTGGGCAACTTATACAAGAAAATTCGAACCGAATAAGCCTTGTACAAACTATACTGATACGCGGTGCTGGAATTGCTGCAGTCGGATGGCTCTGGGGATTTATCTTTCCCATAAACAAACAGCTTTGGACAAGCACCTATGTCTTATATACTGGTGGACTTGCATCCTTTTTTTTAGCTGGTTTCATATGGTTGATTGATATTCGTGGATATAAAAAATTATCTTGGCCATTCATGATTTTTGGAACCAATTCTATTTTTGTTTTTATTGGTTCTGGTCTATGGGTTAAAACTATTTTAAAGGTCAAGTTTGATTATAATGGAGATATCATTTCAGGTTACAGTTATCTTTATAAGACCGTTTTTCAGCCATTGGCAGGTAACATAAATGGCTCATTCCTATTTGCGTTAGCCCATGTACTTGCCTGGTGGTTGATTCTATTTTGGCTTTATCGAAAAAAGATATTTATTAAAATCTAGATTAATTATGACTAAGAAAAATTTTATTTCTGGAGCCAGCAGGCCAAAAAACGTAAAACTAACTGAAGTCAAAAAACTTGGAGTTCTGGGATCTGGATTGATGGGTCACGGGATCACATATGTATCAGCACTTTCAGGATTGAAAGTAGTCATGACCGATGCTACTCAAGAAAATGCAGATAAAGGATTCTCTCGAATTAAGGTGATTTTAAATGAAGAACTTAAACAGGGCCGTACAACAAAGGGAAAGATAGATAAGATACTAAGCCGCATCACAGCAACTGCTAACTATGACAAACTAAGAAATTGTGACTTAATAATAGAGGCAGTATTTGAAGACCGCGATTTGAAAGGAAAAGTTACAGCAGAGGCCGAAAAAATCATGGATTCAAACGGAGTATTCGCCTCGAATACTTCTACTCTGCCAATTACAGGTCTTGCAGAAAAATCTATTCGTCCAGAAAAGTTCATTGGAATACACTTTTTTTCTCCAGTACATAAAATGAAACTGGTGGAAATTATAAAAGGAAACAAAACTAACCATGAAACTATAGCAAAAGCCTTTGATTATGTATTAAAGATTAGAAAGATACCAATTGTTGTTAATGATAGTCGTGGATTTTATACTTCTCGTGTCTTCAGCACTTATCCGAATGAAGGTTTAGCTTTACTCGCCGAAGGAAATCACCCCCAAGAAATAGAGACTGCTGGTAAGAAAGCAGGTATGCCGGTTGGCCCTTTGGCTGTAATTGATGAAGTAAATATTGGTTTAGTAGCCGGGATTAGAAATCAAACCAGGAAAGATCTAGCCGCAGAAGGGAAGAAACTACCGCCAGGGCCAGCCGATCCAGTAATTGATTTAATGACTGAAAAACTAAATCGTTTAGGTAGAGCCAATGGAAAAGGTTTTTATGAATATCCAGATAATGGGAAAAAATACCTATGGCCAGAATTACAAAAGCACTTCCCTCCTACCAAAAATCCTTTAAGCCAGAATAAAATGATAGAAAGAATGTTATTTGTACAGGTAATTGAAACTATTCGCTGTTACGAAGAAAATGTTGTCACCTCAGTCGAAGATGCAAATATTGGCAGCATATTTGGATGGGGATTCGCGCCATTTAAAGGAGGGACACTACAGTTTGTAAATAATTATGGAATCCAGGAATTTGAAAAACAAGCTCAGAAACTGGCCAAAAACTATGGAAAGCGTTTTTCGCCGCCCGAACTGCTAATTGAAATGGCTGCAAATAACCAAATATTCTAATGGATAAATATTAACTTAATTAGGTTAGGAACTCTTTCATCATTAAAGATTTTATATTTTTTACCCTGCTGCAAGGCACATATTCCATCATTATTCTTGCCGATATGGGTGCAGATATTTTATTGGTGGATGCTGCAAAAAGTGATAAATCCTGAAACTCATTCAAAAGAAGTTTTATTGGAAATTTGGTTTTCTGAAATCGAATTAAAAATATTGTTTGACCAAGGCATTGTTATTTAAATGGAAAAAAATAAAATAGTAAAAATTGGCTGCGCTTCCGCTTTTTGGGGCGATACCAATAGTGCTGCACCACAATTAGTATATAGTGGCAACATAGACTATCTTGTATTTGATTATCTAGCTGAGGTAACCATGTCCATCCTGGCCGGTGCAAAAATGAAAAATACTGATATGGGTTACGCCACTGATTTTGTTGAACATATGTCGCCCCTTTTAAGTGAAGTAAAAAAACGCAGGATCAAGGTCATTAGTAATGCTGGGGGAATAAACCCGGAAGCGTGTAGGGCAGCTATTATGGAAGAAGCAAAAAAAGCGGGAGTTGAATTAAATATCGCCCTGGTCAAAGGTGATAATCTAGTTGATCAAAAGAACCAATTGCAGGCATTGCCAGTCACTGAATTGGAATCCGGTCAAACCATGCCTGATGGCATTACAAGTATTAATGCGTATCTGGGCGCTGCAGGTATCCAGCATGCACTGAACAAAGGCGCAGATATGGTTATTACAGGAAGGTGTGTGGACAGCGCTGTTGTTCTCGGGCCACTAATGCATGAATTTGGTTGGAAATCCGATGATTATGATCTGCTTGCTGCCGGAAGTTTAGCAGGGCACATTATTGAATGCGGGGCACAATGTACAGGTGGAAATTTTACAGATTGGCACCTAATAGATAAGTTTGACGATATGGGATTTCCCATCGCTGAAGTTGAATCAAATGGGGATTTCATTGTAACCAAGCCTGATGACACAGGAGGTATCGTTTCATATGGTTCTGTAGCAGAACAATTTCTGTACGAGATTGGTGACCCTCAAAACTATATACTACCAGATGTAACCTGCGATTTTACCAATGTGACCATGAAAGAAGTAGGAAACGATCAGATCTTTGTTTCTGGCGCTAAGGGAAACCCTCCTAGCAATACATATAAAGTATCTGCGACATATTTAATGGGTTATAGAATAAGTATTGCTGTCATCATTGTTGGCATTAATGCTGCAAAAAAAGCTAAGGTTAGTGCTGAGGCAATCATAAAAAAAACAAAGCGTATGTTCACTGATAATGGTTGGTCCAACTATACAGATACAAACATATCGATCATTGGCACTGAAGTGACTTACGGTGAAAATGCAAAAACCCTGAAGCCACGGGAAGTATTATTACGAATTATGGCAACACATAAACAGAAGGAAGCATTAATATTACTTTCTCGAGAAATTGCGCAGGCATCGACAGGAATGACGCCTGGTTTTACAAATATGCTTGGTGGGAGGCCTTCTGTTTCACCATCGATACGTTTATTTTCTTTTTTATTACCGAAAGAAAATATCCGCACTACTGTAGACTTTAATGAAAAACAGTTTGATATGAAAAATCCAAAAACACACTCAATTGAAGTCGAACCAATACCTACTTCACCTATAGTATTTGATAATCAGGATACAATAGATGCAGAGGTGCCTTTAATTAACCTTGCATACGCACGCAGTGGTGACAAAGGCGATCATGCTAATATCGGTGTAATCTCAAGAAAAGCTGAATATCTTCCATACATTAAAGATTGC
>Ga0310125_10000194_pt1 | contig 26585 bp, 28 predicted proteins | sample CB11b_Tmax_Bot8__FD_203508 | JGI IMG/M metagenome (GOLD analysis project Ga0310125, IMG submission 203508) | Marine microbial communities from Western Arctic Ocean, Canada - CB11b_Tmax_Bot8 | ecosystem: Environmental > Aquatic > Marine > Oceanic | place: Canada: Western Arctic Ocean | collected... | reverse complement strand
TGATACTCCCCCTTCCGTTCAGCCAGTCCGGCATCGAACAGATCTTCACCCTTCACGCCGACGGCAGAAAAGAACAGAATACACAGGCCCGGTTCCCGGATAGGCCAGAAGTCCCACGATATCGAGATGTTCGACGGAAGATCCTCAGGGCACCAGTAAACAAAATTGGCTGCCTGCCCCTGGCCGGGATCACGACAGTTCTCCATACGCATCCGGCCCTGAGGGAAAGTCACTACTGCGTCTCCCTCCATCCGAAACCCGACAGTGTCCGTCGGATCGGCCAATGGATTCTCGTAGATCATTTCACCTGGCTCGTACTGTATCACCATCTCAAGAGATCCACACTGTTTTGTATTCGAAAAAGGGCTCCAGACCCATCTCTCCATAGCGCCGGCCAATGCCACTCTGCTTAAAACCGCCCCAGGGCGTGCGATGGCTCAGCGCACTGCCACTGTTGATGGTCACAACTCCCACCTCCAATCGCCGCACAAAGTGGCGTTGACGCACAGGTTCTTGAGTCCAGAGCGAAACGAGCAATCCATAGTCGGTATCGTTGGCCAACGCCAACGCCTCTTCGTCACTGTCAAAGCTCAGCACGGATACGACCGGTCCGAAAATTTCGTCGCGGCAAACCGGACTGGACTGATCTGGGAAGGCAAAAGCCGTAGGGTCGAAATAGCAGCCTTTTGCGTACTCGTCCCCCGTCGGACGAGTGCCACCAAACAGTAGCGAGCCCTGCGCCTTTCCCATCTCTACATACTGCTCGACGCGCTCAACCGCCGCTCGATCGACCAGCAGACTGGGACCCGCGGCCTGCGCTTTTTCTTCTAGAAGAGCGACGAATTCGTCGTGCAGCGACTTGTGTATCAAGACCCGGCTTATTGCCGAGCACGCCTGCCCGGGGAAGCCGGACCCCACGGTTGCAGTCGCTGCCGCTTCCAGGTCGGCGTCGGGAAAGACGATCTGCGCCGTCTTGCTGCCCAGATTCAGTTGTACTCGCTTGAGATCTTCAGCGGCGGCAGCCATTATTTTTTTACCCGTAGCCGTGCTGCCGGTAAAACTGATCAGCCGTGTCGCCGGATGCGCCACCAGTGCCTGCCCCACCTCTGGCCCCTTGCCACTGAGCGCATTGACCACCCCCGCAGGAAAACCGGCTTCGTGGAATGCCTGCATGGTCTTGAGTGCCTGTGGCGCTTCCTGGTCGGGTGCTTTGAGGACGACCGTATTGCCGGCTACCAGTGCCGGTACGGCCGCCAGAAGAGCACCCAACATCGGTCCATTGAAGGGGGCAAAGATCGCTACCACGCCCAGCGGTTCCTTATACACATAGTTGGTACCCTTGTCACCGTGCTCTATGAGTGCGCCCGCCCCGTCGTCTAGTTTACCTACATAGTAGTCGATAACATGCTCTATCAGAGGCGGGATGCCCGCCCCGCCCTGGGGCTGGATCTTGGCTGCTGCCAGTTCGTCGGCCATGGCATAGAGCACGTCTTTCAGTTTGACAAACAAAGCGCGCTTGTGTTCAACGCTGCAGAACTTCCACTCAGCGTAAAATGCTTCGCGAGCAGCGACAACGGCCCGATCTACGTCGGCACCATTGGCATCGGCGACTTCAGCGACCAACGTGCCGTCTACAGGACTATGCAGTGGATAGTACTGTCCAGATGCTGGGGGACACATTTGGCCCGCGATCAGCAGATCGCTCCTCCTTACACGCATCTCGTTCATCTCAGTTCGCCGCCTTGGATTTTGGGTGTTCCTCGCAGATCATTGGCTTCAACGCTGACGCGGCCATTGTCCCAAACCACCATGCCTGTCGTCATCGACTCGATTTCCACTTTCCCCTCCGGCACTGCAAAAAACAATGGTGCCGCTCCGGGGCCGTGGTACGCGGCAACCCAACATCGGCGCTGCGGGCTGGCCAGGATCCAGGCCGCCGCCTTGCCGCACTCGAGCGTGGCACCTCCGGCCTCGACTTTGCCATTGCAAGTCTGCTGAGCCAGGGGCGATTCCAGCATCGGCCATCCCTGGTCTCCGCCCTCAGTCCAGCGCCGCTTCAGTTTCCACTGCATCAGATCGACCTCGATGCCCAAACCGCGCCCATTGCGCCCATACTCTATCTTCCATAAGCGCTCTTCATCGCCGCCGTCGTAAGTGAACGCCGCCTCGGCCTCGTCGCTGAGTTGGCCACCAGCGACGGCTTGCGCAAACGCCGCCCCGTCGGCATAAGCGGCCCGCTCCGCCACTTCGGCGTAGAAACCGCACTGGGGCATGCCCTGGTAAAACGAGCCGGGCCAGCCCAATTCCCAAAAGGTCTTGGCCGGTCCCTGGTAGTTGTAGACCTCCAAGGCCAGATTCCCTTGGTGTTCTACCAATCGTAGTGGTGGATTGTAACTCAGATGGGTTCGCGTCAGCGGCCGGACGGCCGTCCACATCTGCCCGCTGCCGACGACTACAGTTTCGCCTTCGGGCACGTCAGCAGGTAATGCCTCGACCTTGCTATCGCCGATCCAGATTTCGTCAACCAAGTCGCGGCGCATCCAGATCAATGCCAATTTAAGCCCCGAGCACGGCTGGCGGGCGCCGATGACGCGCGGGGCATAGAGGCCGATGGCCCGCGTCTTGTCCTGCACGCCCCAGAAACGGCCTTCATCGGGTTGCAATTGCGTATTGGAGCGGGATGGGGTCGTGCGGAAATCACCCAGCCATTTCTCATCCAGGATGTATTTGCTGAGCAGGACGCCGGTCTCTTCGCCGCAAGTGAAATGAGCGATGAAGACACTCGACTCGCCCTCGACGAAACGATTGGCCTGGCTACTCAGATCCTTGGAGGCGACGCCTAAGGAAAATGCCTCGTCCATATACGTCGTCATCGTCTGCTGTCCGGCCGCGTCGGAGGTCTCTTTGACCTCCAGCGGAAAGGGTTTGTCTTCCAGTGCGGCAGCGGCCCATTCAGGCAGGATGCCCGAAGCGACCCAATGGCGCATCCAGTCGATCTCGGGTAGCGTCTTGGCCTCTACCTGCGGCTGGTAGGCTCGACTGAAAGGTCCGGACCAGCGGCCGGTACCCGGATGCCCGTGCAGCAGAGCGCTCAGTCCCGCACGCGCGGCAAAGACCCGGGCGATGGTGCGGGTCTGTTTGTCGTTGCTCAGCGCGGCCAATTCGGCCAGACGCTCGATGGACATACCCGTATAGCCGGGGCAATTGTACTCGTAGAACGTCCCAGAGCGGTCGGTGAAGGCCAACCAGCGCCGCAGTTTATCACGGCCCCGCGTCATGAGCGTTTCGTCGTTGAGCAATTCGCCACCGATGCAGGTATCGAAGACATCGGCCGCAGCAATCGTGGTGTAACGCAGATGCACGTCAATGCGGGCGATCGCCTCCAGACCCAGGCGGATACCCTCCAGCGCCTTGTTCCGCAGGGACGCAGGCATCGAATCGCCGCAGCGCAACATGGCCTTGATCAAGGGCATGATGGTGAAGTGGACGGCATTCATATCTTCCACCATCTCGTCCTCGCGCTCCCAGGTGAAGTTGCCATAGTGCGGCGCCCCCGACCGGCGCTCCTGCGATTCGAAGACCGCGTCCAGCACCTTTTCAGCCCGTTCCACGTCTACAGGCGTGCCATTTTCGATTAACTGCGCCGCCAGATTCATGCCGGGGATCGTGGCGTGGAAGACCTCGCCGTTTTCCTCCCGGCCGGGCAGATTAACTTCCGGGTCGAAATCGTCGGGCAAGGGTAAAGGGGTCTTTTCGCTGTCCATGTGACCTCATTCGAATGGTTATATAAGGGGGCCATCTCCAGCGACCGTGGCGCGGTCCATGACCCGCCGTTGGGCCGGATTGTAGGCCAAACCCCGGTGCAGCACGGACCGGTTATCCCAAATCACCAGAGCAGTAAAAATGTCGCCGACGATCGCTGACCGGGAATAGATAATGGAATGTTCACAGACCAGGTCCTCAAGCGCGTCTTTGCCCATGCCGTCAAAGGGTCCTGGCCAGTCGTCGTAGCAGGCCCGGGCATCGGCAAATTCCGTTTTGCCGCCTTCGCTTGGCACTTCGTGGGCAACCAGCAGTGAATAGGTATGCGTATGGATATCGATCAAGCCGGGACTGACATAGAGGCCCGTCGCATCGACCACCTTCTTGGCGGTCGCTTCGATGTTCGGCGCCACTTGCAGGATCTTGCCGTCGGTGATGGAAATGTCCAGCACAGTGTCGAGACCATTCTTCGGATCGAAGACATGCCCATTCTTTATCAGAAGATCGATCTCCTGCGCTTGCCCTTGAACAGCCAACGAGAGGATTACACTCGCGCAGATCCCGGTGCCAATCCCCAAACAGCTCCTCACCATAGTCTTTGGTTTCACACCCTGCGATCGTTATTCCTCGACTTCGACAATCATCGTTACTTCTATGGCGATATCACCTGGCAGACCCGCCATTCCCACTGCAGCCCGAGTGTGCTTGCCGCTCTCACCGAAAACAGCAACCATCAGGTCAGAATAGCCATTAACGACGGCGGGTTGCTCTTTGAACGCCGGCACGCAGTTGACCATTCCAACGACTCTGACGATGCGCTTTACCTTGTTGAGATCTCCCAGTTCGGTCTTGAGCACAGCGAGTTGGCTGATGCCTGTAAGCCGGCCAGCTTCATATCCCTCTTCGATACTGAGATCGCCACCCAACTTTCCCGTCACATACGTGCCGTCTGCTTTTTGCGGCCCTTTGCCAGCAAGAAAAATGAGATTCCCAGTCCTCACAGCGTTTACGTAGTTGGCAACTGGCGCTGACGCTTTCGGTAACTCTATGCCGAGTTCTTCAACCTTTTTATTGGCATCCCAGGATTCTTGAGCTTGAGCGGCAGACCAGGACAGCAACAGCACTGCAGAAAAAATAATTCGACCACTAGAAATTTTCATGTTAGCCCTTTTGTGAAAGAAATTCGTTGACCTACCACGTTCTACTCTCCAACAATTTCTGAATCTGTTCCTTGGCCACGGGCAGTTCATCGATATGATCGTTAAGCCATTGGGAAAAATCCTTCTCGATGGCGTCGCTCCACTTACTGTCGATTTGTCCAGGGGTGTACGTGCCTTCTTTCAAACGGCCGATCCCGAACATATCCCTGAGACGAACTACCTCGGAGGTGGCTACTACCTTCTCGGCAAGGTGAGGGGGAACAAAGATTACACCTCCTCTTTTCGCTAAAACGACATCGCCCGGCAGGACGGTGACGGCGCCCATACGGATGGGAACATTAAGACCGCCCAACATGACTTCGGTTCGATGGATGGGGCGATTCGGATGTCTTCGACGTAGCCTTGGTATCGCAAGGGAAGCAGCCGTGGGAAGAGCATGCAATAACCCGCCAGTATCCGGATATGTGGAAGTCACGATATTCAGATATCAAGAAGTCCGGCCCGTCCAACCAAACCGTCCCTCGATCGAATCAGCCTGCTCAATCCAGACCAGTGCTCCAGCAAGCACCACCGTTCTACCGAGCACGCCGGCGGCGGCACGGTGCGAGGGCGAAAAGGACGCCGCGATGTACACCCGACAGTCCCAGGTTCCCGAGAGACCCGGCCCCGAAAGCACCGATCAACCAATAGTAGAGAGGAAGAACCGTCAGAAAGGAAGAATCACCACACAAAAACTCAGGCAGGCCGTGGCTCGTCAGCCTGCCTGAACCCCACCCGGCCCAAGCACCCCGAAAATCCGACGTCCCGAGCCCGAGCACCGCGGACGCCGCGGCGGCCAGCCAGAGCCCTAAAAAGCCCTCTGCACAAAGAACTCCAACATCTCCCGCAACAACTGCCGTTCCGGTGTAGCCGGCAAAGCCTCCAGCAACCTCACTGCATGCTCGCCCCGTATGCGCGATTCTTCCTCAGCAAAAGTAATCGCCCCCCGATCATGGGCCAACCCGATGACCCGCTCAATCTGCTCCGGCGTCGTGTCGTCGCGGTGCGCGTGCAGCACATCGAGGACCTCGGCCCGCTCAGCGTCAGAACACTTACGCAGCAAGTCGATAATGATCAACGTACGCTTGCCCTCCGCGATGTCACCACCCCGCTCCTTGCCGTAGGCGCCAGAAGTAATCCCTGGGGCGGTTACAGCATCTCCCTCAGCCGTCATCAAGTTGAGTAGATCGTCGCGGATCTGAAAACCGATGGCCATCGCCTCGCCAAAATCACCAATCGCCTGTTGCAACTCGACTGACGCGCCAGCGATAATCGCCCCCGCCGTGCACGGACCGCGGCCGGTATACCAGCCCGTCTTCTTGCGCAGCATCGTCATGAACTCTTCTTCGGTCGGCACGATACGCCTCCGAATCCAACCCACATCGTATGCCTGACCCTCGAAGGTTTCGCGCGACCCAGCGATCATCTCTTCGATCAGAGTCAACGTCATCTCGCAGTCGAGAATTTCGCGATTGGCGGCGAGCACCTCGTAGACCTTGGCATAGAGCGCGTCCCCCACATTGATGCTGAGGGGCACGCCATGCAAACGGTGGATGCACGGCTTGCCACGACGCATCTCGGAGTCGTCCTCGATGTCGTCGTGGAGCAGGGCGAAGGATTGGAACATCTCGAAGGCTGCCGCAGTGCGCAGCGCCTTGCGCACATCGCCACCCAGAGTAGCACAAGAGAGTAGAACGAGAGCCGGCCGCGAGCGCTTGCCACCCCGTTCGGGGTAGTCACGCATGGGACTGTACATGAACTCTTCTGGTTCCTGCAGCGGCAGAAACGAAAAGAGCTCCTCCTCGATGAGAGGAATGTGGGTCTCTAGAAACCGACGCAGTTCGGGAGAAACGGCCGACATGGCCAAGGCGGTGGCGTCGGCAGGCAAAAGCTACGCGCTGCCGGCTACTTTCAGACGGTTGAGCGCGCGTTGCAGAGCCGCCTCGGCACGGACGCGATCCTGTTCGCGATCAACAACCCGTTGATGGGCGCGATCACGCGAGGCCTGGGCACGGGTGATGTCGATCTCGTCATTAAACTCAGCCGTTTCAGCCAGGACGGTGACACCCTCACCGGAGACCTCAACGAAGCCGCCACTTGTGGCCAGATGCCGTCGATCCCCATCTTCGACAAAGTCCATGGCGCCCGTCGACAACGACGCGACCATTGGCGCATGATTGGCCAACACACCGAAGGAGCCCTCAGAGCCGGGGGCCTGCAGGCTGACAACGTCGCCCGAGTACAGAATCTTCTCGGGGGTGACGATTCGTAGTTGAAAATTGACAGGCATCGGTTTCTATAACGTCTCGGCCTGAGCCAGTGCGTCCTCGATGGTGCCGACCATATTGAATGCCTGCTCGGGCACACCATCATGCATACCGTCGGCAATCTCACGGAAACCACGGACCGTGTCTTCGATCTTGACGTAGACGCCCGGCTTGTTGGTGAAAACCTCGGCCACGTGCATGGGCTGTGTCAGGAAGAACTGGATCTTGCGTGCCCGCGACACGACCAGCTTGTCCTCGTCGGAGAGCTCGTCGATACCGAGAATGGCGATGATCTCACGCAGATCGCGGTAGCGCTGCAGGATCTCCTGCGCACGCTGAGCGACATTGTAGTGCTCTTCACCGACAACGCGCGGATTGAGGATGCGGGAACTGGAAGAGAGCGGATCCACCGCCGGATACAACATCTGGTCGGCGAGAGCGCGCTCGAGCACGATCCGTCCATCGAGATGGGCGAAAGCGGAGACCACACCGGGGTCGGTGTAGTCATCAGCCGGCACGTAAATGGCCTGCACCGATGTGATGGAGCCACTCTTTGTCGTCGTGATCCGCTCCTGCAGAGTACCCATCTCGGTAGCCAGCGTCGGCTGATAACCGACGGCGGAGGGCATACGTCCGAGCAGGGCCGAGACCTCGGCGCCAGCCAGAATGAAGCGAAAGATATTGTCGATGAAGAGCAGCACGTCCTGGCCGTCTTCGTCGCGGAAATGCTCCGCCATGGTGAGCCCTGTCAGGGCGATGCGCTGGCGGGCGCCTGGGGGTTCGTTCATCTGGCCGAAGACCATAGCTGTCTTGTCGATGACGCCAGCCTCGATCATCTCGCCGAGCAGATCGTTGCCCTCACGCGTGCGCTCGCCGACACCGGCAAAGACCGAATATCCACCGTGGCTTGAGGCGACGTTGTTGATCAACTCTTTCAGGATGACCGTCTTGCCTACGCCGGCACCACCGAAGAGGCCCAGCTTGCCACCGCGAGCAAAGGGGCAGATCAGGTCGAGCACTTTGACGCCGGTCTCCAGCATCTGGTCGGTGGTGACCTGGTCAGTGAGGGAAGGCGGCTCTCGATGCAGAGGCTTGCGCTGAATATCGGCCGGCATGGCCTCCCCCTCGTCGATCGGTTCACCGATGACATTGAACAGGCGTCCGAGGACACCTTCACCCACCGGGACCATGATCGGCGATCCTGTATCGACGACACGGGCGCCACGGCCAAGACCATCGGTGGCGTCCATGGCGACACAGCGGACCAGGTTTTCGCCGAGGTGCTGTTGTACCTCGAGGACGAGTCGACCGTCGGTGGGCGCATCATCGGCATTGACCTCGAGCGCATTGTAGATCGGCGGCAACTCGCCGCCAGTGAAATCCACGTCGATGACGACGCCAATGATCTCTTTTACCGTTCCTTCTATCATCCTCTTCTGCCTCGTTAGGCGACGGCTTCCGCGCCACCAATGATATCCATTAGTTCCAGAGTAATTGAGCTCTGACGCTCCTTGTTCATCTCGCGGGTAAGTTCCTCGACCAGGTCACCGGCGTTCTTCGTGGCATTGTCCATCGCCGTCATCTGCGCGGCGAAGAACCCCGCGTTGGTTGACAGTAGCGCACTCCAGACCTGGAAGTTCACGTGGCGCGGGACGAGTGCTTCGAGCAACTGATCGGGATCGGGCTCAAACAGATAGTTCCCAGCTTGGGCGCCGTCGGCACTGGTATCTGCCTGAATCGGTAACAACTGCTGCACCACCGGAACCTGATTGGCTATCGATTGAAATTGCGAATAAATCAGCAACACACGATCGACCTTGCCATCGACGAAGTCACGGGTCGCCTGCTGGGCGATGGCTGTCGCGTGAGCGAAGTTCAGGTCGCGAAAGATATCGGCATGGTGCTGATCCGCATCGAAGCCTCGGTTGCGCAGAAAGTCACGGCCCTTGCGACCGACCGTTGTCAATTCGATTTCGATATCCTGCAGCGACTCGAGTTCGACGCGCGCCATACGACCGACATTGCCATTAAAGCCGCCACACAGACCACGATCAGCGGTGACGACGACGGCAGCAAGGCGCTCTACGGGCCGCTCTTGCAGCAAAGGGTGTGAATCGGAGTCGATGCTGCCACGCAGACGACGCAGCGTCAGGTCGAGCTGTTCGGCGTATGGTCGCGCTGACTCGATCGCCTCCTGCGCCCGACGCATCTTGGCGGCGGCCACCATGTACATGGCACCCGTGACACGCTGGATATTCGTGATCGCCGAAACACGGGTGCGGAGCTGTTTGAGTGTTGCCACGGCTCTTTTGCCTTAGCCCTCGGAGGGCTTGAAGGTGCCCTTGAAGGTTTCGATCGCCGTTGCCAGGGCGGCCTTGGACTCGTCGTTGAGGTCTCGGCTGTCACGAATCGTCGCCATCAGGTCGGACTGACGATCGCGCATGTACGCGAGCAATTCATTCTCGAAGCGACGCACATCCGCCGTTGGCAGGTCGAGGACGAAGTCGATCGCTGCCAATGCGACCGTCTCATCTTCGAGCGACAGAGGCGCAAACTGCCCCTGCTTCAACACTTCCATCAGCTTCTCACCACGGTTGAGCAGGTCACGCGTCGACTGGTCCAGATCGGATGTGCCAAACTGGGCGAAGGCCTTGACCTCGTTGTAACGCGAGATGTCACCCTTGATGGTCTTGGCCACCGCCTTCATGGCCTTGGTCTGCGCCGACGAACCGACGCGAGAGACCGAGGCACCTACGTCCATAGCCGGTCGGTTGCCGGAGTAAAACAACTCCGGCTTGAGCAGAATCTGCCCATCGGTGATAGAGATGACATTTGTCGGCACGAAGGTGGACACATCCCCTTCGAGAATCTCAATAATCGGCAGCGCCGTCAGCGAGCCTGCGCCAAGAGCATCGCTCATCTTCGAGGCCCGCTCGAGCAGGCGGGAGTGCAGATAGAACACATCCCCCGGATAGGCTTCGCGACCGGGCGGGCGGCGCAGCACGAGGGACATCTCACGATACGCCCAGGCTTGCTTGGTGAGATCGTCGTAGATGATGAGGGCGTGTTTGCCATCGTCGCGGAAAAACTCGCCCATGGAGCAACCGGCATAGGGCGCGATAAACTGCAACGGCGCCGGATCGGAGGCGGTGGCGGAGACGACGATGGTGTACTCCATGGCCCCATTGGCCTCGAGCTCGGCCACCACCTTGGCGACGGTCGACGCCCGCTGACCGATGGCGACATAAATGCAGATCAGGTCGCCACCCTTTTGATTGATGATGGCATCGACGGCAATGGCCGTTTTGCCCGTCTGCCGGTCGCCGATGATCAACTCGCGCTGACCACGGCCGATGGGCACGGTGGAGTCGATGATCTTAATGCCTGTCTGCACCGCTTCGGTCACGGGCTGACGGGCGATCACACCCGGGGCCTTGCGTTCCACCGGCAGCGTCTGGGACGTCGTGATCTCGCCCTTGCCGTCGATGGGCATGCCGAGCGGGTTGACGACACGACCGAGGAGCTCCGTGCCGACGGGAACTTCAACGATGCGCCCCGTGCGCTTTACGGAGTCACCCTCTTTGACGAGGGTGTCATCGCCAAACAGCACGCACCCAACATTGTCGGCTTCGAGGTTGAGGGCCATGCCCATGATGTCATTGGGAAATTCGACGAGCTCCGTGGCTCGCACATTGCCCAAACCGTGAACACGGGCGATCCCGTCGCCTACATAGAGGACGGTGCCACTCTCATAGACATCGATCTCCTTTTCGAACCCAAGCAACTGCTGCTTGAGAACCTTGGAAATCTCGTCGGGTTGAACGATGGCGTCGGCGGGCATGTCGATGTTGTCTTTCTAAATTCAGGATGCGGATGGAGCACCGACGAGTCGTCGATGCAACCTTGCCAGTTGGGTCTCAACGCTGCCGTCAAAGACCTTGTCGCCAATGCGGGCCACGATGCCGCCACGTAGGCCGGGATCGACCTCAACCTCGACCTGAACACGGCTTCCCGTGTGTGCCGAGAGGCGTTGCTGTAGCCGATCGATCTGATCCCCGGACAACTCGGTGGCGCAGCGGACCTGGGCGGTGGCGACGCCGGCACGTTCCTCGAGGAGTCGGAGTGCAGTGTCGACGATGGCGCCCAGCAGGTTCGCTCGTCGACGTTGTGCGACCATCTGCAAGAAGTTGAGCGTCAAGCCATCGACCTTGCCGGCGAAAATCGCTGCCAGCGCCTTGGCAGCAGCAGCCCCATCGACGAGTCGATTGCTAAGAAATTCCTGCAGCTCCGACGATTTGATGAGACTCGACTGCAAGCCTTCCAGATCGCGGGCGACGGCATCTGCCACACCCGTTTCTGTAGCAGCTTCGAGCAGAGCGGCGGCATACCGCCGGACGACTTCAGGTGCTGAGGTCGATGACATGGTTGGACCGTGTGGCTCCGTTGCGTTCCGTGGCTGTCAGTTTCGCGCCTCCGGCAAGTCGGCGATAAAATCGTCCGCCAACTTCCGATTGCGCTCGGCGTCGAGCTCGGCATTGAGGATGGCCCCCGCTGCGCCGACGGCCATATCGGCCACCTCGCGCCGCAGTTCAGCCAGGGCGGCACGCTTGTCCGCTTCGATCGCGGCATGGGCGCGCTGCACGGTGCGTTCCGCTTCTTCCTTGGCGTCGGCCACGACCTGTGCTCCCACCTTTTCGGCCGCCTCGCGGGCCTCCGCGACGATCTTGCGCGCCTGCGATTCGGCCTCAGCAAGCCGCTGTTGGTGCTCGGCATGCTGTGCCTGCGCTTCTTCGCGGGCGCGATCGGCGCTCTCGAGTGCATCTCGGATACTGCGTTCGCGTTCGTCGAGTGCCGCCAGCAACGGGCCCCACACCTTCGCCTTCAGTATGACGAGGACGACCACAAAAGTGATGATCGTCCATATCATCAGACCGGGATGAGGAGTGAGCAGGTCCATATTACTTGGTCACCACCACGAGGACACAGATGATCTCGGCCAACAGCGCAACACCTTCGATGAGGGCGGCGGCGATGATCATATTGGTGCGGATGTCAGCCACTGCCTCGGGCTGGCGCGCGATTCCTTCCATTGCACTGGCGCCGAGCAGGCCGATTCCGAGGCCGGCGCCGATGACACCGAGGCCAGCGCCGAGGGCGGCGCCCATGTACGCGAGATCCATCTTAGATCCTCCAGTAAAGTGATGTGGTGCGAGTGTCGATGATCCAGCCCTCAGTGCTCGGGGTGGGCGGCCATGTTCACGAATAATGCCGTGAGCAAGGTGAAGATGAAGGCCTGGATGAAGCCGATGAAGATTTCGAGAAGATAGAGCGCTGCCGCCAGCACTACCGACGCCGGGGCGACCCAGTAACTTTTCAACATGATGATCATGCCGAGAAAGACGATAATGGCAATGTGCCCGGCGATCATGTTGGCGAAAAGTCGAATGCACAGTGCGAAGGGCTTGGCCAACATGCCGATGATTTCGATGGGCACCAGAATCACCAGTAACGGTAGCGGCAGACCGGAGGGAACCAGATTCTTCCAGTGGCCGAAGAAGCCGTTGTTGACGATGCCGGATCCCTGAATGACGACAAAGGTAATCAGGGCGAGCGCGGCGGTGACACTGATGTTGCCCGTCGCCGTGGCGCTATAGGGCAATAGACCGAAGAGATTGCAGTAGAGAATGAAGAAGAAGATCGTCAGCAGAAACGGCAGGTACGCCCTGCCGCTCTCTCCCATCACGGGCAAGACGACTTCGTCGCGCAGAAAGACGACGATGGTTTCCAGGAAATTGGCCAGCCCCGTCGGCACCAAACCCGGCCGGCGGAAGCAGGACAGCATGGTTGCGATCAGCAGAGCACTGGCGATCCACATCATCACCACATGGCGGGTGATAGATATGTCGATGCCGAACAACTCTAGATGCGGGAGTTCAATGTGTCCGTCAAAGACATGATGGGCGTTGACAAACGGTACTTCCAGGGAGTGATGATCCAGGATGTGCCCGATGACGTCGACGGATTCGTCTGCGTTTGCTGCCATCTACTCCCCAAGAGATTTTTCGAAAGGGAACTGTATAATTTGTTGTCTGAACATGCACCAAATCAGACCTAAAAAAGTGTGCTCACCCTGCCCTCTTGTCAACACCTTCTTCACCAGCGTTGGTGGGGTCTTTCTGTCTTGCGCGGACGACGAAGACGACCTCGATACCCAGAAATGCGAGGTAAGCGCAGATCAGTCCGGCAGCGTATCCAGTGCTGTGCACCTGAGTAAACAACAGCAGCAGAATCGACACCCCGCCGACCAGCAGGAGACGGATCATCGTCCCCCCCAGAACGGCGACCATCATCGTACCGGGTCGGCGCGCAGACCAGCGCAGACCAAACCACGCGATCAGTGCGCTGACGCCAGCGACAGCAACCCCGGTCACAACTGCAATCCACGCCTGCTGCAACATCATTCCTCCGATTTTTCTTGGTTTTTGCCGCTGCCCGTATTGGCGGAGACGGCGATCAAGGTTCTATACAGTTGGAAACAGGCGGCTGCAGAGCCGACGAGCCCACCTGCCAGCAACAACCAGGGGGATGACCCCAGACGTTCGTCCAGCCACCAACCACCGGCGGTGCACAACGACACCATCACGGCAAATTGAATACCCGCACCAGCCAGGGCCGCAACCTGCCGCAATCCTGACGGCTGCGGAGCGTCGGTTTTCTCAGGCATCAGCCGCCTCTGGCTGCCATTTCCGCTGCTCGGGCAATCGGTGATGGCCACATGCCGAAGAGCAGCAGCACCGCCGCCGCCAGCATCGCCGCGGACAGAATGGCGGAAGTCGCGGGTGGTATTTCGACGGGTGGGGGTTTGTGAAACAGGACACGCCCGGCGAAACCGATCAGACCATAAGCCAGAATCAAACCATCCAGCAGCAGGATCACTGACGCCCAGCCACTGCCGCTGAGAGCTGACCAGAGGGCGCTACGCCCGGCAAAAGCCAGTGTTGGTGGCAGACCGGCAAGGGCCACGAGAAACAGACATAAGGCAGCTCCCTGTGCTGGTCGGCTGCGGGCCAGACCACTTGCTGTGCTGCCGAGACCATCACCGGCAAGGGCACAGATTGCCAGACAACCAGCGACGGCGGGCACGAGGGCGGCCAGTTGCATCCAGACCGTGCCGGAGAATGGGTCCTCCCCCGCGTGCGTCGCAATACCGGCAAGGACAAAGCCGACATTGGTGAGTACGGCGTATCCCAGCAGCCGGCGCAGCCGGCGCTGCGGCAGGACCAGCAGGGCCCCTGCCGTTGCCGATAGAAGTGCCAGCAGCAAGAGCAGGCTGTTGAGCCCCGGAACCACCATTGCCAGAGGCCCGGCGGTGAGCCGTCCCAACACGATCAGTGCCGGCAGCACGCCGACACTCAGCGTCAGCATGGCCGCCGATGGAGCGCAGCCCACGGCGACATCGGCAAACCACAGATGAAATGGCACGGCACCCGCCCGCATCGCCAGTCCAACCAACAGCAGGCCTCCGCCGACTGCGGCCTGCGTGGCGGAATCTGCTGTCAGCCCCGTACCCAGTGTTTCGATTGCAGGGCTGCCCCCTGCCGACCACAGGCAGGCGATGCCGAAGGCGCTGAGACCGGTGGCTGCTGCCGCCGGACCAGCATAGCGCAAAGCGGCGCGCACACCGTGATGATCCCGTGGTTTGCCATCGAGGGCCTGATAGGCTAGCAGACTGAGGGCGCTCAGTTCGAAGCCGACGAAGAGCGTGAGCAGATCCTGAGCACCGGCGCTGATCATGCCACCGAGTGTTGCCAGCATGATCAGGATCGCCGTGCCACCGCGCTGTTGTGCCTGCGGCATCCCGGCTGCCAGGAGGGTTGCCGACACCGCACCGCAGAGAATGAGGACATCGGCGAAGGCGACGGCGGGATCCCCCACCAGCCACTCCGTCTCCCCCCGCCAGGGACGGTCCCAGGTATGCAGCGCCAGGGCCAACGCCATGAGCAGTCCGAAGAGCGTCAGATAGATACTGGCGTGACTCACCCGCCGCGGCGACAGCACGGCGTCCAGCAATGCCAACCCGAGGGTGAGAAACGCCAACAACACCTCGGGTGCAAGCTCCGGACTCTGCAGATCGGTCCAGGTCATGGCGCGAGATCCGCAGCGGCAGTGCGCGTCAGCAGTCGTTCAACAACGGGACGGGCACCGTTCACCAGGGGCTGGGGATAGAACCCTGCGAGCAACACGACGATGGTGGCCACCGCAAGCACTCGGGAGAGTGCCGCCGGCAACGGCGGCCCCACCGACCCTCGGGCGATGTGCGTGGCGGGTGCCACGAGAGCGAAAACCAGCATCGCCGATGCCACCAGCAACAGACCGGCAACGATCATGTCGGGCGTGCCTGCAACGACGAGTAACCAACCCGGAAATAGAATCGCCCCCGGAATGGCACCCAGACCTAGGGCCAACAGCGCCCAGAGGATGGCCAGGGATCCGCGACGAGCGCCACTGGTCGCCATCCAGTGCGCCAACAGCAGCAGCCCTACTCGAGGCACGCCTTGCACAGTGGCGTGCAACCATGCACCCAATACCGGCAGGCTCTCGAGACCGGCGACGCCGGCCAGCAACAGACCACCAGCGCCGACCGTCGCCCACGACAGACGCCGCGCCAGATCTTGTTCCTGCTGCGCAATGGCGACAATGGCAGCGTAGACCACCGTCGCCGTGCCCCACAAAAGTGGCAAGGGTGCGGCATACGACAGCAGATCGGGGAACAGACCCAGGCCATAACGCAAAAGACCGAAGGCGCCCAACATACACCAGCCACCGAAAATGAGCGTTCGTCCCGCGAGGGTACCCGCCGTTGCGATCGGGGCGAGCCAGGTGTGTAATGGCACCAGGGGTACCTGCATGGCAAGCGCCGTCATCATCAATAGAGCGGCGACGCGGGCGGAGTCCGGGGTTATATGGGTTAGATCGTCGATGACGGTGGAGCCCGTCCCCGCCGCCAGGATTGCTGCCGCCGCGCTCAGCAACAGGGCACCGACGACGGTCCAACTGGCGAAGCTCCGCGCCGCCGTTTGACCTCCCATATCTGCGCCGATGCCAAGCAAGGCCGCAAGGGCGAGGCCTGCAGTTCCATATGCTGCCGCCGACAGCAACAGATCCCCTGACAGAACGAAAAGATTCATGGCGGTTATGGCGACAAAGATGAGCACCAGTCGGGCCGCAGACGGCCCCCCCTCCTGGAGACGGATTTCGGCGACGACAGCGACAACGAGAATCGCCGTCAGCAGGAGCAGGGCTTGCATGCTTAAGCCGTCGATGGACAACAGCAGCTGGCTACCCAGCGCCGGCAACCACGCCGCCTGTAAAACCAACCGGGGCCCATCGAAAGCCAGATAGATAACGGTGACCAGCAACACCTGCGCGCTCACCAGGAGTGCAGCCACGCCTCGCGCCGCCGCGATCCGCCCACAGAGGCATGCCAACAGCAGCGCCGATCCCATGGGCAGCAGGATCAGTGCCGGGGTCAGTGCTTCGCTCACCAGGACGTCCCCCCGACCTGCATCGACCACAACAGGATGGCGATCGTGCCCAGGGCGGTAGCCACTGCCCAACCCGACCAGCCATCGTGCAGTCGTGCCAGCAGCCAGCCGGCGGCCCGGACACCCAGAGTCATCCCACCCGGAATTCCACCGAAGAGCACCCCGTCTAGAGCGGTCCAGAGAAACCGCCCCACAACCTCGAGTCCGACGCCGCATGCTTGCAGACAGCGAGTCACACCAAAGCCATGGGCGGCGAAAGAGCGCAGAGAGGATTCAACCGCAGCTGTGGGACCTGGACCGGCACGCCACAGCAGCAGACCGGCAAGCACGACCACCACCCCGGCGCCGGCGGCGAAAGCGGCTGCCACATTCAGCGTCGGTGGCCCAGCCAACCAGGCGACGGCCGCCGGTATCGTCGCAGCCAACGACAAAGCCGTCAACGCTACCCAGTGGGGCAAACGCGCTGCGAGTGTCACACTTCGGGTCTGGTGCCGGACCGGTCCCGCGAAGGGCAGCAGTGCCAAACGGGCGAGGGGCAGATTTGGCAGTACGAACAGTATGGCCACAAGGGCCGCACCTGGCAGACCCGCTTCGGCAAAACCAATGTTGGCCAGAGTCGTATGCGCCCACAGGGCTGGCGCCGAGAGACTGCAGACAAAAACGGCGGCCAGGGCCAGACCACGGGGCCAGGGCAATTCCGGCGCCAACCCACCGAGGTCGACGAATCGTTTGGCTACGGAGGGCAGGGCCTCGGCGATGCTGGCCTGGGCGACTGCACTCGAAATCTGCGTGGCGCCATACAGGGGCAACAGCAACAGCGCCACCATGGGGTCCACCAGAACCGCCGCCAACACCAGACTCCCCTGAGCAGCGGCTGTCATCATCTGCACGCGGAACAAATCCTGCGACGCCAGGGCAGACAATGTCTGGACCCCACACGACAGAGCCAACAGCACGACGCCAACCAGGGCCGGCATCGGCACGGCGAAGCGCAACAGCAGACAGACCCCGGTGAGCGCCGCCGCCAGACGAATCCCGGTGGCGGTTCCACTTTCTCCGAGATCCTCGAGCCAGGGATGGAACGGCCAAGCACCCACCAGCACCGCCGCCGTGAGCAGCACCAACCAGGAGACTACCAGGGTGTCGACAAAGACCAGCGTGCCGACGAAAGCCAGCGCCGCCAGTCGGGCATAGAACAACACGCGACGTGCAGCGCCCGCTGTCGGTGACGATTGCGCGGCATGCAGGAATGTGGCAGCCAGCAGCAACTCGAGTCCCACCAATGCCAGCAGATTTCCGTCGGCGATGATCACAAGACCGGCTCCGGCAGCGGCCAGCGATGCCGCACCCCCCGCCCTTGTCTGGCCGCCACCGATCAAGGCTGAGAGGGTGCTGGACACGGCCACCAGCACCAGCAGCGCAGCGGTCTGACCGTCACAGAAAAGTCCGATGTCGATGTGCCGGTCGCCGACCTCCATCCACCGATACAGGTGCAGCTGTACGGCGCCGCCGACTGAGACCATCCAGGCCAGGACCAGGGAAGCGGCGATGGCAAACTTGCGCGCCACAATGGCCCATACCCGGTGCTCGGCAAAATCAGCTGCGGCGCTCGTCGACAGCAGCAGCGGCGTCAGGATCAGGACCCAGGGGTCAGCTACCACTTGAGTGGATCCCCTTCCTCGTCGACGAGGGCCTCGTCACCGGCGGCGTTCAGCAGCGCCGCCACGAGCACACCCATGAGGGTGGTGAGCACGACGACAAGGGCAGCGAACCACTCGCCGGCGACACCCACCAGAGTCAGGATGGCCAGCACCGCCCCCAAGCCGCCCAGCTGCGCACCGATGACGGGTGCCAGCCGGTGGCGACGGGCGATGGCGGTCCCCAGACCCAGAGCGACCAGACAAGCCGCGACTGTCAGCGTCAGCACTTGCGCGGTCATGGCTGGGTCTCATCGCGGTCGAGCCAGAGGGCATTGAGCCCAACGGTGACGGCCAGTGCGGCGAGTGCGGAGGCGGCGATGAGCCAGGTCCCGTAGGCGGAGTCGTCACCCCCGTCACCGATGTTACCGCCACCCGCCACGCCCAGTGTCGGTGCCAGGGCGACGACAAGAATTCCGGCCAGAGCCAATCCTGTCGCCAGCGCCGCCAGGGGTACCGTCCTCTGCTCCTCATCTTCAGGGAGTGCGAGTCTGTACATGACGACACCAAGACCTGCCTGGGCGATGAGCAGCGCCGCTGCAGCCAGGGGGGCATGGAAGTGAATCAGGGACAGCAACGACAGGGAGGTGACGACAGTCCCAAGGGCCAGGCAGGCGCGAATCGAATCACGCGTCAGGGCAGCGACAGTGGCGGCGCCAACACCGAGCACACCGAGGATGACCGGACCTGTCAGCTCCATGGCAAGACACCCGAAAAGCGCAGCAGATGCCACAGGACATCAATCAGGGCGAGAGGCAGAACGCGGCTCCAGAGCAGACGGGAGAGATCGACACTGGCGGCGTCGGTGATCGCCGCCTGCAGTAGCTGGACGAGGGTGATCCAGATCGCGATACCGACCCAGATCGCCCCCGACGGGAGCTGCGCGGTACCCAGATACAGATGCGCCGCCAGTGCCGAGCTGGCACCGATGAGAAGGGGACGTGAGAGGCGCAGCAACAAGACAACGGCACCGGGACCATCCGCCAGTCCCGGAGACGGATGGCCGCGACCCGTGCCGTCGATGGCGCGGCGCAGAGCGCTGGAGAGGATGGCCAAGGCGCCGATGCAGGCAAGGGCACCGACGGGATGCCGCCACAATGGCCACTGTGGCACCAACCGTGTGGTGAAGTCCGCTGCTTCATCCCCGGCGATGATAATTGCTGTGACGCAGAGAATCAGCGAAGCCTGAGTGCCCACGAGTGTGACCAGGACCTCGGCCAATGGTCGCCGACGTGGCGGGTTCAGCATCGCAGCGTGCACGAGCAGAGCGAAAGGCACCATGGCGAGTACCCCGGCGAGGCCGAGGAGGCGATCGGTTGGCGTATCGGGTGCCGTCAGTCCGCCCAGCCCGCCCGCGGCGGGCAATCCACCGATGAGCAGCACCGCAGGCAGCAGCGCCACAAGAACACCGAGAGTTCGACCAGGTCCCCGCGGCGACGAAGACTTTGACAGCAACTTCACACCATCCGCAAGAGCTGCCGTCAACAGCAGTGCCCCCCGACGTCGGCGTAGACCGGCTGCTCGTCGGGTGATCGTTGTCTCGATGGCTGTGGTGAGCGAAGCCAGCAACAGCGCAGCAGCAACACAGGAGGCGGCCACGCCGAGATCGCCAGCCAGGGACTGCAACTGCTGTGACGTCAGGACCGTCATCGCCGCTTCGCGTGATCCTCGACCAGGACCAGTCCTCGTCGCTGCAGATGACTCGTCCACCCACCCCCGAATGCGACACCCTCTGCCGGCTGAGCCTGACTCTCGAGCAGACCGTAGTCGAACCGAGCAAAAGGACCGTGGGATGCGCTGCGTGCGAGTCGCGAAAATGCCTGGTCTGGCGAGTCCCGATTCGGCCCACCATGCCACAAGGCGGCAAGAATCCAGAAATCCTGGCGCGCCTCACCCGGTGGGATTACGGCGGCTCGAACCCGTTGCAGGCGCTGTTGGCCATCGACGAAAGTCCCCTCTTTCTCGGTCCAGGGGTTGCCCCCGGGGAGCACGACATCGGCACCCACCGCCCAGCCAGGGAGACAGACATCTTGCTGTGTGTGGAACACCTGCTCAGGCATGTGCAGCCCGGGCCCCTCGCCATGCAGGGAGCCACCCGTGGCATACACCGCGTCCACCTCGCCGGCAGCCAACCGCGTGGACAACTGCTGAGTCGTGCCGATGGGCAGATCGAGAGCGGTGGCGACAGCGGTGACACCGGCGACATTCGGCCCACGCTGCGCCTGGATCGTGAACCCCGATGGGAACCTCCTGTCCCCCTCTGGCGCGTGCGCCTGCCACAGGAACAGCTCCGCCTTCCAGCGCAATGACAGATGCGCCAGCAGGAAGGCTTCCTCATTGCTCAGATACGGACTCAACAACACTGCAGCCTGATTGGCCTGCTCCATTGACTCTGCCACCTCGGCGAAGACGGCGTCCCATTCAACCCCTTCCCCACGCAACCGTGGTATCTCGAGACGGTCTCCTTCATGCTGCCAGCCATAACGCCCGATGTCGCATATCCAATAACCCTGGGCGTCTACTCCGTCAGCGCGCGGCTTGACCCGCTGCACACAACCTGCGGCGACATCCACGCGGGTTGCGCAGCCGCTGGCACAGCCGGCACAGACACTGCTGATACCCGTCAGCTGCCACGGAGGGGGGCGGAATCGCTCACCCGGTTCAGTCAGGGCACCCGCTGGGCACAGGTCCAGCAGGTTGCCAGTCAGTTCGTGTTCGATCGGCCCGCCGCCACCGGTGTCGATGACGGCGTTGGCGCCGGCGCCATGGACGGCGAGGCTTTGAGCACCGCTGATCTCGCTTTCAAAGCGCACGCAGCGGCTGCACAGGATACAGCGATTGCGGTCGAGGACGAGGCGCGGTCCAAGTTGGACCCGCTCCCTGGAGCTTGCCAGTGTCGCTCCCGTTGCACCCTCGCCGTGCGTGGAGACCGCCTCCTGCACCTCGCACTCCCCCGCCCGTTCGCAGATTGTGCACTCGGCGGGGTGACGCAGGAGGATGTCCTCCAGCAGACCAGCACGTGCGGTGGCGACCTGTGGATCCTGCAGCGACAACAGCAGGCCTGCTGTTACCGTGCGATTACAGGTTGTGATCAGTTGTGGGCCATGGGTCGAGCTCTGCACGGCTGCGACACACAGTCGGCAGGTGGCTGGCGCCGACAGGGAGGGATGGAAGCAGGGATGCGGCAGGGCGTGGCCCGCATTCAGTAGAGCGGTGAGCAGATTGGTGCCAGTCTCGACTTCGACTGGTTTGCCATCGACATGAATGCAAATGGTAGCCATCAGTAGCGCACGTGAACGCTATCGGGAACCTTCATCGACAGATCCTTACTGATGGGACAACCACCATCGACATGGGACGCGAATTCGTCGGGGAAGGCTTCGAGCAAGGCCTGGATGCCTCGCGCTGCCATGGGACCATGGCCGCACAGCGATAGATCTGAAGAGCTGAGATGGGCACAACGCCGGGTCACCCATTCGAGATCACGCGCCGTTCCTGTACCCTGTTCGAGTCCTTCGAGTGCCGACTGCAACCACGCCGTGCCTTCTCGACAGGGCAGACACTTGCCGCAGGCCGTGTCGGCGAAGGTGTGTGCCAGGCGTCTCGCCGTATCCACAGCGCAGACCGAATCGTCAGCGACGAGAACGACACCCCCGCCAAATGCGCCGGAGATCTCACCCGCCGCCGGATCCGCCCACCCACCGGGGTCGAGTTCGCGGTCGAGCATCGTGTCTCTCAGCACGGGTGTCGAGCCATAACCGGCATGCAGGACGAATTTGATCGCCTGGTCGTGGCGTGCGCCACCGGCGGCCCCCTCGACGAGGTCACGCACCGTGCCCGCTCCCAGTTCGACCTCGTACAACCCCGGGCGACGAACGAGACCGCTGACACAGAACGCCTGGGTACCCGGTGCCCACGAACTGCCCACACCCGAAAAAATCTCCCCCGCCGTCGTCAGCAGTGACGGCAGGTATCCCAGCGTCGAGGCGGTATGCACGACGGCGGTGCCGGTAGAGAAGAGACGGGGCAGTCCCGGCACATCATCGGTGGCCCGAGGTTCAGCGCGCCCACCTTGGAGCACCTCGAGTGCCAGGCTGTCTCCGGTGGCGAGGGGCAAGGGACCTTGAACTGGATGCAGATGGATGGGAATGGCTTGGTCCCCTGTCTCTTCTATGGCCTGTCCCAGGACCTGCCGTGCACGTGTTGCAGCGGCGGCAATACAGACGTACACGCAACTGGCGCCGACGGCGTGCGCGGCGATACGGGCGCCCTCCAGCAGCCGGTGCGGGTGTCTTTCGGCGAGCTTGCGATCGCGAAAGCGGCCAGGCTCCGACTCCAGCAGATCGACGACGACGTATTGGGCACCACCCTCGGCTCGGGCCTGACGCCAGCGCACATCCACCAGACGCCAGGCACCACCCCGACCACGCAGTCCGGCACTCCCTACCTCATCGATGATGGTCTGTGGCGACAGCGACTGCGCCCGTCGTAGGCCTTCGCCGCCACCGTGGGACTGGTACACCGGCCACCTGTCGACATCCGGTGTGTCGATGCCATCGAAGAGGATGCGATGCTCCTTCATATTTGCTCGCGCCCACCGGCAACGAGGGCTTCGAGGCGCTCCGGCGTAAGTCCGTCGTGCAGGCGACCGTTGCGAGTCATCACCGGCGCCGCGGCGCAGGCACCGAGACAGTCCACTTTGACGACCCAGATTTTGGCATGTGCCGCCAGTCGCTCACAGACGTCGTCAGCACCCATCCAGCGACAACTCAGCCCCGTGCAGACCTGCACGACCTCGGCATCTCCCATCGTCTGATGCCGTGAAACGACGATGCCATTGACGGTGGCGACAGGAACCCCGGTGAGCTGGGCCACCCAGTGCGCGGACTCGTCGTCCCATGTGTCGCCCTCATGGGAGAGCAGATCGAGGAGGGGATACAGGGCACCCGTGGACGCCGGATACACCGAAACCAGGGCTCGAGCTCGGGCGTCGAGATCGGCGTGCTTCATCGGTCCATCTCCGGCGCCACGATGTTCATACTCGCCACCACGTCCGGGGCGAAATCCCAGCCAGTTCCCGGCAACAGGTGCTCGAGAAGCTGAAAGTTATAGAGCGAAGGAGAGCGCAGATGCACGGCCGCCGGTTTTCCTGTGCCATCGGCGGCGAGCCAGAAGGCCAGTTCCCCGTCGGCTGACTCTGTCGGTAGGTACATCGTTCCAGCTGACGGCCGATGTCCATGACCGTCCATCCAGACCTCGAAATGTTCGATCATCTCCGCTGCCGCCAGGGGGGTCGAGGACTGCTGGCACAACACCCCCGCGGGAAGATTGTCGAGGCATTGCCGGCAGATGGCGATGCTTTGCGACATCTCCGCCAGACGCACGGCGACGCGATCAGCTACGTCGCCATTGCTGCCGGTGGGGATGGCGAAATCGACCTCGTCGTAGTCGAGATACGGTGCATCACGCCGGACGTCGAACTCGACACCAGCCGCTCGCAACACGGGCCCCGTAAGGGCCCAACGCTGCGCCGTTTCGGCATCGATGGCGGCGCTACCGATGAAGCGGCGCCGCCACTTTCGATTGTCGATCGTGTGCCGACGAGCCGTCACGCACAGCCCCTCGACCGCGATCGCCAGGACGGCGAGCAGGGCGGGGCTGTTGTCGGTGACATCCGCATGGATGCCACCAATGCGATGCACCCCCGTCGCCCAACGACTGCCACTGATATCGGCGAGCAGAGCTGCCACCGCCTCGCGCACGGCCAGCGCCTCGCCCCACGCGCCCTTGTCGGCGAGCAACTGGGTGGCAAGCCAGGCGCAGTGCGCGCCGATGCGGCTCGCCTCCGCCAGCAGCATGCGAACGCGGCGACAGCGCCCAGATGGTGTCACGCAGAGCAACGCTTCCGCCGCCAGAATCGCCGCCAGGCCGACGGCAAAGGGTGCCTGCTCGTTGAGGCCCTCCGCCAGCAGCGGCAATTGCGCATACCCCTGGCGTGTGGCCAAGCTCTCGAAGTCACTGTGGGTCTTGCCGGGAAGCGCCTGCGCCGCTTCGATGATGCGGCGCTTCAAGCGGACGCGCAGATCGAGACGGTAGGGAGTCGTCGCACCAGGATCGCCTAGTGGCAGAAACCCGTCGGGCTCTCCGGGTTCCTCGGCGCCGTCCTCCTCGTCGCGGGCGGCACGCACCGCTGCCGTCCACAGTGGCGTCGGAATCTCAGCTCCCGTGAAGCGCAAGCCCAGACGCTCGACTGCTTCTCGCTGCGGCCAGGCGACGGCAGGCCAGATCCGGCTCAGTGACGGCAGTTCATCTGCGTCGGGCACGAGCAGTTGCCAACGACGACCCGTGCCATCGCGCAGTTGCAGCACAGCCTCGGCGACGGACCCGGGGCCACGGCTTCGATGCGCATGCCAGTCCAGCAATCGCGTTGTCTCCGACTGGCTCGACAGACTCTGTGCCTCGGACAACAGTTCACCGGCGGCAACAGTCTGTGGCGACCGGCTGCCGATCAGCTCATTCAACTCGATCGCCTCATGGACTCCGGGAGATGGCGGATGATGTGCAGAAGGAGGACCAGCAGCACCAGGACCAGGATGATGGCGCCGAGCACACCGGTCTCAGCTACAGGCACCCATAGAAGCGACACAAGACCGAGAACGAGGGCGACTGCTGCCAGCGCCGTGAGTGGAGTCTGGCTGGCGAACTCCAACCCGGCAGTCGCAATATCAACCTCGCCGGCGCGTACGGCACGAGGGCCAGAAAGAAGCCGCCCCAACAGCGCCACAGCGCCGACGAAAAACAGCCACAGACCAAGATATAGCAGCAAGGGAAATGGGATGTTCAAGGACCTCGCCCCGGTGGACGAGGTCTCCTGGGACCGGGCGCATCAGAGACGCCCACCGCCGACGACTCAGACGGCAGCGGCCTCGCGCGCGGTAACCGGGGTATCCTCGTCGATGTTGACCTTATCCAGGTCGAATTGGCGGTCCGTGTCGGCGCCACAGGACTCGCCGGGTCGGGCCCCGCACTCGCACATCGGCTCACCATCTTCGCTCTTCATGTTTGCCAGCCCGCCGCAGGAACCGGTGATCCGGCGATTGCTGACAATCACACCGACGGCCATACCGGCCATGACCAGGCCGAAGGCGATGAACGCCGCGATAAAAAGGCTCATCGGCAGTACTGCCTCATCAGGATCCGAAGTCGTCGAAGCGGATCATCTCCTCTTCAACGCCCAGATCGTCCAGCATCTTCAGTACCGCCTGTAACATCATGGGAGGGCCGCAGATATAATACTCGATGTCCTCCGGCGCCGGGTGCTTCGACAGGTATTCGTCGAGAACGACCTGGTGGATGAAACCCCTGTACCCCGTCCAATTGTCCTCGGGCAAGGGCTCGGACATGGCGACATGGAACTTGAAGTTGTCGAACTTCTCTTCGATGTCGCGAAAGTGGTCCTCGTAGAACAACTCCGGACTGGAGCGCGCCCCATACCAGTAGTTGACCTTGCGTTTGGTGCCCATCGTATGAAACAGATGGAACAGATGTGAGCGCAACGGCGCCATGCCGGCACCGCCACCGATGTAACACATCTCCCGTTCCGTCTCCTGGATGTAGAACTCACCATAGGGGCCGGAGATGGTAATCATGTCCCCTGGCTTGCGACTGAAGACGTAGGAGGATGCCAGACCCGGGTTGACCTTCATCCAGCCACCGATATCACGATCGAAGGGCGGCATGGCGATGCGGATGTTGAGCATGACGATGTCACCCTCCGCCGGATGATTGCCCATCGAATAGGCCCGCACCACCGTCTCCGTGTTCTTCGTGTTCAGACCCCAGCACTTGAATTTCTCCCAATCGCCGTGGAAACGCTCCTCGATGTCGAAATCCTTGAAGTCGCACTCGAAGGGTGGCACTTCGATCTGCACAAAACCGCCGGACTCGAAGTCGAGGGTTTCCCCTGCCGGGAGCTTGACGATGAATTCTTTGATAAAGGTCGCCACGTTGTGGTTGGACACGACCTCACATTCGAGGCGCTTCACCGAAAAGACCTCCGCCGGTACCTCGATCTTCATGTCCTGCTTGACATTCACCTGGCAGGAAAGGCGCATG
>Ga0310125_10000193_pt1 | contig 26590 bp, 19 predicted proteins | sample CB11b_Tmax_Bot8__FD_203508 | JGI IMG/M metagenome (GOLD analysis project Ga0310125, IMG submission 203508) | Marine microbial communities from Western Arctic Ocean, Canada - CB11b_Tmax_Bot8 | ecosystem: Environmental > Aquatic > Marine > Oceanic | place: Canada: Western Arctic Ocean | collected... | reverse complement strand
CAATCATGACAAACCCTTTTTATGCAGACTGCAGCAGTATCGATACGGCCAATGATATCGCGTCCATAACGTTGAACCAATGCGGTTTGTTATTGCCCACGCCAGAAACTGGGCACAAACAGCACCAGCATCGCGTACACTTCCAGTCGACCCAGCGCCATCAGCAGGCTGAGCAGGGCTTTACTGGCCGCACTGAAGTGGCCATAGTGGCTGGTTGCACCGACAAGTTCCATGCCCGGGCCGATATTGTTCAGTGTGGCGGCGCATGCAGTTGCTGCGGTGGTGAAGCTGACATGATCGCCTTCCAGCAGCAGCAGCAGAATCGTACCAAGCATAAATAAAAGCAGTATGCCCAGCACGTACACGATCGTGCTCTGCCGCAACTCGGGATCGACCGCCCATTTGCCCACGCGAATGGTGCGCACGACGTTGGGGCGAAAGACCCGCTCTATCTCCGACAGCATCACCTTGAACACGACTAGGCAACGGATCACCTTGATGCCTCCACCCGTAGAACCGGCCGAGGCACCGACGAACATCAGCACCAGCAACACCGTCTTGGGAAAAGTCGACCATTTATCAAAATCGGCGGTGACCAAACCGGTCGTCGTCTGGATGGAGACGACCTGAAAAACCCCGTGGCCAATCGCCGCGCCTATCGAGGGCTCGATATCGCTGCCGTCGGCGGCGACCATGGGCCGACCGACCAGACTTGCCGCGACGACGGCTGAACCAACCACGAGCAGGCCCAAATAAAATCGCAATTCCGGATTTTTCCCAACACTGCGAAATTGACGACGCAGCAACTGATAATAAATACGAAAGTTTATACCGGCCAGAACCATGAACACAATAAACGTGATACGAATACCCCAATGGTTGAAATGCCCAGCACTGGCGTTGTAGTTACCAAACCCACCGGTCGCCAATGTCGCAAAGGTATGGCAGACGGCGTCGAACAGGTTCATTCCCATCGCCCGCAGCACGATGACTTGTGCCACGGTCAATACCAGGTAAATCAGCCACAGCACCCGGGCTGTCTCACGAATACGCGGGCGCACGCCTTCAGTCTTGGGGCCCGGCGCTTCGATCTCGAACAATCGCTTGCCCCCCACGCCCAGCGTGGGCAAGACCGCGACGAACAGCATGACTATGCCCAGTCCACCCAGCCAATGTGTCAGCGCTCTCCACAGTAACAGGCACTGTGGTAGCGACTCAACGTCACTGAGCACCGTGGCCCCCGTCGTTGTCAGGCCGCTCATGGCCTCGAAATAGCAACTGACAAAAGACTGAAACGGATGATCGACAGCCGCCACGCCCGTAAACATCGCCCAAAACCAATAGGGCAACCCCGCCAACGCCGCACCGCCCAGCCAGCAGACAGCCACAAGCAGCAGCGCCTCGCGCCGGCCTAGCAAATCGCGACCATGACGGCTGAGTACCCACAGCATGCCGCCCACAGCCGCCCCGATTGCCACTGTTACCAGCATCGCACGCTGGCCGATCAATTCGCTCACAGATTTGTCCACCCATGCCATCGTCAACAGCGCTGACAGCAGCAGCAAGCCACTGAGTACGATCGTTAACAGGCCGAGTTGTCTTATGACAAAACGTAAATTGATCAAAACACGTGGCCTCGGTAATGATCTACCCGATCAGAAAAATGCTCAACCCGCTACAAACATCTTGCGCAGTTGACGCTCCATGCCGGACGGACCAATCAGCACGACGGCATCACCCCCGTGGATCATATCGTCGCCACCAGGCACAAACACTTGCCTATCTCGTTGAATCGCGGCAATGATAATGCGCTTGTCCAGCCGTATATCACGCAATGGCCGACCCACAATCTCGACCGCATTGGACGATACCCACGCCTCGTACACATCGGCCACACCCTTGGCCACGGTCGCCAACTGCTGTACCGACTTCGTCTGCAGTAACTTCACAATCTCATTCACCGCTGTGTCCCGCGGACTGAACGCCCGGTCAATCCCCACGTGCTTGAGCAGGTGCCGGTAGGTTGGCCGTTGCAGCACGGCCACAGCCCGCTGGGCGCCCAGACTTTTGGCAAGCGCGGCCGTGAGTATGTTGTGTTCGTCGTCACCGGTCAGGGCCACAAACGCGTCCAACTGCTCGACTCGCTCCTCCTCCAATACGGTCGGATCGGTCGGGTCCTCACTTAGCACAGTGATCCAGGGCAATTTTTCGGATAGCTCCAGGCAGCGGTCGGCGTCGGTATCGAACAAGCGTACCGAAAACCTTCGGCTTCGTAGAGCACGACACAACCACACCCCCATGGGCGTGCCACCCATGATCATCACCCGCTTACGCCGTGCCTGTTCAGTGTGGAACATTCTCCTGACCCGGTCAAACGTATCCACGCCGCCCACGATGGTGATCACATCGCCGCTTCTCACCACAGCGCTGCCGTCGGGAATGATCGTGCGGGCGTCGTGTTCAATCGCCACAACACGTACAGAACCGGGCAATTTCAATTGCGACAACGGCACATCCAGTCCCGAGGCCCCGTCAGTGACGGGCAACTGCTGCATTTCGATGTGGCCGCGGGCAAACCTCTCGACAGCCAATGCGCCGGGATTGCGAAGCGTCTGCGCGATAGCCAGCGCTGTCGTGTTCTCGGAGCAGACCAAGTGATCGACACCCAGATGTTGGGCATAGTCCAGACCGTGCTGTTCGTAGTATGCACTGTGATGCACGCGGGCCACGGTCCGGTCCGCACCCGATGAAGACGCGATTGATGCCGATAGCAGATTGATCTCGTCACTGCTGGTCGCGGCCACGAACAGGCCCGCCTTGGCACAACCCGCTTCAAGCAACACGTCCGCGTGGGCGCCATTGCCAACCAGCGTTCTTACGTCCAACACCTGCTCGATAGCCGTCAGTTTTGCTGACTGGCGATCGATGATCGTCACGCTGTTGCCCAAAGCGCCCAAAACTTCGGCCGCGTGGCGACCCACCTCACCGGCGCCACAGATGATGATATTCATAAGTATTGACCGCAAACCGTGATCGCTGATCGTTAATCCGCTATACCGCCGCGTGGTAGCGGCCTTCCAATTTTACACGATTGCGTCCGCCCCATTCAGATGATCAACCGCACCCCACCCAATTCGGCCAGGTCGTAGGCGAACTGATCGCCCGGCGATCCCATGAACATGAAGTTGACCGGAATCTGCCATTGTTGAGACAACTCGGAGATCAGTTTCGGGCCGAACTCTCCTTCGACCTCCACCAGTTCAATGTCAATCTGCGGATAGGCTTCATCCAAAAAATGGATGTCTTTCTTCAGTTTCGACGGTCCTTTCTCGTCGCTGGCAAGAACGGTGACGACCTTGATGCGGTTGGTATGCTCGTTGCGCTGCACGTACAAAACGGCGTGGTTGAGATTGGCAATATTGTCGCCACGGGTAAAAAAGACGACTTGCTGGGCATTGATTTCCGTGATCTTGTTACGGATCACCTGTGTCAGGCCACCGGTGAACCGGTAAAGCAAAACGCTCATCCGCCGCACAATAAACAGGCACCCCTTGAGGATCGCAATGCGGGCCAACATGACGGTAATGATCGCCATGGCGGTCACGAAATAAGCCAGGAAAACTTTCAGGTCATCTCTTTTCTCGATAGCGTTACCCACCAGCGCCGCCACTACCGCGACGATACCCAACAACACGACCGGCCACGGCGCCCGGGTGGACCGGTGTAACTTGGCGCGGCGCAGCTTCAACAGCACATTGCCAACACCGAACAACGCCATCACCGACAAAAACGAAAGCGTATACACCGTTGCCAGAGTCGTGATCTTGCCACGCGTAATCAGCAGGATTGACACCGTTAACAAAAAGAAAAAGATAACGATGTAGTGCGTGGTGCCACGACGATTGATTTGCAAAAGGAACTGGGGAAGGCACCGGTCCAATGTCATACGCCGAACCAGACCATTAACGCCCACGTAACTGGTCAGCACCGCGCCACTGAGCACCAGTGCCGCGTTAATACTGATTAGCCATGATAGCCAAGCACCGCCCGACGCATTTCCCATGTGTGACAGAAGCGCTCCCTTGTGTGTTTCAACCTCCGCCACCGGCACCAGCGCCAACGCCAAAAGCGCCGCCAGCGGGTTTATCAGCATCACCGCAATCCACATGTTGCGCAACGTCTTGGGAAAGACACCCCTAGCCTGCTCCTCCACGAAGTTGGCCGAACTTTCAAAGCCCGACACGCCCAGCATGGCGGCACTGAATCCGAAAAACAACGCCAGAAGCAGTCCGTGCCCACCCGGAGCAGGCGTTTGCAGGTTCTGCCAAAACAGTTGCAGGCCATTGCTCAGAACATAAACAATACCAACAACCAACAACAGCGACAGGCTGGACAAGTGCGTGATGAAAATACCGATCGCCACACGCGACGACTCGGTGATGCCGATGATGGTCAGTACCATGAACACCGCCAGCAGGCCGATTGTCGCCGCCATCAAGTGGAACCCGTTCAAACCTGGTTGTCCCGCGTGTCCGGGCAACAGGCTAAACACGTAGTGCATGGCATGGTGAGCCGACAGCACTGCTGTCGCCATGTAGGAAAGAATGGTCAGACAAGCCGCCATCGAAGCGCGATACTTGCTGGTGGTGTTCAGTAGTGCGTTGTACGCTCCACCGTTGAGTGGTAATGCCCCGACGACCTCACCGTAAATGAAGCGAAACAGGTACAGGACTGCCGCGACCATCAACAACGCTACAGGCGCCCACTTGCCTGCCGAAATGATGGCAAATGCCGAGACGTAGAGGCACGAAGAGGTGATATCGTTGCCGCAGATGGCCGTGGCAGCCAACTGCTTGAGGCCTCCACGCTTATGTCCCGTCACCTGCCTAGCCATGGCCACTTATCTTCGACCATCGACGCTCAATTGTCTAACGGTCAGAACGGTCGCGCCCCCAACAGGCAAAACCACACTACCTTCAACGGTGTTCAAGGCATCCAATTCAGGTTTGTTAACGCTGAATTGCAGCAAGGTAAGGAGGATGCCCAATCACCCTGGCCTAACGGCATCTGCAACAGTTCCGTCTAGTAGTAATTGCCCAGTACCCGGGTTATAATTAATTGGTGGCAGCTGAAGCAAACAATGAGGTAACTCATGAGTTGGATCGAAAATCGCTTTGAAGAAGGCTTGGTCATCACCTCCGTCGATTGGGCGATCAACTGGGCCCGTAAGAGCAGCGTGTGGCCTATGACCTTCGGCCTAGCGTGCTGCGCCATCGAAATGATGGCCTACGGCGCCTCGCGCTTCGATGTCGACCGCTTCGGAGCCGGAGCTTTTCGGGCCACACCCCGCCAATCCGACCTCATGATCGTCGCTGGCACCGTCACCTATAAAATGGCCAGTCGTGTCCGCCGGCTTTACAACCAGATGCCCGATCCCAAATACGTCATGGCCATGGGCGCCTGTACCGTCGGCGGTGGGCCGTACTTCAAGTACGGCTACCACGTCGTCAAAGGCGTCGATCTTGTCGTGCCCGTCGACATCTATGTCCCCGGCTGCCCACCACGGCCTGAGGCGTTGATCGAAGGTTTTATGCGTCTACAAGACAAGATCACCACGCAAACCATCGGCCTGCCCGCCGGCACCAAGCAGGCCAGCCGCAAGTACGGCTTGCCCGTGCCTACGCCCGCCACCATCTAGGCATACTGATCTATCTGCCGTGTTCCGGCGATAAAAACTACTGAATGCCGATGCACTGCGGCTGCCAATCGATGTCTGCCCGCAGGAACCCGCCAGTTCTACAAAATGTGTTGTCCCAACAGTTGCCCGCCGCCGTCACCACTAGTAGCATGCTGATCATCGGAGCACGAACGTGAATCAAGGTAAAAACGGCATCGTTTACGTGGCCACTGGGCAAACGTACTACGACGAAGCAATGGCGTCGATACGCTCGGCCAAGACGGCCATGCCCGATGTACCCGTGACGCTCTTTACCGACGTCGAAGCCGATAGCAACCTGATCGACAATATTGTCCACGTGGCCAATCCCAATTACTCCACGCAGGACAAGATCACCGGCATGGCACAGTCACCCTACGCCAAGTCGATCTTCATCGACACGGACACATATATCTGCCAGTCCATCGCCGACCTGTACGAACTGCTCGACCACTTTGATATCGCCGCAGTGTTGCCCTCCTTCCGTGCCACCCAGGCAATTCCACCCCTGCCCCCCTGCTTCCCTGGCTTCAACACCGGCGTGGTTGCCTACCGAAAAACACCAGATACCGACAACTTTTTCCCAAAGTGGCTGACCACGCACGAATACCAACTCAAGCACTTAAAACCCACGTTCTCACGCTGGCGACCGTTCCATGATCAGTACTCATTCCGCGAAGCGGTGTACGACAGCAACCTGCGCATCGCCACCTTGGGCCCGGAATACAACTGCATGCACCTGGTACCGGGCTTTGTTCATGGGCAGGTGCGTGTCATCCACGGCCGGGACCGGAAATTTCTCTGGCGAAACCTCACGCCTAGGAAGGCCGCCGCTGTACTGAACAAAAAATCCACTGCCCGCGTACTTATCGCTGCCTATGGAGGACTACGCGTCCTCGGCATCCCCCGACTGGAAGGGCTTTTTAGGTTCGTCAGCCGCCGCAAGCAAAAGCATGGGCTCGTCGGCACCTATCGCCTGGTCCTGGCCCGCATACGCGACCTCATACGTGAGCGCACCTGACGACACAACGTCTTTCGTATCCTGTACCCAATTGCAGGGGAGCATCACCGGTGACGCCGCCCGTAGACGGACCAACGTACGGCCGATTACACTGCCTTACATGAAATGGACCATCATCCTGCCCGGCAACAATGCCGAAAGGTCCCTTGCCTGGATGCGAAGGTTCCTCGAGCGGTACGATACGACCGCAGTGGAATCCCTGCGCATCGATCGTGGCCACCAACGCTACGAAGGCGTCTACGGCAATTGCATCTATCCGATAAAAGCAAGATCGACCTTTCGCATCAATCGCCACGCGCCTGGGCCCTTTCCGTCACACACCGTGACCCGTAAGCGGCCGCTCTACTGCCGCCCCGACGGCAGTTTTCCCCACACCCCACGCGGCTGTCGCCGAGGCGTACTCTGCTACGACCCTCACACTGGCCGCCAGTGGTATCGATTGTGTGGCAAGACCCAACTGGAAGACCTCGATCAGGCCATTGTCTGGATCGTCGCCCATGAAGCATTCCACTTTCTACGCCACACTCGCCAGGTTCCCGGCCGCAACACCGAAATCGATGCCGACGCCTTCGCCGACAATCAACTTGAACAGTTCCACGCGCCATCGCTCCAATCAGCATTTTTATTTATCTAACCCCAGCATGGATCAGCCAAATGGACCTGACTCTGCTGCGCCGCTACCATGTTCAGCGACCCTTAACTGTTAACGGACACACATGATGGACGCCACCGCCATCGCCACAAGGCTTAACCAACAGTTCACAGATGCCATAAGCGAATCGCTGCCTCAGGACAAGCATCCGCGTATCCACACCACCGGCCAACACTGGCGAACCATCGCCCAGTTCCTGCACTCCGACGACACACTGGCATTCGACTTTCTAGCCTGCATCTCGGCCGTTGATTATGTGGCGGACAACCAACTCTGCGCCGTATACGACCTGTATTCAACCGGACACAAGCACTGGTTTGCCGTTAAGGTCTACACCGATCGCGACAACCCGCAGATTCCCAGCGTCATGGACATCTGGCCTGCGGCCGACTGGCACGAGCGAGAAGCGTTCGACCTGATGGGCATTGTCTTTGACGGTCACAGCGACCTACGTCGCATCCTCTTGCCCGAAGACTGGGTCGGCCACCCGCTGCGCAAAGACTATCAGTTTCCCCGTGAATATCAGGGCATCCCGGGGACCACGGAAATCGACTGGCAGCAGAAGCCCGACTACCCCGCCTAGGGCCGCACCAAAACTTAGTCCTGCGGATGCAACCCCGCTGTTGGACCCGGTACTTGGCCGTACGCCTGCAACCGCTTGTTCACCTGTGGGTTGTTGGGCTTGATCATGTACGCCCGCCGCAATGACTCGATTTCGCGGGTGCTATCACCCATCGATTTGTAAAGGTTGGCCATATCCACGTGCGGCTGAACATCCTCGGGGGCAAACTTTGCTGCTTTGCGCAATGCTCTGATCGCCCCATCCGGATCGCCCATTTGGGCCAGAAAATTGCCTTGGCGTCGAAAGTCGTAACTTTTGCCGTTGGCGTCGCACACCTTCTTGAGCAGTACGGCCAACCCTTTATAGTCGCCTTGTTTAAAATGGGCAGCCGCAAGGTCGTCGATGATCACTGCCGCATAATGCCCATCTGGGGCCAACGCCAGCGCCTTTTCCAGCGACAGTTGTGCGTCCAGATCTCGGTCTGCACGCAAAAACACCTTGCCCAGATAGAAGTGCGCCCTCCAGTCAGTGGGAGCCTGATCAATGGCCTTGGTCAGGTGCGCCTCGGCCTGCGTCAGTTGACCGTCGGCAAGGGCATCCAGACCTCGCTTACGCAGCACCGGGTTGGACTGACAGCCGCATAGGCCAACTGCTGCTGCAACCAGCAGAATCGTAGATAGGCGTAAAGAAATCATGATCGCTGTTCTCCTGCCAAGATATTTACGATGTTATCATACTGAGCATAAACAATTACCGCTGCCGAGCAAGCGTACCGTTAAAGTTCAACCAACCGCGATAATGTTCAACTGCGAGCCGAAGGGCAGAGCACCCCCGATCACCCCCCCATGCCCCACCTAACCACCGTCCTGCTGCGACACGATACCCGTCACGCCGCCCACTACGACTGGCTCTTTCAGCCACCAGCAGCGTTGGGGGTCCCCAATGTCCCGCTCTGGTCCGCACGTGTGACCCACCCAAGCTGGTGCTGGCCTATCACCCGGCACTGGCCTGTCCACCAGTTTGACGACCACCGCTACGCCTATTTAGCCTACCAAGGCCCCATCAGTGGTGACCGTGGCAGCGTAAAACGCATTGATATTGGTCACGTCCGGCCCATTCTCTGGTCTGCCAGTCGCATCGTCTTGAACCTGCAATTCCAGCACTGCGTGGGCCTTGTCCGGCTCGACCGCATCACCGGCCCCCACTGGCGGGCCCAACTGCTTGATTGAGCCAAAATGCACAACCGTAAACCTGTATTTTACCTGCCCCCTGCGATAACATTGTGGGTACACGAACGTCTGTAGGATCACTCAGTACTGCTTTGCTCGGGAGCAACATCATGTCCAAACACAAGAAACATTCCCAATCAACCAATTCTGATAATGATGACCTGCTGGCCCACGCCATTCCCATCGAAGAACTTGAAGATGCTGAAGAGCTTGAAGATATCGAGGTGGTGGAAGATGACGACGATGCCAAGCCCAAAACAGTCAAGGCGAACGAAACTGAAGAACTGGAAAGCATCGAACTGAGCGAGGAGGACCCCGAGACCGAAGCCAAAAGAATTGAAACCTTCGACCGCCACGGCCAATACCAGGAAAACTGGAAACGAGCCCCCAACAAGACCGGCCAAGGCGCAACCCACGTTCGTACTTTTGTTGCCAAGCTGCGCCTCGATGCTATCGACCACCTTGACGAACAGGTCAACGAGTGGCTCGACGAACACCCCGACTACGAAGTCAAATTCGTCACTACCTCCATAGGCGTCCTCACCGGAAAACTCAAAGAAGACGCCATCTTCATGACCGTCTGGGTATAACTACCCCACCATGTAATTAAGTACCCGGAAAGCCGGGCATTATGGGCAGCGATCAGAACACACTGCTTAATCGGTGATAGAATCGTCCTCAAGTGCGGCAATGTATGCACGATCAAGACAACTCATGCAAGTCAAATCGCTGCTTGTTGCACATGATGCAGAGGATGTCACACGGTCAATCGACATCGGTTGAAAATTATAGCTAATAGGTGATATGAGGCGTCGCACAGAGGCGCATGAAAAAAGCGCCGCTCAGTTTAGTGAGCGACGCTGGTGGGGTATGTATATTCTGCGCTGCCTAGGCGGCGCAGGGGTATCTAGTAATCCATGTCTTCCATTCCCGGTGCACCGCCACCGGCTTTCTTTTGCTTTTCCTTGATCTCGGTAATCACGGCATCGGTGGTCAGCAGCAGTCCGGCGATCGACGAGGCATTTTGCAGTGCGATGCGCTCGACCTTGGCCGGAACAATGATGCCCATCTGGATCATGTCCCCGTACTCATGGGTGAGTGCGTTGAAGCCGTAAGAGGCATCGTTGTTGTTTTCCACGTTGGAGGCCACGACAGACCCATCTTCCCCAGCGTTTTCCGCAATCTGCTTGATGGGCGCGGCAATGGCACGGCGGACGATATCCACGCCGATATTCTCGTCGCCTTGGGTCGCTACCTTGTCAAGTAATTTGCGTGCGGTGAGTATGGCGACGCCACCACCAGGCAGGATGCCTTCCTCAACCGCGGCCCGGCAGGCGTGCATGGCATCTTCCACGCGGGCCTTCTTTTCCTTCATCTCCGACTCAGTGGCGGCACCGACGTTAATCTGGGCGACACCTCCGGCAAGTTTGGCCAAGCGTTCTTGAAGCTTCTCGATGTCATAATCGGAAGTGGAACGATCAATTTCGGCCTTTATGGCTTCGATACGGCCCTTGATATCGCTGGACTTACCACCGCCTTCAATGAGTGTGGTGTTTTCCTTGTCAACGACAATTTTCTTAGCCCTTCCAAGGTCGGACAGTTCAATCTTTTCAAGTTCAATACCCAACTCTTCCATGATGGCACGGCCACCTGTGAGGGTAGCAATGTCTTCGAGCATGGCCTTGCGCCGGTCACCAAAACCGGGTGCCTTGGCTGCACAAACTTGCAGCACGCCTCGCAACCGGTTGACCACGAGGGTCGCCAGTGCTTCACCTTCGATATCCTCAGCCACGATGAGCAGACTCTTGCCCGCCTCGGCGATCTTGCCCAGCAGGGGAACAAGATCCTTGGCGCTGGAGATCTTTTTTTCATGAATCAGCACATACGCGTCTTCGAGAACAGACTCTAGGCGAGCTGGGTCGGTAACAAAGTGCGGTGACAAGTACCCCTTGTCAAACTGCATGCCTTCGACGAGTTCAACAGTGGTATCCAGACTCTTGCCCTCCTCGACGGTGATGACACCGTCTTTACCCACCTTGTCCATGGCCTCAGCAATAATCTGGCCGATCTGCTCATCCTGATTGGCGGCGCAGGTGCCGACCTGGGCGATCTCCTCAGAAGAGGTGATCTTCTTAGAAGCCTTTGCAAACCCGCCGACAAGCGCATCTACTGCCTTATCGATGCCAAGCTTGACCTGATTGGCATTGGCGCCGGCGGCGATGTTCTTAAGACCCTCGGTGAAGATTGACTCGGCGTAGATCGTGGCGGTCGTAGTGCCATCGCCTGCGTCTTTGGACGCTTTGGAGGCGACTTCCTTGACCATCTGGGCACCGATGTTTTCCAGTGGATCCTCGATTTCCACTTCCTTGGCCACGGTGACACCATCTTTGGTAACGGTGGGCGAGCCGAAGGATTTTTCCAGGATGACGGTGCGACCCGAAGGTCCAAGGGTGACCTTGACGGCCTTGGTAAGTTTAGCGACGCCACGACGGATCGCCTCCCTCGCTTCATTGTCGAATTTGATGGTTTTTGCTGCCATTTTGTGATGCTCCGTTATGTTTTTGACTTTTAAGTCAAGTCGGTGTTGGTAGGGGCATTCCCCAAGGGGAGTTACTCGACGACGCCGAGGATGTCGCTCTCATCCATGATGAGCATTTCTTCGTCGTCCACTTTGACGTCGGTGCCACCCCATTTGCCAATGAGGATGCGATCGCCGATCTTAACCTGCAAGTCACTACGTTGACCGCCGTCGATGGGTTTGCCGTCGCCCACGGCGATGACCATGGCCTGCTGGGGCTTTTCGGCCGCAGACTCGGGTAGGTAGATGCCCGAAGTGGTTTGTGTTTCTGCCTCGGCACGTTTGACGAGCACCTTGGCACCTAGTGGTCGAAACTTCATGTGGTGATCTCCTTCAACTTTTCCTACACAAGAACACTGTGGTTAAAACGACTAAAAATGGTCGCACGATTTCTGCGTTGTCTTATTCATTGGGCCAGGCGCCGCTGTATCGGCGGTCCATGAGTCTGCGCAAGACACCCAGCAGTTGCTCGATATCCACGGGTTTGTTCATGACGCTAAAGGCGCCCAGCCGCAAAGCCTGGTTGAGCATGCGCTCGGCCTGGCGTTGACTGAAGTCGGGCTTACGCAGGACGACTACAGGCGGGCGGTCGGGTAGCCTACGAATTAACTCGAGCAACCACATGCCGCCGCCACTGGCATTATCCACTGCCGGGTGATCATCGGCGGCGGCACCGATGGGAAGGTGCAGGTCCACCACGACCGCGTGAAACTGCATCTGCTCCGCCAAGTCGATAGCCTCACAACCGGTGTGTGCCACATAGGACTGGACGCCCTGCGGCTGCAACAGGCGGGGCAACTGGCGGGTCCAATGGGATTCGGGGTGAGGCCTATCCTCCGTCAACAAGACGTTGAACCGCGGCTCGAACTTGGGGCGCGCAATAACCATGAGTAAAGAATCTCCGAACATGATTAGGCAAAGCTGATGCCAGTAGCGGGCAGGGACAACATGGCACCCACATGTCGCAAGGCCTTATAAAACAAGCAATTGAGTGCGGAGTCAGTGTGCTTGGTTGGGGCAAAAAGTTGCAGGAGTCTGCCACCAAAGGGGGTGGACCCGAGGCTTGGGTGTCGTATTGGCAGTCGCTACCAAGGATAGTTAATGATTGTATCGACCACGATATCCAACATATGGCCGAGCGTGGTATGGTCCATAGCGGGGATGGGCATAAGGACGATGACATTGCCCAAGGGCCGGACGATCAGGCCTTTGGGACGCATGGCCAAACATATTTGGGAGGCGGCTTGGCCGGCGGGTTCGAAGGGCTTGGCGGTGTTCTGGTGCCGGCCAAGTTCAATACCGATCATCAGGCCGCGGTGACGGACGTCGAGCACGTGCGGACAATCATGCAAAGCCGCGAGGCGATCACTGACAATGACAGCACTCTGGTTGATGTGGTTGATCAGGTCGTTTTGTTCGAACAGATCTAGCGAGGCGAGGGCCGCAGCGCAGGCAAGGGCGTTGCCGGTGTATGTGTGGCCATGATACAGGGCGCGGCAATCATCGATTTCGCCGCAAAAAGTTTGCTCTATTTCATCGCTGCAAACGGTCGCAGCCAGCGGCAGGTACCCTCCGGTCAGCCCCTTAGCTAGGCAGATGATGTCCGGTTCAACCTCCTCATGCTGACAGGCAAACATGCTTCCGGTACGGCCAAAGCCGGTGGCGACTTCGTCGGCGATGAGCAGTACGTCATGCTCGCGGGCCAACTGGGCGACACCCTGGATGAAACCGGACGGCTGACAGACCATGCCCGCGGCACCTTGCATGACCGGTTCGACAATGATGGCAGCAGTCTGGTGAGCCTGACGTTTGAGTGCGGCAGCTAACTCGTTGAGACATTGATCGAGCAGTGACTGGTTAAGCGCCTCCTGCTCGCTGGGCCAGACACCAGCGGGCGTCTCATGAACAACAAGGCAAGGGTTGGGCACGGGGACGAAAGTGGAAGTAAAAGCCATTGATTCAAAGGGACGATGGAACAAATCGCTGTAGCCGACAGACATGGCTCCGACCGTGTCGCCGTGGTAGGCCCCCTGGAGGGCGATAAAGCGATTTTTTTTGGGTTCCCCACTGTGGTACCAGTACCCAACTGCCATTTTGAGTGAAATCTCGACAGCTGTGGACCCGGCGTCGGAATAGAAAACCTTGTTGAGCGACCCGGGCGTGATATGACAAAGGCGCCCGGCCAACTCGATACTGGGAGGCGAGGCCAAGCCAAGCAGTGTGGTGTGGGCAATACGATCGAGCTGATCACGTATGGCTTGGTTGATCTGCGGGACATTGTGGCCGTGGACGTTGCACCAGAGGCTAGAGACGCCGTCTATGTAGCGATGGCCGTTGGTGTCGATGAGGTAGAACCCGTCGCCTCGCTCGATAATCAACTGATCGGCGCATCGCCAATGCTTCATCTGCGTAAAAGGGTGCCATACGTGGTCGCAGTCTAGTTGGAGCAGTCGGGACGAATCAGCCATTACTATATAAGGATAACGAAAATCGCTATGATTTAGGGACCGCACCTGTCGCGGCGTCAAAACGAAGGTTTGCCCACGCCATATGAAGCTGTCCGTGGTTATCCCGGTCTATAACGAGATGAACACTGTCGGTGAACTGGTAAGACGGGTGCAGGCCGTTGACATTGAGAAACAGATTATCCTCGTCGACGACGGATCGTCAGATGACACGGCACAAAAATTAAAAGAACTGGCTGGGGGAGAACATATACATGTTCTTTTCCACGAGGAAAACCAAGGCAAAGGTGCGGCCCTGCGGACGGGGATCGCTGCGGCCACGGGCGACATCGTGATCGTGCAAGACGCTGACCTTGAGTATGATCCACAGGATTATTTCAACCTGATAGCGCCAATCGAGGCTGGCCAAGCCGACGTGGTATACGGTTCTCGCTTCATCGGTGGCCAGTCGCACCGGGTCTTGTATTTCTGGCATTCGCTGGGCAACCGCATGCTAACGATGCTGTCCAACATATTCACCAACCTGAACCTGACGGACATGGAAGTATGCTACAAGGTCTTTCGCCGGCAGGTGATCCAGGAAATCAAGATCACGGAAAACCGCTTCGGCTTTGAGCCGGAGATCACGGCTAAGATCGCCCGCAAGGGCCTGCGTATCTACGAGGTGGGAATTCTGTATTACGGCAGGACATATGAGGAGGGCAAAAAAATTGGATGGCGTGACGGACTACACGCCATCTGGTGCATCGTCAGATACAATCTGTTTCGGTGAAATATGGGATTCGGCAGTTGAAGATGAACAGCCGATCCGAACAACGTATAATCTATATTTTCTAGGGATCAGCGGACGATTGGGGCCTGCCCGTGCGCAGAAGGAGCCAGATTGATGCCCACATATACCACCAAGGATATCCGTAACATCGCAATAGTTGGCCATGGCGGCAGCGGCAAGACCAGCCTGATCGAAGCAATACTCAAAGAGACCGGCGCTATTGGCAACATTGGACTGGTGGAGAAGGCCAATACCGTCAGCGACTTTACCGATGAAGAACAAGATCACGGACACAGCCTGTTCAATACCGTATTACACTGCGATTACAATGGAAAACACATCAATCTGATAGACACACCCGGGGCCTCGGACTTTGCCATTCAGTCGCTGGCGGCTCTGTGGGCGGCGGAGACAGCGGCGGTGGTGATCAACGCCTCGGCGGGCATCGAGTCGGTGACCCGGCGGATGATGGACCGGGCCAAGGAACAGGGCTTGTGTCGGATGATCATTGTCAACAAGATGGACGCGGAAAACATCGACCTGGCAACCCTGACCGATCAAATCAAAGAATCATTTGGCCGTGAGTGCCTGCCCATTAACCTGCCTTCGTCGGACGGGACGGCAGTGGTGGACTGCTTTTTCAATACGGAAGGAGACAGTGCCATATCGGTGGAAGAAGCGCACACGGCTATCGTGGAGCAAGTGGTTGAAGTGGACGACGAACTGATGGAGGATTACCTAGAACAAGGCCAGGTTGATCCGCAGCGGCTACACGGCGCATTCGAAAAAGCGCTGCGAGACGGACACTTGGTCCCAATCTGTTTTACCAGTGCTCGCAATCATGACAACCATGAAACGCTGATCGGTATCCGCGAACTGCTGGATGTATTCGTCAAGTTGCTGCCCAATCCGACGGAGGGCAACCCGCACACTTTTACGCGCGGTGGCGAAGACGCCGAGCAATTTGACGCTGATCCGGACGCGGACAAGGAAGTTCTAGCGCACGTGTTCAAGGTGGTCAACGACCGGTTCGGGAAGATGAGCGTGTTCCGCGTGCACCAGGGGACCATCAGCAAGGACACGCAGTTATACGTAGACGGGCAACGCAAGCCGATCAAGGTAAACCACCTGTATCAGGTCCACGGTGGCGAACACACGGAGATAGACTCGGTAGTGCCCGGCGATATCTGCGCGATAATCAAGGTCGACGAGGTGAAGTTTGCCAGCGTGTTGCACGAATCGGCTAACGGCAACTCCATCAAAATGAAGGATGCAGCGTTTCCCAAGCCGATGTTCGGCCTAGCGGTAACGGCCAAGAGCCGCGGCGACGAGGGCAAGATCAGCGACGCACTGCAACGGCTCGACGAGGAGGACCCGACCTTTGCGATCACCCGCGACAGCACCACCAGAGAGATGGTCATCAACGGCATGGGCGACATGCACCTGCGGGTAATTCTGGAACGGCTAAAGAGCAAATACCAGGTGGAGGTGGACACCAAGCCACCCAAGATTGCCTACCGCGAGACGATCCTGAATAAGGCCGAAGGCCACCACCGCCACAAAAAACAGTCGGGCGGCTCCGGCCAGTTTGGAGAGGTATATTTACGCATCGAACCTTTGCAACGCGGCGCTGGCTTTGAATTTTCCAACGACACCTTCGGCGGCAGCATCCCCGCCCAGTTTCTACCTGCCGTGGAGAAAGGCGTTCGCCAGGTACTTGAGAGTGGTGTTATTGCCGGCTACCCGGTGCAGGACGTCAAACTATCAGTGTACGACGGTAAGCACCACCCGGTAGACTCTAAGGAAGTGGCGTTCGTAACCGCGGGCAAACGCGCGTTCATGGACGCATTCGCCAAGGCCAAGCCGGTGCTGCTGGAACCGATCGTGGATATTGAAGTGTCGGTACCCAACCAGTACCTAGGCGACATCACGGGTGATCTGTCAGGCAAGCGAGGCCGCATCCAGGGCACGGACATGCTGGCCGGTGATGTGTCGGCGATCAAGGCGCTAGTGCCGCTGGCAGAAGTCAGCAACTACCAGAACCAGCTAAAAAGCGTCACGGGCGGGCAGGGTTCATTTACGATGGAACTGAGCCACTATGAGCCGGTGCCCAGCAATGTGCAGCAACAGATCGCCGCAGCGTACAAGCCCAAGGCCGAAGAGGATTGACGCATCGCCAGCAGGTATATGCGACGGCCGGAAAAACAGAGTTTAAAATGCAAAGCATTTCAATAAAATATCTTATGGCGCTCCTCCTGTGCTTGGGACCTGCCATGCTATAATTGTCAGCGGTGTTCTTGCAGAAAAAGGTCAATAACGGTATTGTTGGTTTGTTCTTTCTGTGGGGAAAAGATCACAATGGGTGATAGTGTCTGAAGAGTGGCTTGGCGATTGACGCCGCACTCAATCCTTTAGGAACCGCCTGCTGCAGGGAAGCGAGGATCGTTAAGCCCTGTAGCGCATCGGTCGGCACGTGAACGTTGCCGGTTAGCCGCGTCGATCGCGCAATTTTGCGTGTACGGCTTGTCTTAAGATGAAACCAACGCATAAAGGCTTCTTGGAATTGCGGGGTGGCAAGGACGGGCGACTGCGCGGACTGGACGGAACCTTACTGAGTACGCCAAGTGACCCAGTCGTACCCGCCAACATGGTGCGCAACATGGACCTACGCCCCGGCCTTGAGTTGGAAGTTGACTTAGGTTCGCGTATGGGGGGCAACGGCCAAAACAATAAGCAGCAAAACGGGGACCATAGGCGAAGCAAAAATAAAAAAAATAAAAAGGTCAAGGCTACAGCGATCGACCCGCAAGCGCGGAGGGTGGATCAAATCCTGAGTATCAACGGCCAGGAACCGTCGGCGTATGCCAATCACCGGCGCTTCGAGGATCTGACGACCATCGATCCGCAGCCGCGTATGAATCTGGAGTATCCTGGCTGCCCGCCAGCCTGTCGGCTGATCGACCTATTCTGCCCCATCGGGTACGGGACACGCGGGCTGATCGTGTCGCCGCCGAAGGCAGGCAAAACCACTTTGCTTCAGAACATTGCGTTTGCCATCTCCAAGAACCACCCGGAAGTGGAGGTTTTTGCCTTGCTGGTCGATGAGCGGCCAGAGGAGGTAACCGATTTTCGCCGCAACGTGCCCTGCCACGTGCTAGCCAGTTCCAACGATCACGACGTGGAGCAACACGTAGGGCTGGCCATGCTGGCGATCGAGCGTGCCAAGCGCATGGTGGAGGCTGGGCGGGACGTGGTGGTGCTGCTGGACTCGTTGACACGACTCGGCCGTGCATTCAACAACGCTCCGCAACTGGTAAATTCTGGCCGCACGCTGACCGGTGGCGTGGATTCAGGCGCGCTAGCGATCCCCAAGCAACTGTTCGGTGCTGCCCGCCTGTTTGAGGAAGGTGGATCGCTAACCACACTGGCCACAGCCTTGGTCGATACTGGTAGCCGCGGCGATCAAGTGATATTCGAAGAGTTCAAGGGCACCGGCAACATGGAATTGATCCTGGACCGCAAGGTATCGGATCAGCGGGTGTTCCCAGCTATCAACCTGGCGGCATCAGGCACACGCAAGGAAGACCTGCTGATGAGCGGCAATGAGTTGCAAACCATGTCAGCACTGCGTCGGCGGCTGTTTAACATGCGGCCGGTACAACAGGTCGAACAGTTGCTCAAGGCGTTGGAGCGGTTCAAGACCAACGACGAACTGGTCGGGTCACGCCAGCCACAGGCAACTACGTAAATTAATTTGGGGCATCATGCAGGGGATTGGCCCGCCTAGGAAGGTAATATAGTGCGCGTGATGGCGTGTGGAGTAAGCCTACAGACAACGAAGAAGGAATAAATGATGCGGATTGCCATGGTAGTCACGCCATTTACAGAATCGAATTTGCGGTTGGCAGCACAGGTCGGGGTAACGGATATTGTCGGGCGTTATCCACCTACCCTGAGTCTGACGATAGGCCAACTCAAGCAGCGTGTCGAGGCGGCGGGAATGCAACTGACAGTTTTTGAAGGATACATTCCCCACGACCAGATCGTGCACGGCCGCCCCGGACGCGATGAGCAAATTGAACTTTGGACGTCGCTGATCAAGGACTTGGGCAAAGCTGCCGTTGAAGTGATCTGTTACAACTTCATACCGGACGGCGACTGGTCTCGAACGTCGGTTACGCAACCGCAGCGGGGCGGGGCACTGGTGACGGGGTTTGACATTGACACCTTTAAGCGGCCGACCAGCGAAACCGTCAGCCGCGAGCAGTTGTGGGACAACCTGGAATATTTCCTCAAGCGTATCATCCCTGTTGCCGAAAACGCTGGCATCAAACTGGCCATGCACCCGGACGATCCGCCCATGGGATCATTGGCTGGCCAAGACCAGATCATAAGCAGCGTCGAAGGGTTCGACCGACTGTTCCAGATTTCGTCGAGCCCAGTCAATGGAATGTGCTTTTGTCAGGGAACATTTGCGGAAATGGGCGTGTCAATACCGGAAACGATCGCATATTTTGGCGACCACATACATTTCGTTCACTTTCGTGACGTGGACGGAACCGTGCCGCGGTTCGCTGAGACGTTTCACGACAACGGTATCACCGACATGGCGGCGGCAATCCGTGCTTACCGGTCAATCGGTTTTGACGGCCCAATGCGGCCGGATCACGTACCGGTGCTGGAGGGGGAAACAACGGAAAACAGTGGGTACACCATGCTGGGGCGGTTGTTTGCCGTGGGGTACATGAAGGGCTTGATGGAAGCAACGGCAAACGGGGCATAAGCGCAGACACCTGCAAACAATGATCAACTCGTCAACGAACGGGTGTTGCGTCACGATTTGTGTGGCAAAAGCGCAACATGAAGCTGGCCATGTTCTGCAAAAAACACCGAGTTGGCCCTATACCTCAATGGCAGCAACGAGCACCGCCTACACAAGCACTGGCACCAGGGACGGCAGTCAGATGAAATTTCACCTCTAGGCTGGCAAGGCAGCGGACGCGACGTGGGACATTACCAGTCACCAACAGCGCCGTCGCTGTAGAAGGATCGCTGAAGCAATTCCTGTTCAAAAGGATGCTCCTTGACCTTGTCTTCGTTGATTTCCACACCCAAGCCGGGTTTTTCCGGAGGCAGTACGAGTCGGCCTTTTTCCAAGACGGTGATTGATTCGTTCACTACCTCATCGCGCCAAGGCACATCGCCGCGGACAGACTCACAGATGATGTAGGAAGGCTCAGCGAAACCCAACTGGATAGAGGCTGCTGTGGAGACGGGCCCGGCGGGATTGTGCGGCGCCAAGGCGATGCGATAGGCCTCAACCATGGTGGCGATGCGGCGGGCTTCGCTCAAGCCGCCGGTGTGGGTGATGTCCGGCTGTACGACTCGGGCGGCACGTTTCTCGAGCAACTCAACAAATGGATAGCGACTAATCATGCGCTCGCCGGTGGCGATGGGGGTGGCCACGGCCCGCTGGATATCAGCCATGTCGTCGAGCCTTTCGGGCCAACAGGGTTCTTCAAACCAGTAGAGGCGGTAGGGCTCGAGAGCTTTGGCAAACGCCAACCCCATGGGTGGCGAAGGTCGAGCGTGGCAGTCGACCATGATGTCGATTTCATCGCCAACGGCGTCACGCATAGCGGCGACGTTGGCCTCGGCCTTGCGGATAGGGCCATTACCTTCCAAAGGCATGGTCTCAGGTACCGCCATGGCCTTGAATGCGGTAAAACCATTGGCAACCGCCTCTTGGGCGAGCTGGGCAAAGTTCTCGTGCGAGCCTGTCAGGTACATGGACTCCATGTTGCCATCGCCCAGATGACAGTAGGTGCGTATGTGGTCACGTACCGGCCCACCCCAGAGCTTGTAGCAGGGAACGTTGTGGATCTTGCCGGCAATGTCCCAAAGGGCAATGTCAATGCCGCTGATCGCCGTGCCGCGAACGGTGCCAGTGCCGTGCCAAAAGTGCTGGCGGAACATCATCTGCCAGAGGAATTCGATACGAGTAGGATCCTCGCCGACGATCAGTTGGGCAAGATCCTCAATAGCACCAACTACTGCGCGGGTGTTGTATTCGAGAGTGGCTTCTCCCCAACCGTACAGGCCGGGCTGATCTGTGAGCACCTTGACGAAAACCCAGTTTCGCATGCGGGCCTGGCAAACGTGGGTATGGACCGCGGTAATTTTCATATTCTACTTATGGTAAGTGAGGCCCTTTTCGTCAAGTTGCGCGCCAACGCCTTGAATCGCCACGATCATAGTGAATCCCGGGTATCAGACCATCACTTACACCGTACCATGGCAGAAATCCTTGACTATATTGTCCGGTCAATCTGGCCCGGTTAAAAAACAACCCCGCGAGCTTTAGGCTCACGGGGTTGGATAAAAGTCGGCAACGACCTACTTTCCCGCTGTGGCAGTATCATCGGCGCAACGGACTTAACTGCTGAGTTCGGTATGGGATCAGGTGTGACCCCGTTGCTATGATCACCGACAAACACGAACGATGCCTGCTGAGCAATCGTCCGCCTTGGCCGCGTATGTGCCCTGCAACTTGCACGCCGCAGCCTGCTATTGACTTTTCAAGTGGACGTCGAACTGCACATAACTATCTTCATGTGACAACCAATCACATTGTTGTCTATAAGGAGCTTGTTTGCCCAACACCTTGACCAACTTTAGTGGGTCAAGGGTCGGCGTGATTAAGCACTCGACCGTTAGTACCGCTCACCTGAGGGTCTTTCAACCTTTACAGCTGCGGCCTATCAACCTCGTAGTCTACGAGGGGTCTATCGTCGCACAAGGCGACATGCAACTCTAATCTCGAGGGGGGCTTCCCGCTTAGATGCTTTCAGCGGTTATCCCTGCCGAACTTAGCTACCCGGCTGTGGACCTAGCGGTCCAACCGGCGCACCAGGGGTTCGTCCTTCCTAATCCTCTCGTACTAGGGAAGAATCCTCTCAAAGTTGCTGCGCCCACGGCAGATAGGGACCGACCTGGCTCACGCCGGTCTGAACCCAGCTCGCGTACCACTTTAATGGGCGAACAGCCCAACCCTTGGGACCGCCTGCAGCCCCAGGATGTGATGAGCCGACATCGAGGTGCCAAACCGCATCGCCGCTATGGACGCTCGGATGCGATCAGCCTGTTATCCCCGGGGTACCTTTTATCCGTTGAGCGACGACCCTTCCACACGGAATCGCCGGATCACTAGAGCCCACTTTCGTGACTGCTTGACGAGTAAGTCTTACAGTAAAGCCGGCTTATGCTCTTGCACTCGACACGCGGTTTCCAACCGCGCTGAGCCGACCTTTGCACTCCTCCGTTACCTTTTAGGAGGAGACCGCCCCAGTCAAACTACCCAGCTAGCACGGTCCTTGGCCCGGTTTCACGGGTTCAAAGTTAGGTCACAAGTATATTCAGGGTGGTATTTCAAGGATGGCTCGGCCCCAGCCAAAACCGGGGTTTCAACGCCTCCCACCTATCCTACGCAGAACATGCTCGTGGCCAATACCAGCCTATAGTAAAGGTCCACGGGGTCTTTCCGTCTTGCCGCGGGTACGCGGTATCTTCACCGCGTCTTCTATTTCACCGAGTCGGTAGTTGAGACAGTGCGCCAGTCATTACGCCATTCATGCAGGTCGGAACTTACCCGACAAGGAACTTCGCTACCTTAGGACCGTCATAGTTACGGCCGCCGTTTACCGGTGCTTCAGTCGTGAGCTTCTCTAGGCGAACCCAGATAACCCACTTCCTTAACATTCCGGCACCGAGCAGGCGTCACACTGTATACATCCTCTTGCGAGTTAGCACAGTGCTGTGTTTTTGATAAACAGTTGCCAGCGCCTTTTCTCTGCGCCCTTTCCCCTAAGGGAGGAGGGCCCCCTTATTGCGAACGTACGGGGTCAATTTGCCTAGTTCCTTAACTACCGTTCTCTCGAGCGCCTGAGGTTATTCACCATGCCTACCTGTGTCAGTTTTAGTACGGTTCCACTGCTTGTCAGCAGACGCTATTTCCAGGAACCTCTCCAGCTAACTTCGGTTCAAATGCCCTCGCCGCTTCCGGCAAGCCGGAACCGGAACGACCACGTCTAACCGGCCGCTTCACCTTTGAGATTCGTCACGCTGCTTCAACCGCACAGCGGAGTGCAGGAATATTAACCTGCTGTCCATCGACTACGCCTTTCGGCCTCGTCTTAGGGGCCGACTAACCCTGGGCGGAATTACCTTCCCCAGGAAACCTTAGGCTTTCGGCGACCAAGATTTTCACTTGGTTTATCGTTACTCAAGCCGGCATAATCACTTCCTGCCGCTCCACGAAACGTTGCCCGTATCGCTTCACCGCTGACAGGAACGCTCCTCTACCGCTCGTGCAAGCACGAGCCCGCAGCTTCGGTTTACGCCTTATTCCCGATCATTATCGGCGCCAGAATCCTCGACCAGTGAGCTGTTACGCACTCTTTAAATGGTGGCTGCTTCTAAGCCAACATCCTGGCTGTCTCGGCATCCTGACTTCCTTAAGAACTAAGACATAATTGGGGACCTTAGCTGGCGGTCCGGGTTGTTTCCCTTTTGTCCACGAAGATTATCCCCCGCAGACTGACTCCCACGACAGAGACTTGTGGTATTCGGAGTTTGGTTGGGGCGGGTAGCGGGTTAAGCCCCCGATCCCATCCAGTAGCTCTACCCCCACAAGCTGTAACGTGAGGCTAGCCCTAAAGCTATTTCGAGGAGAACGAGATATCTGCGAGTTTGATGAGACTTTCACTCCTCCCCACAGCTCATCGGATAACTTTTCAACGTTAACCCGTTCGGGCCTCCAGGCCGTATTACCGGCCCTTCACCCTGGCCATGGGTAGATCACTCGCTTTCGCGTCTAACCCCTGCGACTAGATGCCCGTTTAAGACTTGCTTTCGCTTCGGCTACGCCTGGATAAGGCTTAACCTTGCCACAGAGACTAACTCGCCGGCTCATTATGCAAAAGGCACGCCGTCACCAGACCGAAGTCCGGCTCCGACCGCTTGTAAGCACACGGTTTCAGGTTCTTTTAACGACCCTTATCGGGGTACTTTTCAACTTTCAGTCGCCCTACTGGTTCGCTATCGGTCGTCGAGGAGTATTTAGCCTTGGGGGGTGGACCCCCCGGTTTCACGCGGAGTTTCACGAGCTCCGCGCTACTCTGGTACACCTAGGCTTACATTGGCAGTTCCTACAGGACTATCACCTTCTATGGTTCAGCTTTCGGGTCTGATTCAAAGCCGCCGCCGCAATACCACATTGGTGCCCACAACCCCGCCCCTAAGGGCGGTTTGGGCTGTTCCGATTTCGCTCGCCGCTACTGACGGAATCGAGGTTTCTTTATTTTCCTACAGGTACTGAGATGTTTCAGTTCCCTGCGTTCGCCTCCGTGTCCTATGCATTCAGACACGGATGATGGCCGAAGCCATCGGGTTTCCCCATTCGGATATCCCAGGATCACAGCTTGGTTGCCAGCTCCCCTGGGCTTTTCGCAGGCTCCCACGCCCTTCATCGCCTCTCGACGCCAAGTCATCCACCGTATGCCCTTAACAGCTTAATCACACCGACCGATGACCGACCGCGTCGGCGTTAACCGACTAAGCCCTGTCAAGGATCGAATAATCTGCGACCAGCCGACCGATTTTTGCAAGATCGCCGACCACGTCACAACCCGAACACTCGTCGCAGGTAAACTAGTTAACCACGACGATTCCGGGCAAGCTCCTCAGATACAATGAGATCTCGGTGTCACATTTAGAACAAATGTAACAATTCGACATATCCACTTGTCAAAGAACACCGACCAGCGGTAAGCAACCACTAACCGTTGTTTCACATTCATCTCGCCCCGGTTACCGACCCAAAATGGGCCACGAATCGGCAAACCTGCTGACTACGCTAGGCGTTTAATACCGCCATAGGCCGTCTTGCGGGGCGGAGTACTATAACTTTGACCGCCAGTATGTCAACTTTGCAGGTTCCAAGGCCATCTGCCCACCCCCAGCGCCTACTGGGACATACCCGGTTCTACCGGAGATCGCACCCAGCAAACCCTACACGAGATAATAAGACACACTAATCGTTTTTGTCCCGTTGGTTTTGGCCTAGTGTCAACGCCACAAATGACCGCAGAATCCTATCGGCAACTCGGAGTAGATATCCCCGCCAAGAGCAGAAGATCGTTTTGGACGAACACACCTCCTTCTAACAAACCATCGTGCGTAGGCGTGGTCGACCACAGACAGCTTCGAAGGCCCTATTCCATATGGTCGAGCCCAACCGCACATACTCCACCGGGATCATCACGATGGTTTTACCTTTGCTTAGCATCTTATTTATTGATTATCTATACCCTGCGACCATGTGTCTCATCGCTATAATGCCCTCCTGTTTGTAGAGACCAGCCTCATTTTGAGATATTCACAGCGAGAGTCACTACGGTAATCGGTAGAAAGTTTTTCATTGATCAGGAGAAGACTCAATGGTTCGTTTCATAAAGCTAACGGCAGTAATAATTGCAATGGTGGCGTTGCTCATAAGCCAACCCTCTGGCGCCCAACCACCGAGCCAGTTTGCCAAGCATGAAAAAATTCGCTTGGCCTGGCAGCAGTGGAATCACTTTATAGATGCTGGGTTCACCTACGACCAGCTCATGGAAAACCTGTCGCGTATTAACGTGAACATCTGGGTAGACATGGGCGTCGTCGATAAGCAGCGGGCCACCTTGGCTCACAAGTACGGGATGAAGTATTTCGGCTGCGGCTTCCTAAGTATGAACCACAAGAATCTGCGACTGGCTGTGGACAAGTCCGGCCTGACCTGTCCCCAACAATGGGAGGCCCTGCAGAATCGGCCGGAAGACGAACGCCCATTCGGCGGACATGGTTATGGCGGCCCGTCATATGTGGCTTGCCCACTCAATCCCAAACCATGGCAAGATGTCTATTTCAAACCCATTTTACAAGGCGTTAAAGAGGGCTGGTGCGACGGCATGTTCGTCGATATCGAACCCTACGGTGCTTACCGATTCTTCAAGTATGGCGACATGCTGTGCTACTGCGACTATTGCTTCGGGAAATATGCTGAAGAACACTCCAAAACCGGAGTGGATATAAATACTCCCTACGCCCAACGCTATAGTTGGCTGCGCGAGCATGGGTTTCTTGATGGCTATTTACACTCGCTTGGCATGCGCCTAGAGGCGTTGTTGCGCAAAGAGGCAGAGCAAATCTGGGCGATTGATCCCGACTTCCGGTTTTCACTTTACCCCGATTACACGTTCAACCCAAGGCGTGACTGGATGATGATGGCCGTCGCCCGCGGACTCAATTCAGACCGGGCACCGTTTCTGCTCGTAGCATCCACGAACTATTGGGAAGATCGCGATCGGCCATGGTGGGAACAGCCTCACGAGTGGTACCGTAAGCAAGGCATCCAGTACATCATGGGTTCTTGGGATGGCGGCATGCTCGGCGCCAATCCAGAATCCGAGATCAGCGGCGACCAATTAATGTACGAAATGGCCATGGCCAGTGACGGGTACTGGAGATGGGGCATGCGTGCATGGAACAACCAAGAAT
>Ga0310125_10000192_pt1 | contig 26686 bp, 22 predicted proteins | sample CB11b_Tmax_Bot8__FD_203508 | JGI IMG/M metagenome (GOLD analysis project Ga0310125, IMG submission 203508) | Marine microbial communities from Western Arctic Ocean, Canada - CB11b_Tmax_Bot8 | ecosystem: Environmental > Aquatic > Marine > Oceanic | place: Canada: Western Arctic Ocean | collected... | reverse complement strand
CTTCACCCCGATGGCCCGCAAGCAGAAGCGGCAGTTGGTCGTGATCGTCGTCAGCGACGAATCGCCCTCCGATCACATCCAGATCGAACAGACCATCCAGCGAGCCAAGCAAGCCAAGGCCCCGATCTACATCCTCGGCAGAGAAGCCGTCTTCGGGTATCCCTACGCCCGGCTGAGATGGAAGGACCCCGTCTTCGGACTCAACCATTGGATCTCGGTCGATCGCGGACCCGAAACCGCATTCCCCGAGTGCCTGCAGTATGACGGAATGAACGCCCGCTGGGATGTCTTCTCCAGCGGCTTCGGACCCTACAGCCAGGTGCGACTCGCCAAACACTCCGGTGGCATCTTCTTCGTCCTGCCCGGCGAGGAAGAAGACCTCGACGGTCCCGGCGCCCACGAGAACCGACGCTTCGCCGCGTTGGCCATGAAGGAGTACGAACCGCTGCTGCTGGCTCGACGCGAGTACGCCCGACAGGTCACGGCGCGTCCGTTTCGGGTCGCCATCTCCAATATCATCGCCCGGCTCAACCCCAACGACTATCCGTTGATTCCCAACCACGATCCCAAGCTGAACATCAAGCGGATTCACTACTCGGTCAAGGTCGAGGACTTCCGGAGCGAGGCCGTCGAGGCGGGACGGCGGGCTTTCCGGGCCATGGGACTGCTCAGCGAAGCCATCGCCATCCTCGACAAGAATGCCCCGCTGCGGGACGGTGAGAACTCACAGAGGTGGCGGGCCAACTTCGACCTGATCCGAGCCCAGTGCTACGGCTACCGGGTCAGGCTGTTCCAGTTCCTGCTGGTCCTCGACAAGCACGCCGTCGAATTCCCGGCCCCCAAGGACCCCAAGTCCAACCGCTGGCACTTCTCACGCTCCAAGAAAATGGTCACACCCGAAGCCATACAGTACAAACGGGTGCAGGCGCAATTGAAGCTGAAGGCCAAGCGCGAGAGTTTCCTGGCGGAAATGCAACAGCAGCAGGACCGGGCGACCGAGTTGTTCGAGCTGGTCAAGGCAGAACACCCGGGCACTCCCTGGTCCCGCCGGGCCGACTGGGAACTGGGACTCGGGTACGGGATGGAGGTCCACGAGGGGTTCCATGACCCGCGGTACCGGCATGTCGGGACCCGGATCAAGATCCCCAAGTTCTAGCCCGACTCCCGCTCGGTCGACACCGTCTCTTCGGCGTCCTGCGAACCGCGGTCCTTCTCGGCCGCGCCCCCGGCAATCCTCGCGGCGATAATCGTATCCACGAACAGCTGCGTGGCGTGAAACATCAGCATCGGGAACACCGCAAACGGGCACGCCGCCGCAATCCCGAACTTCGGGTCGGTGGCCAGCAGGACTCCGATCGGCAACGTCTTCTGGCTGCTGCCAAACAGCACCGCGATCCGGTCCTCGCGTGAAAAGCCCATCAGGCGGGCCCCAAGGCCCCCCAGCAGCATTGCCGCAAGGTGAATCACCAGGCAACAGCCCCACACGATCGCGATCGCACCCAGGCCCAGGCTCCCGGACTTCAACTGAGGCCCGGCCTTCAACGCGGCCGCGGCAAAGACCAGCACCAGGATCAGGCCCTGGGCGATGATCCCGATCCGAGCCTTGTGCGCCACGGCAAAACGGCCGACCGCCGGAATCGACCGGGCCAGTTGGCCCAGGATCGACGGGATCAACACCACGTAGAGCAGCCGCTGCATCATCGCGGCAACTCCCAGCTCCGCCGAACTGCCGACCAGGTCCGCGGTGGCCAGGCCCAACCAGAAGGGAGTGACCACAAAGCACAGCGAGTTGGTCAACAGGGTCGTCAACAGGCTGACCGCGTCGTTGCCGCCTGCCTTGCGGGTCCAGACCGACACCGCCGCCATCGTGCACGGGACACTCGCGGCAATCATCAACCCCACCGCGAAGCTCCGGTTGCCTTGCAACCCCATCAGACCCCAGCCGGCCAACGGAATGGCCACCGAATTGACCAGCGAAGCCCACAGCACCGGCAGCGGAAACCTGAGCGCTTCACGCAGCTTGCCGCTGTCGAGACTGAAGGCCATCAGGAACAGCACGATCCGAGTGATCCAGCCCGGTGCGACCGCCAGCAACGCGCCCGCGCCCTGCGGGCTGTCCAACGCCTCGACGGTCTCCTCCGAAAGCGACAACCCCACAGCCAGGCCACCGCCGACCAACGCCACCAGGCTGACCAGGAACCAGTGCTTCCTGAAAAACGTGAGTGAGACGATCGACATAGACCGACACGTTAGCGAGTGCCCCGGCCCTCGTCACCTCACTCCTTGTCAGACCGCTTTTTTGCCGGTTGGGGTTCGGGCTTGGGCTGGGCCGCCGCCAGCGGCTTCCACCTCCGCAGCAGCACCAGGGCACCCGCCCGGTGAGGGTCCGTCTCGCCGATCATCTCGAGCACCGCCACCGCCTGCCGCCATTGTTTCAGCTCGCCCCGCCACAGACCCTCGAGCCACATGGCTCCGGATCCCCATTCATGAGGCCCGCTGCGCGTGCGGTACTCGCTCAACGCGTCGGCGGCCGATTGGACCTGTCCCTGCTCGTACTGGCATACCGACGTCCAGAACGCCGCATCGTCAGCCGCCTCCTCGTGCACCAACCGCACACGCATCGGCAGCAGTGCCTTGAAACTCGCCTGCTGGCGCCGATCGATGAACCCGACTTCCTTGGGCAACGGCGGAACGTCTCGCCACATGCGGATCTTCAGAAACGTCGTCACCGCCGTCTTCCACTCACCCAGCAACTGCCGATTCCGCGACATCCGGTGTCGGAACTGACCCTTCTCGGCCACCTGCAACTGGATCTCCCGAGTCTCACGGTTGGCCAGGATCTTCTTGATCGGGATCGGCGATTCGAAGGCCCGCGATCGCAACAGGAAGACCTGTAGTTCCCGTGTGGTGAACGCGGAGTTCCCGTCGAGACGCTCTTCGGGGTACTTCCAGATCGCAATCGCCGACTCGGCAAATCCCTCGGCCTCGACCTTCGCCACCCGCGCCAGAGCCCCCTCGGGCACAATCTCACTCGCCTCCAGCGGATGCCACAACAGCACGTCATTGTCGCTGGCAAGAGCCAGCTGTAATCGCATCATGCGGGGTGCCCAGAAGCTCGTCGCACCAACCAGCGATACGCGGGCCTTTGCCAGCGAAGCGGCGGTGAACGGGTAGGCTGAGTCCTTCGCACCACCCAGCGAGGTCAATAACGAGGGGTCACGTGTCACTTCGGACAGCGTCGCAGGACGACTGACCGCAGCCTCCGTGGCCGTTGCCGGCCCGGCGGGTACCGGCAGCCCCAGCGTGGGATCGTAGAGGTAGACCTTGCCAGCAAGCAGAACACCCACCAGCACCCGTGCCGGATCCTCCGCGGCCGCCAGCACCACCGCATCAATCCTCAATTGACCCAGCAGGTTGATGAACAACCAGGTGCGGTCGCGGGCATTGCCTTCGCCGAACATCGCGATCCCAAACGGGGCCATCGGCAACTGAGTGTCTTCGTCGGAACGCAAGACGATGTTCCGCATCACGTAGTAGAACAGCCGGGTCGAGCGTTGCAGATCGGTCTGGGCCGGGGCAGCCACCAACTTGCTGATCCGGGCGTACCACAACGCGTCGCGGATGTGAGTCACATCGCGCTTGGAAAATCGGCTGGCACGTATTCTCGTTACCAGGTCCTCGCTGAGACGATCGGTGTAGGCCGCGTCGACCGGATCCTCTGCATCGGCCGTTTCACCACTCATCGACACCCAATCGTTGAGCAGGCTGACGACGGTCTCGCGTCGAGTGCGAATCCGCAGGGTTTGCGGCTGGGACATCTCGACCAGGGTCCCGAGCACATCGCTGCGACGACGCTTCCGATTGGCCGAGGTCTCGGTCGTCCCGCCGCTCGACTCCACCTCGGCTTCGCCCGAACACCCCGCGCACAGCAAGGCGATCATCAGCACGACGATCACTCGCAGCCCGTCTCTTTGCACGCGCTCATCCTCCCGCGACCTCGCCTGTCCCTTCCCCATCGTCTCCAGCCTCCTCACACCAAAACTTCCTGTCAACCACCGGCCCCGACACTCGATCACCCTCCGCAGTCTCGCACTGCCTCGCGGATCCGCAACAGACCGCTCCAGAACTGTTGCAGTTCTTCCAGCGGGATCATGTTCGGGCCGTCGCTGCGAGCCGAATCGGGGTCGGGGTGAGTTTCTGCAAACACGCCGTCGCACCCTGCGGCCACCGCCGCCCGAGCCAACACCGGCACCATCTCCCGCTGGCCTCCGGTCGTGCTGCCTCCGGGCAGTTGCACACTGTGTGTCGCATCAAAGACCACCGCCGCACCGGTCTGCTGCATCACCGGAATCGCTCTCATGTCGTTGACCAGTCGCCCGTACCCGAATGTCGTACCCCGCTCGGTCAACAACACCCTGGGATTCCCCGACTCAACACACTTGGTCACGATGTGACCCGTGTCCTCGGGAGCCAGGAACTGGGGCTTCTTGATATTGACCACGCCTCCGTGGCGAGCTGTGGCCACAGCCGCGGCGGCCACCAGGTCGGTCTGACGGGCCAGGAAGGCGGGGATCTGCAAAATCCCGCAGACTTCAGCCGCCGGCTCGGCCTGCTCGGGCAGATGGATGTCGGTGGTCACAACCAGCCCGGTCTCGTCGCGGACACGCGCCAGGGTGGCCAGGCCCTCGTCCAGACCCGGACCACGAAAACTGTCGATGCTGGTCCGGTTGGCCTTGTCGAAGCTGGCCTTGAACACCAGCGGAGCACCCAGCTGCGCAGCCATCTCGGCCAAGCGAGCCGCGATGTCTCGAGTCAACTCGTCCGACTCGATCACGCACGGACCGGCAATCAGCAGCAGCTGCTCCCCCGCTCCGCAAGCGGTTTCTCCCACGGGCACCGGATTCTCAACCACGTACACCTCCCTGTCCCTCACCCCTCACAAACACTTCCAGCGAGCCGGGCAGGCACTCGAGTTCCACCGGAACCTCACCGGCCGGATCACCATCCACCTGGAACGGCACCCGCTGCTGGTCGGAATCCGCCACGGTGATTCTCACGCGCCTGGCCCGCATCACCCGGATATCGCGTGCCCGTTCGTGAGTCCCGCGCCACAACTTAATCGCGTAGCGGATCATTTGGAACGCCGATCCCCGCTGCATCACCGTCACCACGAACTGGCCATCATCGGCACAGGCCCCCTGGCCCACCTTCAGCCTCATCCCGTAGGCCGGTAGGTTCGACACCATCACCTCGATGCCCTCGATCGGCTCGGGGTTTTCGTCCAGGTACACCTGCATCCTTGGATACCGGTACGTACGCAGCGCTGTCCAGATCGGTTGGGCATAAGTCCAATGGGTGATGTGGCCGGAACGCCTTCGATCCAGTTCGTGAGCAATGAAGGCGTCGAACCCGGCACTGGCCACCAGGGTGAACACCTGGCCATTGGCGCGGCCCGTGTCGATCCTGCGAGTGCACCCCGCGGCAATCAGTTCGCCCAATTCCCGCCCACTGCAGGGCAGGTCCAGGAAGCGGGCCAGCAGGTTTTCGGTCCCCATGGGCAGTACCGCGAGAGGTAACCCGGGGTGTCGGTTGACCACGTCGACCACCGTCCCGTCACCGCCGGCAGCCACCACCGCGACCACGTGCTGACGAGACGCCGGTTGCCTGACTCGCTCGTCGAGCTCGTCCCGCACGGTGAACAGCCGGGGCGTGATGTTGTGGCCGCGCAGAGTGTGGCACAAGTCCACCAGCTCGCGACGACGACGCCCCGATCCCGAGCGGGGATTGCGCTGAATGGCGACCCAGGGACTGCTCATTGTCACCGTCACCGGTACCACGCCTCCAACTCGACCAGGGAACCGATCACCGGGGGCGGAGACTCAGCTGCCCACTCGGAACGCCCGGCAGTCGCTTCGCCAAAACGGTCCACGTGAACCGCCTGCAAGCCGCTGGACAGTGCACCCTCGAAGTCGTTGACCCGGTCGTCTCCGACCATCAACACCTCCTCGGCACGACACCCGCACGCGGCAACCAGTGCCTCGAAGAAACCCCGACCCGGCTTCCTACACCCCACCTCCGAAGACACCACAACCGCCTGGGCCGCTTGCAGCACCGGCCAACCCGCACACACGCTGTGCAGCCTCCGATCAAAGTTCGACGCAATCACCATCCCCAGTCCCAGTTGCTCGATCCGCGACACCGTGGCCTGGACGTCGTCATAGCATCTCCAGGCGGACGCCCGTCCGAAGTGGTCAAACAGCTCCTCGAAGCACCGCTCGACCGTCCCGGTGGCCTCCAGCTCCGGAAACACCTCCCCGACAACCCACCTCCAGCGCGACCACTCCAGCTCCTCGCTGGTCACCAGGCCGCCTGCCCCCGCCTCGTGGTCGCTTTTGCTACACGCCGCGAAGGCCGCCGAGAGTCGCCGGTCGACCTCGTCCCGGTCCAGGCCACTGCCGTGGCGACGACCGACCTCGGCGTAGACATCGGCAACCGGGGGGGTCGCTTCGATCAGGGTCCCCACCGCGTCCAGGGCAACGCAGCGGATCGCCGCTTTAGCCACAGGCCGGCCCGGTGCGTCCTTCTCCGCCGCAGGCTGCAAGGGGCCCTCCTTCACGCCGTCAGCTCCGATGCCACACGCCAGTCCCGACGTGACACCTCGACTCGGCCCAGCGAAGCCCGGTCGATGGTCACCCCCAGCCCCGGGCCGGGCAGCGCCCCAGCGTATCCACCTCGACCAAACGTCAGGTCCTCGACCGTCAGACGCTCTGAAACCAGGTACCGATCAAAACTTCCCTCGAGATACCGGATGCCGCCCACCGAAGTCGCAAAGTGTCGGCCGGCGGCCGAGAGGATTCCGGTTTCGCCGACCTGGCAACCCAGCTGGTAACCCAGCGCCGCCTGGTGAGCCACCGCAGCGATCTCCAGGGCGTTCAGGAAACCGCCGCACTTGGAAAGCCGGATATTGAACAGGTCGCAACTGCCCGACTCGATCGCCCGCCGTGCGTCCGCGACGCTGCACAACGATTCGTCGAGCATGATCGGCACATCCAGCTCGCGACGTACCTCCGCCAGGCCGCTGATCTCGGCATGAGGCACCGGTTGTTCCAGAGATGACACGTCGTGGCAGAGCAGGGGGGCCATCTTCCCCACCACTTCGTCACAACTCCACGCCTCGTTCGCATCGAGTCTCAAGTCGACCCGTGGACCTACCGCACGCCGGACCAGGCCCAGCAGGCTCGCGTCATCCACACCGTCCACACCCACCTTGACCTTGGCCTGGTGAAAACCGAACGCCCGCATCAACCAGCCACGGCATCGGAGCTTCCAGCGACGGGTCGGGGTGAATGCCAGGCTGTAACGGGCACGAGTCGATGACTCGCGGATCGCCACCGCCTGAGCGAACAGCCCGGTCAGATCCGAGAAGGGGACCCCCGCACTACGGGTCGCGGCATCCAGCACCGACAACTCCAGGGCACACCGCGCCGAATGTCCAAAACAGTCACGGCGATCTTCAGCCGCAATCCCAAGCCCCGCTGGGGGATCGGCCAGCTCCAATCGTCGACAGGCGGCGACCACCTCTTTCAAGCCGGCGAAACTGTCGCCGAGTTGAGCGGTGAAGTCTGTGGCCTCGAGTTGGGCCAGCGCCGTCTCGATCGTCTCACCTGTCACGTATTCGCGAGGCAGACCCTCGCCCCAGCCCTCGCTTCCGTCGTCCAGCCGACAGCGGATGACAATCGAATCGGTTTCGCGGCGGGTGTGAGACGCGTGTCGGACCGTTCTCTTCAGTGGGATCCGCACATGCCAGGCTGTCAGGTCGTTGATCCGCATCGCACTGCTCCGCCTCGCCGAATGCCCGCGGCCTGACCGGAAAACTCCAGCGCGGGTTTACCCGAACCCGACCCAACCGACAAGCCCACCTCGAGTGCCGTTTGCAGGTGACACTCGCCAGGCTTCGTGGTATCAAGCGGCCACTCGGCGTCGCAAGTTTCACTCCACACATCGCGGTGTTTTTCGAGCTGCCCCGAGGATCCGGCCCTGCGTGCCGTCAGCTCACAAGTTCAGGCAACAATGACCTGCTGTCCCGCTCGCATTCCGCGGCGACAGCCTGAAGGCGGTCCAGTGAGATGAGCGGCACGACCGAACAGATTGCCAGGAACCTGGCCCGGGTCCGAACGGATATCGCCGAGGCGTGCTCTCGAGGTGGCCGCAAACCGGCCGACGTGCAACTGGTCTGTGTGACCAAGTACGCTCGCCCCGAGTGGATCGATGGACTGCTCGCTTGCGGTGAGACGATGCTTGGTGAGAGCCGACCGCAGCAGTTGGAACAGCGATCAGCGGAATTCCCCGATCACGTAAAGTGGCACCTGCTCGGACAGCTGCAACGCAACAAGGTTCGCCGCACTCTCGCCGCCGCATCGCTGCTGCATTCAGTCGACAGCCTCAGACTGCTCGAACGGATCGAGACGATTGCCACCGACGAGGGGCGGCGGCCCGCGGTGCTGCTGCAGGTCAATTGCTCGGATGACCCCACACGAACCGGCTTCACCACCGAATCGCTCAGGACGGCATGGCCGCGGGTGTGCGGACTCACGCGGACAGACGTGCGTGGACTCATGACCATGGCGCCGCCGTCGGCAGATCCCCTCGAGACTCGTGCCGCCTTCGACTCGATCCGCGACCTCGCCGTTGAACTCGGAGAGATCCGGATCGAGCAGGGCGGAGCCGCACTACAGGAGCTGTCGATGGGGATGAGCAACGACTTCGAGATCGCCGTCGAGGCGGGCGCCACCCTGGTCCGACTCGGCCGCACCCTCTTCGAGGGCCTCGACGGCTGAAAGTCGCCGACGAATGACTACAGCCCCAGCATCGGACTCGAGTCGGTCGACGCGGTGACCAGCCTGGGCACTTCGTGATCCGTCTCCAGATCAGCAGCCCAATCCGAGTCGTCTCCGACACCCAGGGACACCGGGTGCAGTGCTTCGGTTTCCAGACGAAAACGCGTGTCCGTGACCGGAGCCATGAACTGGCGGAACCAGATCATCTGCCGTACCCGCTCGCACGGATCGTCGAGGTGAATCGAGGCGCCCTGTTCGCTCCAGTCAAACAGCATGCCGAAGAATCCGCTGGGGACGTACTTCACGTACGACATGTCCACGCCGATCCGGGTCACTCCGTCACGTTCGACCAGCCGCGAAAGCGTCTCACGCAACAAGGCCAGGTCCGAACCGTCCCAGATCTCCATCGGGCCCAGCTTGATCAACTGGTAACCGTGGCGTTTCTCGATAATCATCTGGTGCTTGCGGGCCATCAAAGACTCCTCGGGCAAGGGGGGCAGGGGGGGGCGTGGTTTGAGTTGGCTGGGTGTGCAGCACGTCGGCATCTCGTGATGCCCTGGCACACCAGCGATACTCACCTACAGCATTCCCCGGGCCGAACGAAGAGAAACCGAACCCTGTAGCGTAACCTGCTATGCAGACCGGACTTGCAAGAAGTGGCGATTCGCCCCACCGAGCCGCGTCTGTTGCGTTGCCGCAACACGTGATGCCGAAATGCCACGAGGCCATTCAAGCGGCCTGCCGCGGGCTTCAGCAGACAAGTCCGTCCCGGATCACTCGTCGGTCTCTTCGCCGAGGTACAGCAGGCGGCCGCAGTTGTTGCACGAGACAATTTGGCCCAGCGCGAGTTCAACCACGAGCTGTTGCGAGAGCCTGATCGAGCACGAGGTGCACGATCCTTCGACAACTTCAGCCATCGCACCCGGGCCGTGGGCTTTGACCAGCCTCTGGTAACGTTCGGCGACCTCATGTGACAGGATCGACTCGGCTTCCGAGATGGCCTGTTCAAGCTTCTCGCGGTCCTGGTTCAGCCCCGGCTCCGCGGCCGCGACCTCTGCAACCACCTGCTGGTGCTGAGACTGAGCCGCATCCCGCTCGGCATCAATCTCGCTCAGGCGAGTCTGGGCCACGTCGACTCGTTCAAACAGCTCGAGGATTTCGTCCTCGAGCACTGCATTGGCAGCGAGATCGGCATCGATCTGTCCCTTGATGATGTCGAATTCCTTGTTCGAGGACGCCGCATTGAGCTTGGAGCGGAGGTCAATGAGCCGGGTTTCGTTGGTCTTCAGCTGCAGAGTCCGTTCATCGGAGGCCTTCCGGAGGTCGGTCACCGCAGTCTGCTCGGCATCTGCCTCGCCCTGCTTCTTGGCGGTCAAGGCCTCGCGGGCCCTCAACCGCCGCGGACCGACCTCGAGTTGCTCCAGCACACCGGTGTGCTCGACGTGCAACTGGTGGAGTTCCCGCAGTCCACTTGCAGCCGTCGTCATCCTGTCATCTCCTCGCGTGGCGCCCTGGGCCCTATCAAAAAAAAGAGCCGGTCGAAAGTCGACCGGCTCGAAGCATCAGTTGGTGGTGCCCGTCAGGACCCCTTCGAGGAATCCTTTCAGTTGGCGGCTGCGGACCGGGTGTTGGAGTTTCCTCACCGCCTTGGCCTCGATCTGCCTGACCCGTTCGCGAGTCACCTTGAAGATCCGTCCGACTTCTTCGAGCGTGTAGGTGTATCCGTCGCCGAGCCCGTAACGTAGCTTGATGATCTCGCGTTCGCGATAGGTCAGCGTCTTCAGCACCGAATCGATCTTGTCCTTGAGCATCTCCTGCGTGGCGGAGTTGACGGGACTATCGGTGCTGTTGTCTTCGATGAAGTCACCGAAGTAGCTGTCCTCGCTCTCGCCCACAGGACGGTCGAGGCTGATCGGATGGCGCGAGATCTTCAGGACCCGTTGAGTCTCCTCGAGACTCACGTCGGCCGCCTCGGCCGTTTCTTCCATCGTCGGCTCACGACCCTTTTCCTGCAGCAGCTGTTTGCTGACCTTTCGCAGCTTCGACATCGTCTCGATCATGTGGACCGGGATACGAATCGTGCGGGCCTGGTCGGCAATCGCACGGGTGATCGCCTGCCGGATCCACCAAGTGGCGTAGGTCGAAAACTTATAGCCGCGTCGGTACTCGTACTTGTCAACCGCCCGCATCAGGCCGGTGTTCCCCTCCTGGATCAGGTCCAGGAAACTCAGGCCCCGGTTGCGGTATTTCTTGGCGATCGAGACGACCAGCCGCAGGTTGCCTCCCGAGAGTTCTCGCATGGCCTGCTCGTAATCGGCAAACCGCCTCTCGATGATCTCCATCCGCTTCCGCAGCGTCTCGGGCAACTCGAGCGTCAGCAGCACCAGGTCCTGCAATTCCCGCTGCAGGTTGGCCCGCTCGTCCTTGGCCGACTTCAGACGACGGATGCTCTTGAGGTGTCGCTGAATCTCGGTCATCCGCTCGCAGATCTGCTCCAGCCGCTTCATCACAGGCTGCATCCGCTGGGTACGGACACTGAGTTCCTCGACCAGCGTCACCATCTTGCGACGGCGACGGTCGATCTCGGGCACCAGCTTGCCCCGTGTGATATCTCCCACCCGAGGATTGACCATCTTCTCGGCGTCGGGCAGGTACTCGTGCCTCAACAGGTCGATCGTCTTGAGGTTGTGAGGCATCCGGCCCAGGATCTGGGTCTTTTCGAGTCCCTCGGTGACCGAGACCTTGATCGTGCGGTCGAAGGGCAACTCGCCGTGATGCACCTTGCGCAGAATCTCGATCGCGGTCCGCAACGGGAAGTCACTCTCGAGCAACGACCTGCGGAAGCGTTTCCGAGTCACCTCGATCTTCTTGGCCAGCGCGATCTCCTCGGCGCGGGTCAGCAGCGGGATCTCACCCATCTGAGTCAGGTACATCCGCACCGGGTCGTCGATCCGCCTCGAGCGGTCCTCGCCAATCGGCGACTTCTGCCTCGATTTGCGAGTCTTCCGCTTCACGGGCTCTTCGGGTGGGTTCGTGTCGGCGACGACATCGAGTCCCAATTCGTCGGCACACATCAGCAGTGCGTCGAGTTTTTCCGGAGTGGCGGCCTCGTCGGGCAGATAGGCATTCACCTGGGAATAGGTGAGGTACCCCTGTGCCTGCCCGGCTTCGATGACAGCCCTGAGTTCTTCAATCAATCGGTACACGCTTACAACCTCCCACAGATCAACGAATCACGCCCTGGCGTGTTCGTTTCTGGTGATGCTCGAACGCCCGTCTCAGACGGGCCCTGTCTTCGTCGTCCAGTCCGCCGGTCGCCTCATCGCCACCGGCCCGACCGCTCCGCTCGGTCTCAAAATTCTCACGCTCACGTCGCCACTTCAATACCTGTACGGTTTCCTCAACGAGATCAAACTCCGAGTCTTTCAGCCGCTGAGTCGTCTGCTTCGACCTCGCCTCCTCGTCGATCTTGACCAGCAACCGCTTCAATTCCGGATCCTCCATCGACGCGGCCACCCGCTCGAACCTCGGCAAGTCCCCGTTGTCGTGAATCTGGTAGCAGACTTCCAGCAACCGCCTCAGAAAACCGTCGCGAATCTCCTCGGCCCGCACCTGCTCGCGGATCCGCTCGATCAGTTCCGGAGACGAAAGCAGGATCTCGATCAGCTCCCGCTCGGCCCGCTCGACACGAGTCGTTCCGCCAATGTTCCGTGAATCCGCAGCAGCACCGCCGGCGGGCGGACCCCCGTCGACGCGTCGGGCGACTCCATCGGGCACCGAGTCGGCGGTGCGAGCCGGTTGGCGCTGCTGCTGCTGGTTCTTCAGCAGGTTCCGCTGTTTCTTCAGAGCCGTCCGCAATTCGGTTTCGGCAATCCCCAGTCGATGGCTCACCAGGCCCAGGATCACCGCCTCGCGAGGTGTCCCGGCCAGCCGTGGTGCGGTGACGATCAAGTCGAGCATCTCGGCCAGCAGCCGTTGGCGGGAATCCACCGTGGCGGTGCCGATGCGAGCCATCGAGGCCTGCCACTTGAAGTCGAGTGCTTCGGGCGCCTGCTGGCACAGCTCACGAAACGCCGCCTCACCATGCCGTTCGAGAAACTCCGCCGGATCCAGGCTCTCGGGCAGAGTCAACACCCGCAGGTCCACGTCCTGGACCAGGAAGCGGGGCAGGGCCCGCTCGGCAGCCTGCTGGCCGGCCTGGTCTCCGTCGTAGACCAGCACCACCTTCTCGGAAAGCCGCTTGAGTGCCGTCACGTGCTCGTCGGTCAAAGCCGTACCCAGAGTGCCAACCACGTGGTCGACTCCGTACTGGTGAGCCGTCACGCAGTCGGTGTAACCCTCGACCACCACCGCCGACTTCTCGCGGCGGATCGCGTCACGGGCCATTGCCAGCCCATAAAGCAGGCTCTTCTTGGAGAACACCGGGTTTTCTGAACTGTTGAGATACTTGGGGGCATCGGCGTAGGTGTGGTCCGGAAGGATCCGGCCACCGAAACCGACCGTGCGACCACGCATGTCGTGGATCGGAAACAGGACTCGGTCGACGAAATCGTCGCGGAGTCCCGATCCATCCTGCCTCTGACGTACCAATCCGGCTGCCTCCAGCTCGCTGACGCCGTATCGACCCTTGGCCCGCACCTGCAACCAATCCCAGACGGGAGGATGGAAGCCGACGCGGAACTTCGTGACCACCTCCGGGCCCAGGCGTCGCTGATCAGAAATGTACTCGCGGGCACGAGCCGCCGAGGGGTCTTCCAGCAGGAAGCGATGGAATTGCTCCTCGGCCCAACCCAGTACCTCGTACAACCGCGTCTTCTCGTCCCGATCCGGACCAGAACCGCCTCGTCGTCGAGGCACCTCGAGATTGGCTCGAACGGCCAACTGCTCGAGCGCCTCGCGGAACTCGACGTGCTCGAAGTGCATCACCCACGAAAAACAGTCGCCTCCGGCATCGCACACCCAGCATCGATACGTCTGCCGATCAGCGTAGACGTGCATCGACGGGTTGTGGTCTTCGTGGAAGGGACACAGTCCCACATGATCGCCACGCCCACCGCGCGCCGTCAAAGAGACCATTTCACCGATCAACGAGACGAGATCCGTATGGGAACGGACCTGCTCCTTGAAATCACTCGGGGAGCCGCCTGTCACAGGACACTCCTGCGATGCCTGTATTGGCTACCCGCCACATGACAACCATGTGACAAACTGCCAGACCCCGCTCGCCGTGAAACCAGTCGCCCAAGTGACGTCCAAGTGACGTCCAAATCCACGCGAGACACGACAATACTAGCTGACCGGATCGGCGGGTCAAGCTACCGTGAATGGCTCTGCGGAGTCTTTGACCTGCACAACCGTTGCAGCCGGTCGTGACGGGCGCGATCGGTTCGACCCACGCCCGGACAACTCACTCGACGTCGTCCCCAGCCTCAACCTCGCCGGCCGACCCCTCGTCGACAGCCTCCCCGCTGTCACCTGCAGATGCGTCCTCAGACGCCGACGGGGCCTCCGCCTGGTCCCGGGCCGGTTCCTCGACCGATCCCCGGCCCGTTTCGGCGCCGGCCGCTTCTCCGCTTTCTTCACCGGACTCTTCACCGGACTCGACCAGAGTGATCTCGTGCAACGCGTTGTCGCCGAAGACCCGCTTGCACTTGGGACAGACCGCCTTGGCAATCCCCTTGCCCGACTTGCCCCCGATCTTCTCCTTCTTCCGAGAATCCTCGCTGACGACCAGTCCGCAACCCTCGCAGCGATATCCGACGCGAGTGACCTCGTAGGCCTCGTCGGCCTCGTAGTACGTCGCATCCTCGACGACCGTCATGGTCGTCTCTTCGTTGTAGTGGCAGGTCAGTTCCTTGGTGGAATCCTCGAGCGGCACACCGACATCGGCCCCGAAATCGTCGATCCCGTACAATTGGCCAAACCGCCTGGAGATCCGCCGGAATTCGCTGAGTGACAGCGAAATGAAATCGATCGTCTTGGACTCGGGATCCTCGGGCAACCGGATGCCGATTCGTCCTTCGCCGAAGACATCGATCCCGGCGAACATCGATTCGTGAGCGTAGGGCGCCGGCTGCACGATCCGCATCGCCTCGCACGTCTCGGCCGCAAGGCTGATGAACTCGGCCGCCGGCAAACCGTCCGTGGCCTGGACCTCCTCGAGATGTGCTCGCACCTCGTCACGCACCTGCGGGACCTTCTTGCCCTTGCCCCCTCCGCCACCAAACAGACCGCCGCTCTTGATCAACTTGACCAGCACGAGCGTCTCGGCCGAGAGTCCCACATCGACGACTTCGAACCTGGCAGCCAGGCTGCCGGCCTTCAGTTTCAGAGAACCCGGGTCCACCTGGTGCAGGTGCACGTCGTCCAGCCACTCGACAAACAACGTTTCGGCAGCCGGCTCATCGACCGGTTCCGCGGACTCCCCATCCCCCAGCGACGGGTCCCAGTTCTGTTGTGGGACCAGGAACGGAGACTGGCACTTGGGACACTTTCCCGACTTGCCGCGGTGTCGTTCCTGAACCTCGATCGGATGCCCGTTGGGGCAGAAGACGATGAACCCGGTCTTGGCCGTGGCCCGGACACTACCGCGGGTGACCGATGCAGAGCCCTGTCGACGGCGGGTCCGTGTCTCGGCCTCCTCGCTCATCGCAATGTCCAGCAACGCATCGCCACTCTCGGCCATCGGATGGGCCGTGTCGTCAGACTTCTCAGGCCCAGATTCAGATTCAGATTCAGATTCAGATTCAGATTCAGATTCAGACTCAGACCCGGACTCCGACCCGGCGTCAGCTTCGGCGGCGGTCTCGGCTGGCTGATCGTCGTCCGAGGCCGGTTGGGTGTGCTTGAGCATTTCATCATCGAGTTCAAAACCGGCACCGTCTGACATGTTGACACCGTCTGCGAGTTCGAAGTCCTCTTCCTCCAAAATGGTCGCAGCACCGCCTGGGGAGGTGCTGGATTGCTGAGCCGCGCCGAGGGCAGTATCGTCAAGCTCGCCGGCTCCCTGCTCCTGGCTGTACATCACCGGCGAGGGATTCCGTTGCATCTCCTGGTAACGTGCCGCGATCTCGGGACGCAGAAATGCGCCGCATCGCCAGCAGCGGACAAGTTCAGGGCGCACCACCTCGCCGCAGTCGGCACACTCGACCCCTCCGCTCCGATCCTCGACAACGACCACGTCAGGCAGTTCGCCCGAAAACTGTTCCGCCGCCTCCGGGTCCACCACGTGCTGACAAAGTGGGCACTGGACCGTATCGGTCAGCAGCAGAGTCCGGCAGGACGGACAGGATTGAATCGAAACACTCATGACAACATCACGCAGGTAACCAGCGTCCACAGACCGGCATCTCGGTCCCTGCCTCCACAATAACACACGGTGCGACCCCTTGGCAGGGTTTCTAATCTCCCTGCCCGAAACCGAGTACCATCGTCAAAAACCGACGACGTCCGCTTCGATCATCGGCATCCAGGCCCCGCTTCTGAAACCGCGGCCTCGACGCCCCTTCCACACGCCGTCACGATCCGGATCATCCGCATGAACTCACCCGTTGCCTTGCTGCTGGACGGTGCCGAAAACTTGAAAGCCGAGGGTGTCCCCGACGTCGTCGATGGACTGCTCGAAGCCGCCAGGCACCGAGGGGCCAGTGACCTGCACATCGTCCCCACCGAAACCGCTCTCGATGTGTCGTGGCGGATCGATGGCGTCCTGCAACACGTCGGCCATCTGCCTCGACGCGTCTCCGGAAACGTCGTGGCCCGCCTGAAAGTGCTCGCCGAATTGCTGACCTACCGGACCGACGTGCCCCAGGAAGGACGCATCCGCTCAGGCGACAGTACGCTCGACATGAGAGTCAGCACCTTCCCCACCCTCTTCGGAGAAAAAACCGTCGTCCGACTGCTCCGCACCAGCGATCGACTCTCACACGTCCACGAACTCGGACTCCCGCAGACCCTCGAACAGCAACTGCGAGACACACTCGGCCGACGCAGCGGTGTGCTGCTGGTCGCCGGACCCGCCGGCAGCGGCAAGACCACCACGCTGTATGCCTGCCTCAGGGAACTCGCCGGAAAAGGGGATCAGCCCCTGAGCCTGGTCAGCCTCGAAGATCCCATCGAATCGGTCGTCACCGGAGTCGCCCAGTCACAGGTCAACCCCGCAGCCGGCTTCGATTACGCCACCGGATTGCGGTCGCTGATGAGACAGGACCCCGAAGTGATCATGGTCGGAGAAATCCGCGACCGCGAGACCGCCGAAACCGTGCTGCAGGCCTCGCTGACCGGGCACCTGGTCCTGACCACCTTCCACGCCGGTAGCGGGGCCGAGGCGATCGGGAGACTGGCCGACATGGGCATCGAACCCTACCTGCTCCGCAGCAGTCTCCTCGCCATCCTCTGCCAACGACTGCTCAGACGACTCTGCTCCTGCAGCCAGCCAGCCACCCAGCCAGCCGCGACAGCCCCAGATTCGAGCCCGGAACCGGGGTCCGCAACCGGTTGCACCCTCTGTCACGGGACCGGGTACCTCGGCCGAGGTGTCATCGCCGAGTGGCTGGACCCGTCCGAACCGGCCATCGCCGACGGCATACTCAACAAACTCGACAGCCGTACACTGCACGCCGCCGCACTGTCCACCGGACACGTCGATCTCGATTCCGCAGCACGCGATGCGGTCGACGCCGGGTGGACGACATCCGAGGAGGTCGTCCGCGTGCTGGGGCTGAGGTCCTCGGAGCCCTCTGTGGGACCGGAGCCCGGAGAACAGCGATGAGCTCCGAGAACCAGGCATCCCTGTCACTCGAAGATCTTGCCGCACTCAACGACGAAATCTGTGCGCTCACCCGGGCCCGGCTGCCGCTGGAGCTGGGGTTGAAGTCGGCCGCGGGTGGACTCAGACGACAGGTCGCCGGCGTTGTCGATTCGCTCGCCGACCGGCTCGCCCAGGGCGTCTCACTTGAAGAAGCCCTCGATGACCAGAAACAGTCGTTTCCTCCGGTCTACCGAGCCCTGGTCACCGCCGGACTCAAGACAGGTCGCCTCGACCAGGCCCTCGAATCGCTCTCGAGCTTCTCACGTTCGCTCGAAGAACTCCGACAGAAGATCGGCCTGGCCCTGATCTATCCCACCCTGGTACTCGTGCTCGCCTGGGGGCTGTGGTCGCTGTTCCTGGTGTCGCTGTTCCCCACCTTCGATTCGGTGCTGGTCGACTTCGGGGCCGGCGACGGCCTGGTGCAGCGGATCATGAGGACCGCGTCGGTGACCATGCCGTTCTGGATCCCGGCGTTGCCGTTGGTACTGTTCGTTGTCGGCAGCTCGTGGTGGATGTCCCGGAAATGGCTGCTGCATCCTTCCGGAGCCGGCCACTCGTGGCACCCCGGGCGGCTGGCCGCATCCGTACTCCGCCGACTGCCCTGGATCGGCTCGGTGCTGATGAACTTCCACCGCGCCAACTTCACGGAACTGCTGGCGATGCTGCTCGAGCACGAGGTGCCTCTGGCCGAGGCCGTTCCGCTGGCCATCGACGCCAGCGGTGACCCACACCTCTCGTCCCGTCGCGAACTGATCGTCGCGAAACTCGAAGCCGGTGCCTCCCTCGGCGAAGTGTTGAACCAGGCTCGAGCCACCACGCCGTTTGTCCGCTGGATGATCCAGTCGGCCGAAACGCAGGGTGCACTGCAGCCGGCACTGGTCCAGTCCAGCACCATCCTGCGTCGACGGGCCGACTACCAGGCCGAGTGGTTTCAGATCGCGTTTCCCGTCCTGATGCTGGCCGTCGTCGGCGGAGGTGCCGTACTGATCTACAGCCTCTCGCTGTTCCTCCCCGTCGTCGACCTCCTCGAAGCCCTCTCCCAACCCTGACCCTCACCCCCCCTCCGTTCAGCCACGTGTGACTCAGCATGCCCCGGTTTCGCTACCAGGCCACCGACGCCGACGATCAACCCGTGAAGGAAGGGACGATCGAGGCTGAAAACCGGTACGTCGCCGTCGCACGACTGCTGCAGGACGGGCTGCACGTGAAGGAGCTTGAGGAAATCTTGGGGCCGTCCGGTAAGGAAGCGGCCGGCGAGGAGGTGCCAGTTGAGGAGGTGCTCGAGCCGGACGCTGTCTGGATCGCCGAGGACCAAAGGATTGCGGTCGTCGACGGGATGGCCGATGTCGTCCGCGGCGGGCTGCCGCTGGCCGCGGGCCTCAGAGCGCTGGCATCGGAACTGCCCTCGCGACGAGTGCGACGGGCTCTGGAGACCATCTCGAGTCGACTCGAACAGGGCCTCTCGATCGACGAAGCCGTCGCCGGACAAATCGACCTCGTCCCACGTCACCTGAGGGTGCTGCTGCGAGCGGGTGTGAATACCGGACGGCTGGGTGAACTGCTGGAACACTACCTGCATTTCGCCCGCACCAGCCTCGACACCCGCCGCCGCAGCGTGCTGGCATTGTTCTACCCGACACTGCTGCTGCTGGTGACGATGATGGTCGCCGGAGCACTTGCGGCCTTCGTGGTGCCCCCCTTTGAGAAGATCTTCCTCGATTTCGGCATGGAGATTCCCGAACTGACACGCGCGGTGCTGTGGCTCGCCAAGGCCTTCGATGGCTGGCGACTGGCGATCCTCCCGGTGCTCCTGCTGTTGCTGGGACTGGCCTGGATCCTGGCCGGTCAGCTGGCCGGACCGCTACGGCGCAAGTGGGTCTACTACGTCCCGGCGATCGGTCGCATGGTCAGACTCAGTGCGATCTCACGCTTCTGCCATCTGCTAGCAATCGGACTCGATCATCGTGTGCCGCTGCCCGAGGCGTTGCAGTTGGCAGGCAGCGGGACCGGCGACGCCTACATCGGGCAGGCCACCAACCGGATGGTCATCGACGTTACCGCAGGACACTCGCTGAGCCAGGCCGCCTCGACCCACAGGATGGTCCCCGAAATCACACACGTCTTCGAATGGGAAGGCCGGGACGACGCCTTCTCGGATGTGCTCCGCGCCACCGGCGACATCTGTGCCGCACAGTCCCGCGTGCAGTCGGGGCTGATCCGCGTCCTGATCGAACCGGTGGCGGTCTTCGGAGTGGCCCTGATCGTAGGACTCGTCGCCATCGCTCTGCTGATGCCATTGATCAAGTTGCTCAACGCACTTTCATGATTCGTTACCGCCTCGATCCCCACCCCGTTCAGAAAACCCGTCGCACCCTGCACCTGATGTCCACTTCGTTTCGAGCCACACCGTGAACGCCGACATCACTCTTGCCTACGCGATGTTCACGATCCTGCTGGTGCCGCTGGGCGGCGTCACGCTGCTGGTCGTGTCCGGACGCCTGCGCAAGCGTCGACAACCTCGACTGCTGGCCGTCAAACGGGTGCTGCTGTCACTGGTCGCCACCGCAATGCTGCTCGTCTCGATCGGTGGCATGATCGCGATCTTCGGCTGGGGCCTGCATGCACGAGGAGCACCCGCAGAGTCGATCGCGTCACTGTTGGCCGATTCGATGATGCTGTTCCTGCTGGCGTTCATCGGCTGGGCGGCGGTGATGGCGATGCGACTGAGCATCAAGGTGCGGTCCGAGATGTCTCCGTCGGCACTCCTGGAACTCGAGGAAGGGCTCGGCCTGCTGCACGTGGTTGCCTGGTGCCTGGTCGGACTGCCCCTGCTGTTCGTGGCGCCCCTGGCCATCCCGATCTGCGTGATCCCGTTTGTGCTGACCGAAGGCCCCGCCAGTGCCAGGCGATCCAAGCAGGGACAACTGCTGTGGCTGCTGGCCATCGCCGTGAAACGGGAACAGTCTCTGACCCAACTGCTCGACAGCTACGCCGAATCACTGGATGGGGCACAGGCCTTCTCGATCTGGCGGTTCATCGGCTTTTCCAAACCGTCCCGGTTCCGGAACCGCATTCGGCACCTGGCCGACCGCTTGCGCGACGGGGTCGCTCTGCCCGATGCCCTGGAAGACTGCCCCGGCCTGCTGCCTCGTGCCACAGTGGTCGCCGTCCGCGTCGGGCACGAATCGGGGTGCCTGGCCGAAGCCCTCGAACGGGCCGCCACGCTGCAGTCGCAGTCGATTCGGCAGGTGGGCACCGTCTTGGAGATCTCGACCTTCTTCATCTACGGGGCCGCCGTGTTGAGCGTGACGATTACCATCTGCCTGTTCCTGATGGTGTATATCGTCCCCAAGCTGAAACGGATCTTCGAGGGCTTCGACATCGAGTTGCCGGCCATCACCTCGAACCTGATCTCATCCTCGGACGTGATGGTCTCGCACCTCCTGCTCGTCGCACCCATCGTCTCGTTGCCCTGCCTGCTGTTGATGGCCTTTGGCATCAGCTGGTTCTGGGGTCTCGAGAACCTGAGACTCCCGTGGCTGACACGCCTCTGGCCTCGAATGCACTCCTCCTCGATCTTCCGCAGCCTCTCGCTGGCACTCTCGGGCAACCGCACTCTCGACCAGGCCCTCGAGATCCAGGTCGACGCGGGCCAGTGGCCCGAGGTGGCGATCCGGCTCGAGCGGGTCCGCGAGGCGGTTGTGGCCGGTGGCAACGGCTGGGCGGCACTCAGGCAGCAACGCCTGATCAATAGCCGCGAACAGGCGGTTCTCGAGTGCTCACAACGACTCAACAACCTGCCCTGGGCACTGCAATTGATGGCCGACTCGGCTCAGCGACGCCTGCACCGCCGGGTGGTGCTCAGCTACCAGGTGGTCCGACCGGTGGTGATCGGAGTCCTGGGCTTGCTGGTGGGCTTCATCTGCATCGGCTTCTTCTACCCGCTCGTCAAACTGCTTTCGGAGCAAGCCTGATGCACCACACCACCATCACAACACGCCCCCGTGCCCGCGGTGGACGCCGAGGCGCGATGCTGGTCGAGATGCTGGTGGCCGGCATCCTGCTGACCACTGTCGTCATGCTGGTCGGGCCGCTGCTGTTGCAGAGCAACCACGTCCGCAGGTCCGCCGCACAGAGACAACTCGCCACCCAGGTTGCCGAAAACTGCCTCGAGCGACTCGTCGCCGGCGAAACGCCCGAACTCGCCCGGGCCAACGTCGCCCGCGGGTGGGACACGCAGAAGTGGTTGCCCGAATTGACACTCGACATCGCGATCCGCGATGACGACGCTCGACGTCAGGCAACAGTCAGCGTCGGCTGGATGGGACCCCCAGGGCAGGCCGCTCGCCCGGTGCGACTGACCGGATGGATTCCGGCCCCATTGGAGGACTCCAGGTGATTCGCTCGCGCCGAGGATACTCGCTGATCGAAATGCTCGTCGTGATCGCCGTGATGTCGATGATGGTCATCATGGGGACCCTGACGATGGCACTGCTGATGCGGTCCGAACGGACCGGGGGCGACGCGCTGGTGGCGGCCCAGGCCGGACACCGCCTCGCCCGACAGTTTCGCAACGATGTCCACGCCGCCGACGACGCCACGCTCGATACCTCGACCCCCGGACACCTGGTGCTCAACCTGGTCGCAAACGGTCGTGCGAAGGTCAGTTGGAGTCGAGTGGAAGAGGGTCTGCGCCGCAGGGTCGACGGGATTCCGGCTCAGGTCGAAACCTACCGCGTGCCCGCCCATGACTTCTCGATTGTCCTGGAACCGCTTCAGGCAGACTCAAGAACTCGACGGCTGGTCCGTATCACGACGACGCCGGAAACCCAGTCGCGACCACACCCCCCCGACGTTTGGCCGACTCGAGTGACCGCAGTGCTGGGTGCGGAGACGACCCCATGAGACGATCCCAACTGCCGCTGGGGAAACACCACCGCCGCGGTACCGTGCTGCTGGTCGTGCTGATCGTTGTGCTGCTGATCGTCGGCATGGCCGGCTCCCTGTTCCGACTCTCGCTCATCCAGCACAGGCAGGCCGGGCAGTTCGAATTGCAGGCCCAGGCCGACTGGCTGGCGCGGGCCGGTGCAGACCGAGCCGCGAAACGGCTGGCCGACCAGGACTTCACCCAGCAGACCTGGAAAGTCGAACTCCAAGGGCTGGGGCCCGTGGAGGTCCTCAGCCGGGTCGTCACCTCGGAAACCCGACTCGGATTTCGACGGCTCGAAACTCATGTCCGACTCGAACCCGGATTCGCTCACACACCCGCCCACGGCTACGACACACGAACCGTCGGCCCATCGCAAAACCCCAGGCAGGACACGCCATGACCGACCTCAACACAGTGCCAACACACCCCGATCATCCCGATCATCCCGATCACGAGCTCCCACGGAGTCCCACTTACATGTCCACAGCATCGCGTCGCCGTCGTCCAGGTTTTACCCTGATCGAGCTCCTGGTCGTGATCGCGATCATCGCCATCCTGATCGCCTTGCTGTTGCCGGCGGTGCAGCAGGCCCGCGAGGCCGCTCGTCGTGCTTCCTGCAAGAACAACCTGATGCAGATTGGAGTCGCGCTGCAGAACTATGAAATGGCCCATCGCTGCCTGCCATCAGGGACGATCGACAAGACCGGCCCGATCAAGAGCACTCCACAGGGATACCACATGAGCTGGATGGTGCAGGTGCTGCCGTTCATTGACGAGGGCAACGTGTTTCGGCACATCGACTTTGGGAAGAGCATCTACGCCAAAGAGAACATCGACGCCCGGGCGCAGCCGCTCGAACTGTTGCGGTGCCCTTCATCGATTCTCGCGCCAACGGTGACCCGGCAACCGGTCGCACCACCGCCCGGCACCCCGGGGAGTCCGCCGCGGGGTGAAATTGAGAAGGAGGCGGTCGCTGTCCTGGTCGGCACGACTGGCTACGCCGGTGTCCACCACGACGGATTCCTGGTCGCACCGGCACCCAATGCCGGACCCAAGGCCCCCAAAACCTACAAGGACGGACCAATTGACGTCGACCAGAATGGCGTGCTGTTTCTCAACAGCAGCGTCACCTACCAGCAGATCCCCGACGGCAGCTCGCATACGCTCTTCGTGGGCGAGAACCGCGAAGCAACCGGGGGGCTGGGCTGGGCCTCGGGCACACGCAGCACGCTCCGCAACGGAGCCACCATGATCAACCAGTCCGGAAACCTGCCGGCCGGATTCCGCGGGCGACAAACACCCGCCACCGCGGTGCAGATCGACCTCAAGAACCCCCAGGCCGTCGGCGGCTTCGGCAGCTTTCACTCAGGAGGCGCCCAGTTCCTCTTCGGTGACACCTCGGTGAGATTCATCAACGAGAACATCAACCCGCAGGCCTACAGGAACCTGTGCAATCGGCGAGATGGAGCACTGGTGTCCAACTATTAGCCGACACTCCTCGTGACTCACTTCCGCCCAAAACAGTACACCGCGGTCTCGGTGCGAATGAACATCCGGCCCTCGATGACCACCGGCGTGGCCAGGATCTTCTCGCCAAAATCGTGCTTGCCGATCACCGACCAGTTCGTGCCGGCCTTGATGATCGACATCACTCCCGCCTCGTTGCAGGCGTAGATCTTGCCGTCACCAGCCACCAGGGACGCATAGTAGCTGCCTCGGCCGGGGATCCGTCCGCGGTGAGTCCGCTTGCCGGTCCTGGCATCCAAGCTGGTCAGGATGCCGCCATTCTTGACCATGTACAACAACCCCTTGTAAATGGCAGGGCTGGGCACCACCGGCAGGCCCTCACGCGAAAGCCACTCGACATGCGTCTCGGTCACGTCACCCCGGCCACCGGGGAGGACCGACATCGCGACATTCTGAGCGTTCTTGAAGACATTCGCGTGATGCTTCCACTCGGCGGCATCCAGCTCCTTGTCCTGGTCGAGATCGATGCGGAAGAACCGTGCCCCGACCGGGCTCCCCTCGGGCAACTCGGTCTTGGCGATCTTCTTGTTCTTGTCCTTGTCGAGCTTGGCCAACGCCTCGGGAAATGGCTCCATGGAAATCCGTTCCGAGAGGTCTCCGCCGGGAGTCCAGGAGGCGATGTAGAGCCGCTTGGGGGTGGTCACGGGAGTGGTATCGACGATCCGCGACAAGCCGCGGACCCACCACAACGGCTTGCCCGTCTTGATCTCATACGCCGTCATCTTCAACGCACCGGCCACCACCAGCACACGCTCCTTGCCACTCTTCCAGACGATCGGAGTCGAGTAGCTGCGGGTCTGGCCCTTGCGAGGCGTCTTCCAGACCGTCTTGCCGTTGGCCGGGTTGATCGCGATCAGGAAACAGTCGACGTCGTGGTCCTCGCTGAGCACCAGCAGATCGTCGACCAGCACCGGAGAACTGCTGGCTCCGAACTCGTCCTGGAACGGACCCATCGGCTTCCGCCACAACTCCTTGCCGTCCAGGTCGTAGGTGACCAGGCCGAAACTGCCGAAGAACACGTAAATCCGCTTGCCGTCACAGGCCGGAGTCGAGACGGCCGGGCTGCCGGTGGAATGAGTCTTCTCGATCCGCTCGGTCTTCAACACCCGCCTCCACAACTGCTTGCCACTGCTGCGGTCCAGGGCCAACGTCGCCAACTGCTTGCGAGTCTTGTTCCAGGTCGTCACCACCACCAATTCGCCATGCACACACGGGGTCGAAATCCCCGGAGACACCTCCTGCCGCCACACCAGCTGCTCCTTGGCCGCGAATTGCTCGGGCAAGGCGAAGTCGTCTCCCAACGCACCCTGGCTCCGGCGGAAAAACGACGGGACGTCGGCCGCCAGCATCGGCGAGACCATCGAACACAGCAGGGCGAGCACGACGAACACACGAGTCATGAGCAAGTCTCCAAGTGGGCCAGGTGGGATCCTTGCACAGGATACCCGAAGGGGCGGTCGTCCCCCACGTGGCCGGGACTGAATTCGTTTACTTCTCAGCAGCAACCTTGTTTCGCAGGATGCCGACGCCCGAGAGTTCCACCTCGACCACGTCGCCGGGTTTCATCGCGTCGGTCTTGCCCGGAGTGCCGGTGTAGATCAGGTCGCCGGGATGCAACGTGACGTGGCGGCTGAGGAAGCTGACCATCGAGGCGATGTCGTTGATGAAATACTTCGTGCTCTCGTCCTGTCGCACCTCGCCGTTGAGCCTGAGTGTCAATTGCAGGTTGTCGTAGTCCAGTCCGCTGGCGATCACGGGACCGCAGGGGCCAAAGGTGTCCGACGCCTTGGCCCGCCACCACTGCACGTCGTTCGTCTGCCAGACCCGAGCACTGACGTCGTTGCCGCAGGTGACACCAAACACGTACTTCAAAGCGTCCTTCTTCGAGACATTCCGCGTCGTCTTGCCGATCACGATCACCAGCTCCGCCTCGTAATGGACCGTCTCGGCCTCCTTGGGCAGGATGATCGTGCCTCCGTGAGGCAGCAGGCAGCTGATCGTCTTGTAGAACGGCTGAGGGATCTGGAACTTGGGAGGAATCACGCCGCTGCGGCGAATCTCGGACGTGGTGTCCGAGGAGGTCGTCGTCTTGCCGCTCTTGTTGTCCTGGGCAATGGTCGTGACCGTCGTGATCGTCGTGGTCGTCTTGTCCTCGTCGCCCAGGTGACTCTTGTAGTTGCCCGCCATGGCAAACACCTGCGTCGGCCTCGAAGGCACCAGCAGCTTGACCTTGTCCAGGTCGACACTCTTGCCCGACTTCTTCCACTTGCCGAACAGGTCGCCGTCGATCTTGCGGATCGTCTTCCCCTCGAGAATCCCATACGACACCTCGTCACCACGCTGGTACCGTACGTAGAGCGTCGCCTGCTTGGCCTGCTTGGCCTGCTTCGCCTGCTTCGCCTGCTTCGCCTTCTTGGCCTGCTTCGCGGCAAGAGCCTCCTGGGCTTTGTCGCCGCTGGGAGGTGCCAGGCAGAGAGCGGCGGCGAACAGCAGACCAAGCATCATTCGGCGAGAAGTCATCGTGGTGTCTCCCAGGTGAACCAGCGTCAGCAACACGTCACTCTGGCCGCATCCTAAACCCGG
>Ga0310125_10000187_pt1 | contig 27103 bp, 22 predicted proteins | sample CB11b_Tmax_Bot8__FD_203508 | JGI IMG/M metagenome (GOLD analysis project Ga0310125, IMG submission 203508) | Marine microbial communities from Western Arctic Ocean, Canada - CB11b_Tmax_Bot8 | ecosystem: Environmental > Aquatic > Marine > Oceanic | place: Canada: Western Arctic Ocean | collected... | reverse complement strand
GCCGATCCCCAATACGCGATTTTTATGGTGCGTCCGGATTTCCGAAAATTGATACCGATGAGTTACAATTCGCCGTTGCAGACTGATTGGTGGGATGATGACGGCACGCCTGAATACCGTGCCATGTTCGATCGCATCGAACATGAAGGCATCGTCCTGGCCAAGGGTTAGTTCAAAGGCTCAGGAATGTTGTGCTACGGTTGGATCTGCCGTTTTTATTAACCAAAACAATTTCAGAAGAACATGAGTGCTTGTTCCTTCATCAGCTACTCGCGTATTGATACGTGGAATCACCCCCTTGCTTGCTTTATTCGGATTTCAGATTTTGTTAGACAGTGATCCCGATCAGGTGTCTATCCTACGAAAGATCAGCGGGCCAAGTTCTTGGAACTTGTCAAAGTCAGTCAGATTGACCTTCGTGAGGGAATCCACGACAAGATTTGCAAAGGCCTGGTGAGGATTAAAGATTCTGAAAGATCTTTCTCAGGGTTTCACACAACTGTGGTCGTGTTGTAAGACGCTTTAGTTTGGCAAAGACAAAAGTTAAATCTGTATGACGGCATGATTTGTCAACACACCGATTTAAAATGTCTTCCATCCGATCCAAGTCTGCCAATAATTGTCGGCCACCCCGGCGTGGCTTCACGCAATCATCTAGGAGCCTTAAATAGTCGAATGCCTTTTGTTGATCCTTACTGACCCAATCTGCCGGGCCGAATTCGAAGTCAATGATGATGACTCCTGGTCCGTTGGGTTCGACCAAAATATTTCCCAGGTTTAAGTCCAGGTGGGTAACACCGCATTGATGCATCTTGGCTACCGCGGGAAAAATGCGTTCAGCAATGGACCAGAAGTCTCTGCGATATTTAGTGAGCCAGATGGATGCACGTTGCCAATTAATCCAAGAGCAGGCAATGGCATGATCACTTTTCCATAGCGGCCTGGGTGCAATATGCTCTTTTGTCAATTTGTGGTAAACATTCCATTCGTGTTCAAGGCGTCCATTTGCATCAAGCGGAATGCCAGGATCCCGAAGACTGACAGGATCATTTTGTGTTTTATAGGGACTGTTGATTCGGACAACTGCGAATCGCTTACGCTGGTTAAGTGCATAGTAAATTTCGTCATATCCACCCTTGGTGGGTGCTGCTATCAGTTTTACCGGATAACCACAAGCTGCACCAAACTCATGTTCAACGTCCATTCGTCGCAATGAGTGTTTGAATAGTTCGCATCGACGTTTAATCCAGCGGATTGGAGATTTCATTGATGAATTTAAATCTCAACGAGGTATTGAAAATAAAGCGTTTTTGTTCTCATCACCGTTTCCGCGTTTTCCAAGTGGCAGCGGAGACAATTGAGAAGCCGTAAGAGAATGGTTCCGATGTGTGGTAACTGATGGCCTATTGATGAGATCGATCCCGTTAAGTTGTGTTTCTGGCAGAAACCTATCATCTTCTGATTATCGAGACACATCATATGCGACCAGATTCATTGTCGTCATATCGATTTGAAGGATAACAAGCAATATCGTCAAAAGACCCTTTTTCAGGGCGGTTGTTCTTGAACGGAGGCTTGGCAGCCGGTGAAGAGGTAGAAATAAGCCTGAGCTGAATCGTAGTCAACCCAGCAAAATTGCTTTGCCGATTCATTCTCGATGTTTCAAGATTCCCTGTCCCCAGTTGCTTTTTTCAATCATTTCAGGGGTTACACCACCCTTGGCGGCAAAGGATTCGAATCTTGGCCAGGCCTGTCGGAGTCGTTTGTTAACTTTTGCCTTTCCCAACGCTTTGAACCAGCTCCCCAGTGGAAGCCATGTTGGATCACCCAGTCCATCAATAATGAACATTTTCGTACTACCATCTCCCGCATAGCGCACGACAATATTGTGATCGAGCAGATTACGGGTCAGGATGACATGATGAATCAGGAACTGGCCCAGTTGCTTAAAGGTAGCTCGAAACTCAGAGAGTTCGTGTCCAAGGGTAATCAATTCTCTCAAGGTTCGTGATATTTGGTCATCGTAATCACGGACTAAGTCCAGTACCAATCCAGGCCCCAAATCGGTGCTCACCGTCCCATAGCAGATCGGCAAATGATCGCCCATCGTCGGGCCGATAGTACGATATAATCGATTCAATACCATTTCCTCATGACGATTATTGTCATAAGCAGAGTGCAGACGGGCGGGTAGAATTCGACGTTTTTTATATCGAATGGTACGGCCTTTGTCCTGGCGCAATACTTTGACACATTTTCCCTTGTCATAAGGATGTGAAAAACACAGTCGGCGCCCGCCAATCCCAAACGGTTTGAGATCGCCAAGGACCAGGGGTTCTGTCTTGAGGACTTCCCCGTTAATATCTCGTTCTTCTGTCACTAGATATATCCACGAAAGCCTGTTTTAATTCGCACTTTAAAGGCCAGGAGATTGTCCTTTCCTGAGATCTTGATTCGTTTTAACCGCCAGGGGTCGGGGGTGATATCGATTCCTTCATCGGCGGTCGTAGCAGAAATAAAACCTGCCTCTTTAACAATGTTTGTATCTTCATCGCCATAAATGCCGAACGGATAAGCGAAGCTGCTGACTTGGATAGAGAAATCATTTTCAAGTTGTTCCTTGCAGCCGACAATTTCCTGCTGTTTTGTCGTCAAGCCAGTGTTGGCCAGATTGCAGTGCGTTACAGTGTGCCCGCCTATTTCAAATAATCCGGAACGAATCATTTCTCGAACCTGGACATCGGTCAACTTGTCTTCACTCGCCAATTCACCAGAATCATGATGGGCTTTCTTGGAAACGGACCAGTCTCGATTATGCCGGTCAGTTATCAGGTACAAAGTGCCACAGGCCTGATATTTTTTCATGACCGGTAGTGCGTAATGATAATTGTCGGCAAAGCCATCATCAAAGGTTAGAGCTACCAGTTTGTTGCCCCGCCAATTTCGTTCGGCCAGCTGGGACATGGTGACAAATTCCCAGCCATTTTCACGTAGCAATTTCAACTGCCTTTCGAACATGATTGGCACCACGCGTAGCCCTTTATACTGATGATTGGGTTGCCCTTTACTAATCATGTGATACATGAGGATTCGCGGATGTTGATAGCCAATGGGTCTTTTCCACCATGCATAGCGGAGTGAAAACCACACGAAAAACGACAGCAATAATAGCAATGATGCAACCAGCCAATTCATGAACCTGCCAGTTCCTGATACAGGGTCAAGGTATTCGTGCACATGGTTTCCAATGCGAAAATGGTGTTGGGTTGAATGGGCTCGCGTTTGCCTTGTATCAGCAGTTCTATTTTTTTCTGCAATCCCAGGCTATCACCATACTGTACTCGTCCTGCTGGGTACAACTCCGACAGGATTTCACCAACTCCTCCATGCTGAAATCCCACCAGAGGCGTGCCCATACTCAAGGCTTCCAGGGCTGTGCGGCCAAACGACTCTGGTTGTGTTGTCAACGACAATACCACGTCGGATATGGAAAAAATATTTTTCATGTCGGACCGAAATCCAGTAAACACAATGTCATTTTGTAACCCTCTCTGCTCTCTTTCTCGGAAAAGGCTGTTAGCATAGGCTTTGCGATTGGGGTCAATGCCACCAACAATGAGACCTACTGCCTTGGTACCTCGAGCATTGATGTTTTGAATCAGATCAAAAAGTAGTTGATGACCTTTGAGTCGTGTTAGACGCCCGGGCAAGCAAATTACAAAGCGATTGGCCAGTTGGGGAAACTGTTGTTGCCATTCTGCCAGCCATTCTGAATGAGGTTGATAACCAGCAGGAAATTCGTTTGGATCGACACCTCGATAGATGACAGAGATTTTTCCGGGATCGATGCGAGGGTAGTGATCCAGTAAATATTGTTGCGCGGTATTGGATACCGCAATGACCCGTTCACCACAGCCCATGATTTCGCTGTAACGACTTACCGAATGTAATCCATGAAGGGTGGATACCAGTCGAGGACGACTTTCGGGTGCCATTTGTCGCCACGCCAGCCATACCACCCAGGCGGGCATTCTCGACCTTACGTGAACAATATCGGGCTTTTCCAAGCGGAGCCAATTGCGTACTTTTCTGATTTTAAACAAGGCTGTCGGAGATTTTTTACCAAGTTGCCAGGTGATGTGCCGGCTTCCTTCCCGTTGCAGCTGATCAACCAATTGTCCACCGCCAGATATGACCAACGACTCGTGGCCGGCATTGACTAGTGCCCTGGCGATTTCAAGAGTGCCCCGTTCAACGCCACCCCCATCCAATTTGGGCAAAAATTGAACAACTTTTAAACGGCTCATAGAGATAGAGATTGACAGCCCTTTCAGCTCATAAAGCTCGAATTGGCTATCGGCATCTTCCTAATAAAGCACACCCTTGTTCCATCGTCATGTGCGACAAAACTGTTGGAATGTCGACGTGCCAGATTCCTTTAATTTGCAACGATGATAATCGATCGTCATTGTAACTATGATCATAAATGTGTTGTTAACCAGCGGCAACGCCGTCACAAGAAAAGAGATCTCTTCCCATGAGTTGAAAAGGCTTGCCGGGGTATGGGCTTGGATTCATTGAACATCACACGATTGGTTCGCACCGGCATTTGTACAATGGTCTTAGCCTGGATAGGCCAAGCAGGGCATAGGTAGACAGGACTCTGACATTAGCTGGGTCGATAGGTTTGTGCAAAAAGGATCCAGTTAAAGACTGAACTTGGTGGTAGTTCTCCTTGGGCCATCGAAGAGGAACCCAAATATCGGAAAATCCTATCCAAAAAGAGTCCAGTGATGGTAGTGATTCGTGGATAGGTAATGGTTTCAAAAAGTGCAAAGCTGGTTGGATTTGCCAGCTGGTGACTTGAAAAACAAAAGAACGCTCACATTTTGCTGGCAAATGGTCGCAGGATTTGGGAGCCATTTTCAGAAGTGGCCTGAATCAGGCGAATAGTTCTGGAATTACCGTGCCACGGCAAGCGGGCAGCGGACGCCCATCGCGTTGGTGAAGCTCAAACTCGGGCGGTACTCCCATGAGATGTAAGAATGTTTGAGCCAAATCTGGGATGGGAACCGCATTGGAGGCTGGGTAGGCCGCATTCTTGTCAGATTTTCCGTACACACTGCCACCCGTAATACCTGCTCCTGCTAACAGTATCGATTGACATTGAGCCCAATGGTCGCGTCCGGCTTTTTTATTGATCTTGGGTGTTCTACCGAACTCACCCATGACAACCACCAGCGTTTCGTCCAACGTGCCACGTTGGTCGAGATCAGTTAACAGCCCGTGCAAGGCACGATCGGTAGGTGGAACGAGTCGATTTGGATAGTGGTGATAGATTTTGCCATGTGAGTCAAACTCACCACCACCGTCGCCTGCAGGCTCCGGATCGATCCAATAAACGGTGACCAGTGGGACTCCGGCTTCACTCAGCCGACGTGCTGCCAACAATCCCTGTCCAAAAATGTGTTGACCGTACTGTTGTCGAATCGCTGGCGATTCGGAATCCAGATTGATCGACTCACGTACGCCCGATGAGCTGAGCAACGAGTAGACTTGTTGGTACAACGTTCCCATTTCCGCGAACTGAGGATTGCGCTCTACGGTAGAGAACATGTCATTCATCTTTTGCAGCAGCGATCTGCGATCATCGACTCGAGCTGGCGGTAAACCTTCAGGCAAATCGATGTCGAGTAAATTAAAGTCAGCTGTCTTTTTGTCACCCCGAACGACAATCGGATCGTACTTTTTACCAAGGAAACCGGCATTTTGGCCCGGCCAGCGCTCATACATCGGCGGACCAATCACGTAAGGCAACTGGACAAAGGGCGGGATGTTGTCTACCCAACCACGCCACTTTGCATAAATGGAACCCAAGTGTGGGTGGTCCTCTCGTGACCACTTCGCAACGTCGGCCGTAATCTTGCGATAATAGGTGCCCGTTGCAGACGTGTGTAAAGCCGCAGAATGTTCGTTGTGATAGTGGCAAACGGTACGGACGATTTTGTACTTGTCTGCGATGCTTGCGGTCAGTGGTAGCAATTCACTGACTTGAATTCCAGGAACATTCGTGGCAATTGATTTGAGCGGGCCGCGCACCTCTTCGGTTGCCTGGGGTTTCATGTCCCACATGTCAAGTTGGGAAGGTCCACCAAACAAAAACACAATAATACAACGCTTGGCACGACCAAAACCTGGTCCGAAGTTGTTGGGTTGGCGGGTTGCTGCTCTAAGTAAGTCGGGCAACCCAAGGCCGAGGACACCAGCACCACCCAGCTGCAGGAAATCTCGCCGACCGACGTGGCTTTTTTGGAAATCAGGCGCTTGGATAGAGAACATTGTGCCGACCATGGGATGAACTAGCGTTTAAACAGTACTTGATTATTCCATTAAATCGGCAAAAGGACAACCGATTTTTTCACAAAGTCGGTCAAAAGTAGGTGGAATTGATGTAAAGCACCAATTGTCTAGCGATTTTAAATAGCGAACCCATCGTTGGGTAATCTCCACAACGAAATATTGCCAGGCCGATTCGGTTGGATCACAGGAATTTTGGAGAGGTCTTGATTCAGGCCAGGTCAGGGCGTAGCGGGGAGAATGACCAGGCCGTTGACGTTGAGGCCGAGGCGAAACAAACCACCTTCTCCAGTTTTCAGGGAACCTGTGACAAACAATTGATTCATCCTTGGTCCTCCAAACGCGACATTGCTCGTCCTCAGGTTGCCACCTTGATAGTGGCCTACAAGCTGACCATTAGAATTCAGTACTTGTACTTGCTGCATTCCAAAATGTGCGACGTATAGGTTGCCGGCTTGATCCAGACAGATGCCATCAGGTTGGTTATCGACTTGTCCTTGATTGGCGTCTTTTGCTGGCAATCTCGCAAACAACTTCCGTTGACTGACTTTTCCGGGTCCTTTCACGTTATAAACTAGGATGCGGTTCTTTTGGCTTTCAGCAACCAACAGAGTTTTGCCATCAGGCCGCAGGGCAATCCCATTGGGAAAGGCGAGTCCTTGATCTACTAAGTGCGTCTTGCCGGTTTTGTCAACGTAATGAATGGTGCCAATCGGGTTGTCGAGGCTGCTCCCCCCAGGATCGGTAAAATAAAAGCCAGCCTGTGCTGTGTCCAGTGTAAGATCATTGGGGCCGCGCAGCGGTTTACCATGGCATTCAGTGGATAAGGGGACCATTGGCTTGCCCTCAGCAGACAGATGCAAGATGGCATGCTGACTTGCGTCGCAGACGAGATGAGTTCCATCGGCGAGAACTTTGTGCCCGTTGGGAGCCCCTGTTTCTGCCCAAATAGCGTGGTCTCCACTTATCTTGAATTGAGTAATGGTCTTGCCATGAGAGATGTAACCGTTTCCGTCGTGGTCGAAGACGATTCCTTCACAATACTCAGGCACGGTGAATAAAAGAACAGGTTCGACTTTTTTCAAACTCGGAGGTTCATCAGCTGTGGCTGTAAGGGTCCCCAGCACGGTTAACCATGAAATTGCTTGGAATGAGTATCGCATTATTTTTCTCACAGTATGAAGTTGGTTTAAGAAGAGGTCGACTTTTCTTCAAGGTGTTATACCGCTGGTAAGCAACGAACGCCAATAAAAAATTACTCGAAGTATTTAGAACAACGGGTGATATACATGTTTGTAAGTTGCCTTGCCGGTTTAGGTAGGGAGTCGGGATTGATGCTCGTTGTAGAGAAAATCAACGAAAACTTTTTATGCCAATCCAACGGTTCCTACAACTGCCACCCGTTGCAGTGCTCGTGTTTTGAGTAAAGACGGCGGAGGATGGAAAGTAATTGAGACGGATTGCTGGCGTTGCCATCATTGAGTCAGTGACGATCGTTTGAAATACCATGGACAATAGCCCTTTAAAATCGTAAAATATTGCTTGGATGCAATCATGTCACAGACCATCCTGCTGTGACCGCTAAAGAGGGACTAAGTGCCAATCAACAGGTTTCTGTTCGGCGTTCTTATTTGTCTATTCTCAGGGCAAGTCTGGGCTGCAGGTCCACTTCATCAGCAGATTGATCAACGGATTGAATCTCGTGCTGGTGGCCAGGTTGCTGATCTGGCTTCCGATGCCGAGTTTCTTCGTCGAGTGTCTCTTGATCTTAATGGCATTGTACCAACTGCCGATGAGGTGCGCACTTTTTTAGGTGACCAGGGTTCACAAAAACGGGCCAAGTTAATTGATCGCTTGTTGACAGCACCAGAATATGCACGTCGTATGCGAGAGGTGTTTTCGGTAATGCTGCTTGAACGGCGAAAAGGGACAACGGTATCGGCTGAGGATTGGAACAGATTTCTGGAATTGTCCTTTGCACAAAACCAATCCTGGGACGAGTTTGTTCGTTCGCTGTTGCAGGCTGATGCTGCCAACGAAGAAACACATGGATCGGTGAAGTTTTTTGTCGACGGCGGACGGGCCGACCACGATCAGATGACACAAGATATAGCCCGACTGTTTCTTGGTATGAATATTCACTGTGCCCAATGCCACGACCATCCGACGGTTGATCAGTTCAAACAGGTCGACTACGTGGGCTTAATGGCCTACTTGAACCAGAGTGTTTCGGCACAACATTCTGGCTTACAACGAACCTTTTTGGTTGAAAATATGGCTAAGGCCAAGGTCGAGTTTGAGTCTGTCTTTGATGTTGGAAATAAACAACAAACAGGACCCAGATTGCCAGGTCGAGATGAAATTGAAATTCCAGCGTATGAAGAAGGGCAGGAATTCTCTGAACCAGAAAAAGATGGATTGCCAGGTGTACCAAAGTTCCGGCCACGACAGTTATTGGCAATACAACTGACCGAACCATCCAATCAGCGATTCGTGGAAAATGCCGTCAATCGGTTCTGGTTTTTAATGATGGGACGTGGGCTGGTTCATCCGCTTGACATGATGCACGAGAAGAATCCTGCGTCGCACCCCGAATTACTCAGCTTGCTGGCCAATGAGTTTGTCAATCACAACTTTGACGTCAAGTGGCTTTTGCGCGAGTTGGCACTAAGTAAAACGTATCAGCGGTCAAGTATTGTTCCCGAGGGCATTGAGCCACAGGATGTGCCAGTGGAATCCTATCGAGTTGCAATTGCCAAGGGACTGTCAGCGGAGCAAACCGGATGGAGCATGATGCGTGTCACAGGTGTGCTTGAGAAAGTGATCGAAACCCCGAAATCGCCCGATGCAAAATTTACATTTAAAGATTATATCAACGGACGCCTGCCCTTGCCGGATAACTTGAGTGATACGATGCTGCTATTCGTTTCTGTGTTTGGCAATGCACCTGGTCAGGCGGAGGTTGAATTTCAGCCGTCGATGGGACAGGCTCTTTTTCTGATGAACGAACGGCTGGTGCTCCAATGGTTGAGTTCTTCTGATGGCACGCTTGTCAAACGACTGGAGTCGGAGAGTGAGGCGACGAAGGTTGCTGAAGAATTGTATGTTAATATCCTGAGTCGATTTCCCAGCGATGAAGAAACGGCTGAACTTGTGAAGTTTCTGGACCAGAATCAAGACCATCGTACTGATGCGATCAGTCAATTCGCTTGGGCGATGCTAACTTCAGCGGAATTCAGATTGAATCACTGAATCCCCATCTCATGAATCACTTTCGGTGTCACAGTCCAGAACACGAATTTTCGCGCCGCCAGGTGTTGGGAACGTTGGTTGGTGGAGCGGCTGGACTCGGAGCTAATGGTTTATTGAACCCGGTCGTTGCTGATGAGTTGAAGTCCCAGCAGAAAAGTGTGTTGCTGATCTGGCTCGACGGCGGTATCAGTCAGTTTGAAAGCTGGGACCCTAAGCCGGGAACGGAATTTGGCGGTCCCTTCAGTGCGATTCCAACTTCACTGCCAGGAATTCATGTCAGTGAACTGATGCCTCACACTGCTCAGCAGATGCATCATTTGTCCGTCGTGCGGAGCATGTGCACCAAGGACGAAAACCATTCGTCAGGAGTTCCGAGAATCTTGCGGGGAGATCCCAAAAATCGTGGCGTGACCTATCCTTATTTGGGTGCCGCGATGGCAAAGCTGAAAGGTGATTCTCAAAGTGAAATACCCAATTACATCTGGGTCAAGCCAGGATCGGGCGGGTTCATTTGGCAGCACGGTGGATTTCTTGGCGCAGAATATGGAGCGCTCGCGTTGGGAGATGGCAAGCCTCCGGTTCATATCAACCGTCCACCGGAAGTTGACGACGTGATTGACCAATCACGAAATGATCTCCGCAAGCAGCTCAACGCGCGTTTTCGCAATCGGCGCCGGGGAGCGGAAGTCAATGCTTACGAATCCTCGTTTGAAATGGCGGAAAAGCTGATTCGCCGCAAGGATTTGTTCACCGATTTTACGCCACAACAACTTGAGCGATACGGATCGCATCACTTGGGCAGGCATATCCTCCAGTCCAAGCGGTTGATTGAAGCCGGGGCCTTATTTGTCCAATGCCATTCGTACCACTGGGACACTCATGCTGATAATTTCAATATGCACCTGGATCTGGTGCCGCAAATTGACAAGCCATTTGCCGCCTTGATCGAAGACTGGCATGAAAGTGGGATGTTGGACAACGTGTTGGTACTGTTGATGTCCGAATTTGGCAGGACGCCAAAAATCAATCAGAGAATGGGTCGCGATCATTGGCCGGAAGCATGGTCACTGTGCCTGGCCGGTTGTGGTATTCGTCGCGGCATGGTGCTTGGCAAGACGACTGATGATGGGGTCTGGGTTGATACAACCGAGTATGACATCGGCCACATTTTTCATACCGTGTTTGGAGCAATGGGAATTGATTCGTTAGGCGCCGAATATCATTACAATGGCCAACCGTTGCCAATTGCTCATGAGGATTGTGTACCGATTAAAGAATTATTGGCATAGGGGTGTAAATTCGAGATGATGCTCGACGTAACCAAGGCCTGGTCCGATAAAGAGATTCGGTATGAACAACAGCTCACCGCTTGCCGTTTCAGTCCTTGTGGACAGTATATCGTGGCTGCCAGCCTCGACTTTGATCTACAGCGTTGGAATTTAGACACGGATGAGCGAACTTCGCTAAGTGGACATCCCACGTGGATCGGAGATCTTGCTTTTCACCCTGATCAGCGGCGGCTGTATTCAGTCGATTATCAAGGTGGCCTGTTCTGTTGGGATTATACGCAAGCGGCGTCACAACCCTTGTGGAAAAAAACAGCTGCCCATGTGAGTTGGGCGCGCAAGATCGCAATCAGTCCGGGCGGAAGTTATGTTGCGACCGGTGGCAATGATTGTGTCGTAAAGTTATGGACAGCTGATGGCCAGCCCGTAGCAGAGTTTCCCGGGCACGAAGGCTATATTTTCAGTCTGGCATTTCATCCCGACGGAAAAAGTTTGCTCAGTGGTGACCAGGTAGGTTCTGTCAGGCAATGGGAGATTCCATCCGGAAAGCAAATTCGCACGTTCGATTTGACGGTGTTGCACACGCGAAAAGAGAACTTTTTAGCCCATGTGGGAGGAGTGCGTTCGCTTGCCATCAATGCCTCCGCTAATCTGCTTGCATGTGGTGGCATGACCAATGCCAAAAGCAATGCATTTTGTCCAGGTGATCCCTTGGTTGTCATGCTGAATTTTGGCGACAGTACAGAAAAGGCGCAGCTGAAGCCGTCGCAAAAAGCAGACGGGCCGATTAATTCTATGTGTTTTCTACCGGATGATACGTTGGCAGGTATCGGTGAAGGTGCTATGGGTGCTTCGTTGGCTTTTTGGAAGGCCGACCAGCCGGCACCGGTTCACAGCATTAAAATTAGCAGTGGTTATCAAGTGGACCTTCATCCCGACAAACTGAGACTGGCCATCTCCCGGTTTCAGTCGAATGGCCGTGGTGGTAACGGACGTCATGCGACGCCTGAAACTTATCTCAGCAACGACGGTGTGATTGATATTTATCATCTGTACGACCAGCCGGCGGTTGATGGTGACGCCGCCACGTAAAAGTGTGGTTGAATGAGCTGCGGCTGCAGGTACCGGTTTTCAAGTGTATTTGTGGCCTCCTGGACGATGTGCTTGACTGGCAGTGACGGCGGTTTAGAATACCGGCATCATTATGGGAATTATGAAAACAACCGGAGGATTAAAAATGTTGAAGGTCACATTCGTTGCCGTTATGATGGTAGCATGTACTGTGTTGTGTGCGCACGTTGTCGCTGAGGAAGGTGATGACCAATCAGCGGCATTGGAATTCAAGATGAAGTCGCTGGCTGGTAAAGAAATTGATTTGAGTATTTTTCAGGGTAAAGTTGTTTTGATCGTCAATGTGGCCAGCGAATGTGGTTTGACACCCCAGTATGAGCAGCTGCAAGCGTTGCACGACAAATACGCTGGTGACGGCCTGGCCATTCTCGGGTTTCCCTGTAACCAATTTGGCAAACAGGAGCCCGGGTCAGTATCAGAGATTCAGGAGTTTTGTCGGGTGAATTACGGTGTAACATTTAAAATGTTTGAAAAGGTTAAGGTTAACGGTGACGGTGCGTGTGATTTATATAAGCACTTGACCGGTCTTGATACCAAGCCGAAAGGTGCGGGCAAGGTTAGTTGGAATTTCGAAAAATTTCTATTGGATCGAAAAGGTGAAGTGATTGGCCGATTCGAGCCGAGTGCCAAGCCAGACGCACCAGAGATAATTGCCCAGATCCACGGCGCGCTTGGAAAATAGTCCAGTGATTGAACAATGCAATGTAATTCTTTAGAGCATAGGATTTGGGATCGGCGTACGTTTTTGATTGCCAGTGCGGCTGGCTTAGGTGGACTTGGCCAGTTGCATCCGCTGCGTGCAGCCCAGCGACAGCAACCTCCTGATAAATCGACCATCCTGATTTGGCTCGATGGTGGTGCGTCGCACATTGACACTTGGGATATGAAGCCGCAAGCACCGCTCGAAATACGAGGCGAATTCACCCCCATCGAGACAACCACACCGGGCATCAACCTGTGCGAACATTTGCCCCTTTTGGCGCAGCAGACACACCATCTGTCGATCGTTCGGTCAGTGACGCATGCCGATGGTAAGTTGATGCAGGGGCCGAATAATCACGCATCAGGTTATTATCATGGCTTGACAGCTCATCCGCCGGATCCTTCGTTCTCGTTGGGGGAAGGTCGTCGTGCTCGACCGGATGATCACCCATTTATGGGATCAGTCGTAGCGTACAAGCGAAAGCTGCATCCATCTCTGCCCCAGTTGGTGATGTTGCCACGCAAGATCCGCGTAGTTGACGACACACCTGGTCAGTATGCGACCGCGTTGGGGACTGATTTTGACCCTTTGGTCATCGAAGGAAATCTTGGTCAACCGCCGGTCTTCACGCTGCCAGCTTTGGAATTGCAAAGTGGTGTTTCTAGGCAGCGGTTACACGATCGTCGCAGTCTGCTCAAAGCACTTGACCGTTCACACCGTCAGTGGGAGGACTCATCGGCAGGTGATCGACTTACAAGACATCAACAACGGGCTTTTTCACTTTTGTATTCACAACGCACGAAAACAGCGTTCGATATCAGTCGAGAACCGGAATCAGTGCGTATGCAGTATGGTCAAGGCGTGAATGCCATGAGTTTACTGATGGCACGGCGTTTGGTAGAAGTTGGCGTTCCATTTGTCACCGTGATCTGGAAAAAAGAAGATCCTGCGCTGCATAAGAAAAAGGCCTGTATCGGAACTGGCAGCTGGGACACACATGGGAATAACTTCAACTGTCTTAAAGAAATATTGCTGCCTAACTTCGATCGGATGTTCTCCGCTTTGTTGGATGATCTGTTCCAGCGAGGAATGCTCGATAACACACTGGTGATGGTGAACAGCGAGATGGGGCGCAAACCACGAATTGGTGATCGACGACCAGGTGGTACCAATGGTCGAGACCATTGGCGACAATGCATGTCGGTTTTGTTTGCAGGTGGCGGAACCAAGGGAGGTCAGATTTACGGATCGAGTGATCGTTTTGCCGAATACCCGATTGATCAACCAGTCACTCCGGCAGATATTGCCCAAACGGTCTATCAGACAATGGGCATCGATAATTTGGAAGCGATCGACGGCAGCGGCAACCCCTTTAACTTGCTGGAACAAGGACAACCGCTGCAGGGTTTGTTTTGACTGTATCTGGTCCTCTTCGATTGTGATTTGTGGCACATGGTGTCGGCGACTTAATCCGGTTAACGATGGGAAGTAAGCAGAACTTTCCTGTTTAAAATTCGACGGGGTGATGCAAGGTATACGATGAAAGCAGCCGTACTCCACGGGGTGAATGATTTACGCTTAGAAAACCTGGTTGATCCGGTTCCTGGCAGGGACGAGGTGCTGATCCGAATCACTGCCTGCGGCATCTGCGGAAGCGATGTCAACATGTGGCGGGGTACCAACGAAGAAGGGGTATTCCCAATTGTACTTGGCCATGAATGGGTTGGGGAGGTTGTCGAAGTTGGAAGCGGTGTCAGCCAATTCCAGGTCGGAGACCGCGTCGTCAGCGAAGTGAACGTTGGCTGTGGCCAATGCCAAAATTGTCAGGATGGTCTTTGGCCAGACATGTGTGCTCACGTAGAGGTGTGGGGATTTCGTGCCGAGTGTCCTGGCGGAATGACGCAGTTACACCGGGCGAAAGAAGCGCGCCTGTTTCGAGTTCCAGAGAAGTTGAGTGACGAGGCTGCCGCGCTCGTAGAACCCCTATCGATCAGCTATCACGCCATTTGGGACAATGGCGGAGTACGATCAGATGACCGAGTCATCATTTTTGGGGCTGGTCCCATTGGCATGTTGGCAATGTTGGCTTGTAAGGTTGCAGGTGCGGTAGTGACGGTTGTCGAACCCCAGCCGGGCAGGAGATCTTTAGCAAAGAAACTTGGAGCTGACTTAACCCTTGATCCAACGTCAGATGCCTTCAATGAGCAGGTGGATGATCACATGAAGGGGCGAGGCGGTTCGCTGGTGATTGAATGCTCCGGAAATCGCGCTGCCCGCGGTGCGATGCTGGATGTGGTCGGGGGACAGGGGCGAATCATTGTTTTAGGTATTACCGCGAAGAGTGAGGTCTCACTGGATATCGATCAATTGATTTTCAAGAGTGCGCGTATTATCGGTTCTGAGGGTAGCGGTTTTGCGTTCGAACGAACAATTTCATTTATGGATCAGTCGCCAGTCGATTTTACTGGTGTAATCACGCACACGTTACCGCTGACCGAATTGAAGGCCGGTTTTGAGCTGGCTGCTGGTCGTGATGATGCTTGCAAGGTGCTATTACGACCATCCATTGGTGATTAACAAAAGCTAAATTGTCCTTGCAGGATCTCTATGCGACGGGAACGGTTTTTCCAATGGATGTCACCATGACAAGTTGTTTTTCCAATTGTTTGTCTTACTGGTGTTGACGATTTGGCTTGGTTTGTTGAAGAGATTGGAAGCTGAAATTCGAAACGATTCAATTACAATCCAAGAGAAGGCCTTTCTCGATTCAGTCGAATGGATATTGAATTTTAGATCGCTTGTCTTCGAATCGCCAAAGAAGTGATCTCATCGCTTTGTTGACAGGCGACGTTAATGTTTGCGAATTTCCCGGTTCCTTCCAAACCAATCCATTCCAGCCAAGGCACACGGGCCATTGTTTGCGGACGGCGATTTTGTTGAATTGATCAGCAACTCGTAGTGCCCAGGCAGCTCCAAACAGGTTGCGGAAATTTAGCCAACGACGATCAAGAGCATCGGTGACCATCGTTTCGCGCGGAAATCCGAAAGTTACCAGGGAGATGGCGATGATCAAACCGCTGAAGCCGCTAAGTGTGACGCTGGCCGTATTGGGAATTTTTGTGATTAACGGGGCAAACAGAGCGAATTGTGACAATGTTGCCAAGGCGGCGTTCGGCCAAAAACGAGTACGCGTGTAATTGATTCCACAAGCGATCGTTAGAGCGAGGACCAGACATAACCGGAACTTATCGATCTCAAAATGTTGTAATGATGGGTTGGGTAGTACAAGGGTTTTAAAAGCTGGAAATGTCAACACAACCCAAAACGAAAACACGATGAGTTGCCAGGGACGATTCAGAGGGCGCCTGGCTCCAAGTACGGAAAGAATTGGACAGAGCGTTAAAATTGCAGCAATGTTTCGCAAAGGCGCCGAAAAACCTGCTGAAAGGTTGTAATAGATGATGCCCAATTCCACACTTGGGATGGCTATCAAGGCTGCCAAAGACCATCGCCAGGTTGCCAGGAGAGTTGTGCCGCGCACAATTGGCAAGATGCGCACCCAGATTGTGACTCCCAGAAGTGTGAGAATGCTGGCAACAAGCATGACCGCTTGGACACTAGAATCGACACCATTTAGAAAAGCCATATCCGGAGTCGATTGAAGTCAAAAAAAGGCCACATCGAGAACGTTCAGAGATCATATCAATAAACCCTGCTGGGGCCATAGGTTGTTCTCAGGCTACTTGTGAAGGCGAACCGCCTTCTGAATACACAAACTGTATTAGCTGTAACGGCTGTTTGGATTGTTAGTATTCCTTTGTGCGGCCTCCCCAGGTGGATTCTGAAATGTCCGATAAGAGAACTAGATCATTGATGACAACAAGCACCGGCCAGCACATTCACTCTGGATTTACCAATGAATATCAGTAACTACCTAAGCGGCGGTTTTTACAAAAGAAACCTAACTATAAATCGCTTCATCGTGCGGTAAAACAAGATAGGCAGCTTAAATAAAACCTGATTGCCGTGACGCTTATATTGGCCCATGTCGTTACTGGTTTTGTCGAATATATCGCCTGGCCAACCTCAGAATCGACTAGAGAAGGTTAGTCGGAACCGCCGATATAATTGGCATACAACGAGCCGGGAGGGCGGGACATTTTCGTGTTCCGTTTCAGGACAGAGGTCATGGTATGGCGATGGAGCGACATACCATGACCTTTTTTTATTGAGATTCCACACGAGAAAATAATTCAATGGCGTCGTGTCGTGTGGGGAAGTTAGTTTCGCTATCGATCACAGGTTTCAGTAATTGGGCCGAGACATTGCCGAGTCCAGCTTCCGACAGAATCCTGGCTGCAAAATAGGCGCTTTCACCGCGGACATTCCCTCGTTGCGTGATATCTCGAATCCGATTTACAGCATCTCCGACGCGTCCCATTTTGAAGAGAACCCAAGCATAAGTTACCAGGGCTTCACGGCTTCGCGGTTGCGTGGCATTTCCGAAAGCTTGTGCGTTGATTTGGGAAAACTCCAACGCGCGACGTTTCTTATCGGATTCTGCCTGTTCGATCAAAGACAATGCCAATTGATTGGACGCATCAAAATTGGCCGGTGATTGAGCATGGGCAGTGGAAAACGCCGTTTCCGCTTTGGACCAGTCTTTGGAATATCTGGCAACAAGTCCACTTAGTAACATTGCTTGGAGCGACGTTTTGTCCAAACGAGTTGCTTCGTTCACGTGTTCCTCAGCTTCTTTGACATTATTATTTCGAATTGCCCAATTGGCCACGGAAAGCCGCGTGTTGAGATCCGTTCCGGCCCTGTCAATTGCTAACTTCATTAAGGCCTTCGCGCGAGCGTCACTGTCTGACTGTTCGTAGAGCAGTGCCATGGTGATTTCAGGTCTTTGGATGGTATCATCTTCTTTATAGAGTTCTGTTAGCGTTTTGTAAGCTTCCTTTTCTTCATCAAGCTTGAACTGCGCCCGCGCAAGCTGCGTCCGCGCCGCTGAATTGCTGTTATCACTGGTTCGCCACTGTTCTGCGTACTTCTTGGCAGTTGTCCAGTCTTCACGCGCTTCAGATACGGCAAACGCTACTCTGAATGAGCGCGATTGCAGGTCTCGCTTGCGCATGTCGTTACCCGTATAAGTTTCGTTGAGTGTTATCGCTCTTTGGATCAATTGATCGGCTTCCGTGATACGTCGTTCCCGTAATGCCAATTCACCAAACAGTACATAGGGTTCTGGATCGTTAGGTTCGCCCATGGTGGCCTGCTCCAGAGATGACCGCGCTGGTGCCAGCTGGTTGGATGCCAGAAATAATTTGGCTAACATCACATTGGTTGGCGGGAGGTGCGGGTTTTTACCGCGAGTTTCATCAAGTAACGTTCGAGCACCATCGAAATCACGATTACCAAAGCGAACCATGGCGTCTTTAATCGAGGTATATCTTTCCGAATCGGGATCGTCGACAACATTACTCAAAAGTCCGCTAACGGTCATTTGAGCGTTAGCCGGGGCGATGATTAATAAGAACAGCGCAGTAATTGCGAACGTCACTAACTGCCACCGATCGCAGGATGTGACATTTTGTGCAAAAAGAGAGATGCGAGTCATGTTTGGCCCCAAGAGATTTTTATTTTCCAAGCCATACCATTAATGAACCGGACGTAGTATGACGCAAGTATTAATTTTTTTCGATCCCTTACAATAACAAAGGCCCGGTTTCGGAATGAAACCGGGCCCGATTACTCGTAAAAACGGACCTGTAAGGGTCCTTACGAGGCGGTGGCTCGCCACAAGGACAACCCGCCGGCCATTCTTAGGCAGTGCCACCTCGCTGGCTAATACAGAAATATTCCACAAACCACCTCCTTTCCAACCAGACCCTCCTGCCTCACACCGCTATGCCAGAGCTGCGGCTTCTAGCAGGCCTCTAGTCCGTCGTACCGCGTTAGCACGACCCAATACCCTTTATGTTGTCACAAATTACCCATATTGCAAGGGTGAAAAGGCCCAGTTTTCCGGGACGACAGACGGTTGCAAGGCCCGTTGGGGTGGGGTAGATCTTCCGTTGCGTAGAGTGATATTAGACAAATTCACCCGTTGATTTCATCCGCTGGTATCCGCAACAACCGACTGTTTGTTGGTTTTCTCGAGAATTCGTGGTATGAGTTGCTTGCCTGTCGTGCCGTTTTGAAATCATCGTGTTGACAAGCTGTGCGGTGATAAAGGGTCCCTGGCCGGTTGGGACCGCCCCGCGGCCCACGGTGTGTCACCCCAAGGTCCCGACAAGCGGGGCCAGGTCATCACCGCGAATTTCCTGCAACGGTTGGCCCCCTAGAGAACTTATTCCGGCTGTGGTTTCGGCCGGTAGTTGGGATTGGGTCGAGGCAGTTTGGCACCTACCCGTTTCAGCACGGCCACGGTTGGCTAGACCTGGCTGGTCGGGTTTTCCGCGGCCCAGGTTCCTATCCAGGTAACGCTTCCTGTTTCCATCGTGTTCCCAAGCGTTGTGGGGACGATTACGCTGTGGCCGGGGATCCGTTTGCGTGCCCCTGGTAAAATCGCACTGACCGTGATGTCGAAGTCGAACCAAGGGCACGAAGAACATGCAACGTTTTCTTCAGGGTATGGCGTTTGGATGCGTATTTCTGCTGATCCTTGCGGCGGGTGGGGCCGTGGCAGCGAGCCGGCCGAATCGGCGCGTTAACGAGAGCCGTCTGAACGTGGTGCTGATCCTGGTTGATGACCTGGGGTGGATGGATCTCTCCTGCCAGGGTAGCGACTACTTTCGCACGCCACACATTGACCGTCTGGCCAGTCAGGGGATGCGTTTTACCGATGCCTACGCGGCCTGTGCGGTTTGCAGTCCAACCCGCGCGGCGGTCATGACGGGCCGCTGGCCCGCGCGCGTGGGGGTGACGGACTGGATCCGAGCGCGATTTCAGCGACCTGGGGGCAAGACGCCGGCACAGAACCCGACCACCTATGTGGGGGGACGCAATCGCAAGTTGCTCTGCCCGCCCAACCCCTTCTGGATGGAGCACCAGCAGGTCACGATTGCCGAGATACTGAAGGCCGCCGGCTACGCGACGGCCCACATTGGTAAATGGCACCTGGGGGATCCGGTCTGGTATCCGGCGTCCCAAGGCTTTGATGTCAATATCGCCGGTTGCGATATCGGACAGCCGCCGTCTTATTTTGATCCGTATACGCACCCGCGCTACAACTTTGACCAGCAGCTCAAGCCGCGCCGGCAGGGTGAGTACCTCACCCATCGTGAAGGTTTTGAAGCCCAGCAGTTCATTCGCGCCCACGCCGATCGCCCGTTCTTTCTGTCCTACTGCCCCTACGCCGTCCATACACCGATTCAGGCCATCCAGGAGGTGGCTGCGAAATACGCAACTGACGGCAAGAAGCCCGTCCAGGCGCGGTACGCGGCGATGGTAGAAAGCGTGGATGACGCGGTCGGAATGATCGAAGAGACCTTGCGGGAAACCGGCGTGGCCGATCGAACGCTGGTGATTTTCACCTCGGACAACGGGGGCTTGTTGGGGCCGACCGACAATGCGCCACTCCGTTCCGGTAAAGGCTACGCTTATGAGGGAGGTATTCGTGTGCCCTTTCTGGTGCGCTGGCCGGGCCAGGTCGCTGCCGGTACAGAGTCGAGTCAGCCGGTATGCAGTGTGGATGTGCTGCCGACGATCGCGGAAGCGGTCGGCGTCGATCTGCCACAGGCCCAACCGGTCGACGGGGTTTCGTTGGCCGGGCTGCTCAAGTCCGGGGGAGACAAACCATTGGGAAGAGACACTCTTTACTGGCATTTTCCCCATTACCGCCATCGCCCCGGTCCGTACTCGATCATCCGGGCTGGCGACTGGAAGTTGATCAAGTGGTACGAAGGCGGACACGAGTTGTACAACCTGGCGGAGGATCTGTCCGAGCGCCACGACCGCTCCACGGAGATGCCTGACAAGACCGCCCAGCTTGAGACCCAGCTGATGGCCGAACTGAAACGGGTAGGTGGCAAACTGCCTCGACCCAATCCCAACTACCGGCCGAAACCGCAGCCGGAATAAGTTCTCTAGGAGGCCAGCCGTTGCAGAAGATTCGCGGTGCTGACCTGGACCCGCTTGTCGGGACCTTGGGGTGACGTTCCGTGGGCTGCGGGGCGGACGTAACCGGGTGGTGCGCTGAGGCCGTCTCCCCACCAGCAGGTGGACGCGTTGAAAACCAGGTTGCCCGCGGGGCCCGGGCCGGTTGGGACCGCTTTTTGGCAAAGACAGTAAGACGGTCTTTTAACGGGGGGCTGCTGAATGTTGAGGTAGTCCGATGCGTCTTCGTCTCGCCTAATAGGACTTTGCCGACAGTTGTCAGCCAAAAGATTGACAGCTGGTAGCCGATCCACGGCGATACTTGTCCATTTCGGCCCTGCATAACGGCGAATTGGAAATAAGAATGGGTACCCAGTACAATGAACAATGGAGGTTCTTAACGCGTCCGATAAACGGCATTCACGAAAAGTCACCAACCAGTATATTATAGGGTTTGCGTGGGCAGGCGATTACTTTGAACGGGGATCTATTCATATGGACCCTACACTCCGAATTCAAAATTTGCAGACAACATGTTGATCGGTCCAGTCTTCGCACGCGAGGTGGCCACTTTACCTCGGCGGTCGCGATTTTATACCTATCGAAGCATCTACGTATCCGTTCTGCTTGTGCTGATTGTAACGGCGTGGTTTCTCATGACCGGGACACAAAACGCTCCCAATATTGGAGATATGGCGCGATTTGGTACCACGCTGTTTCGGGTCCTCTCATTTTTACAATTGGCACTGATGTTGTTTTTTTCAGCGATGTTTGCAGCTTCCTCTGTGGCTCAGGAAAAGGATCGGCAAACACTTGTGCTTCTGTTACTGACGCAGCTTAATAACAGTGAGCTTGTGCTTGGAAAATTGCTGGCCAGTTTGTTGAACATACTGGTAATGTTAATTGCCAGTCTGCCACTATTCTTTATCACAATGTGGTTTGGTGGTGTGACAACCCAGCAGATCCTGCGTGTTTTTGTGGTGACCTTAGTCGCGGTACTTGTGTCAGGAAGTTTAGGATCCACGTTAGCCTTTTGGCGGGAAAAGACGTTTCAAACTTTAGCACTAACCGTATTGACGATTGTATTTTGGCTTTTCGTTTGTGAAGGTGTAGCCCGAGGCATTCTTGGGGAGAGTGTATTGGGCATTCCCTGTCTGACGTTGGCAACGATGGCTAGCCCTTTGCGAGCTGTCGTGGAGGCGGCACGGCCACTCATCGTCAACTCACCCGGTTTAGGTGTTTTTGGTGACGGAGTGAAAGGCTTTTGCCTGGTCGGAATGACTTTGGCCGCGATGTTGAACCTGGTTGCTATTTTACGTGTTCGAGTCTGGAATCCGACTCGTGAAATTAGCCGGGATCCAAGATCCAGTTTGGGAAGTATTTCTCATGAGGATCCGACGGGAAAACTCATGACGGATCGAAGCGCGACGGTGCCAACCGATGATCCGTCGACAACCGTCAACGAAATCAATGATCAGGACACCCAGCCACAGGTCAGTAATGTGAACGCTGTTGGGCGTGATCGCTCACGACATGTTTGGGACAATCCAATTTTATGGAGAGAAATTTGCACCTGGGCGTATGGGCGAAAGGTGATAGCAATCCGGTGTGTTTATGGAGTCATCTTTTTGGCCACGGCTTTTGGCGTGCATCATGCGGCTGCTAGCGGGGAAGTTGGGTGGACGAATTCAAGTGAATCGTTCATTTCTTCGGCGGCGCGTCCATTGGTCCCCTTCTTTCTGGTCAGTCTCGTTTTAGTCAATGCGCTAGCGGTGACATCAATCACCAATGAACGGGATGGCAGAACCCTTGCCCTGTTGTTAGCTACAGATCTTACGCCGCGTGAATTCGTATTTGGAAAGATGGGCGGAATTTTTTGGGTTACTAAAGAAGTCGTCATTGCCCCCTATTTGCTGTGTCTTTACCTTTGGTGGCAAGGGGGAATCAGCTTGGAAAATTCGCTTTACGTGATGGGAGGCCTCTCCGCATTGTTTGTGTTTTCGACGGTTTTGGGAATTCATTGCGGTATGAAATACGCCAGTTCTCGCAGTGCGATAGGAGTCAGCCTGGGAACGGTGTTTTTTTTGTTTCTTGGTGTGGTAACCTGTGTCTTGATGATGATTTCATTCAGTGGTTCTTTTCAAGGACAGTTTGCACCGTTTCTGGCTTTTATCCTCGGCGGTGGCATTGGTTTGCGCTTTGTCCTGGGTGGAACGAGAAATCCGTCGAGGGCAATCGCTGTGTCTTCCGCTTTGGTACCGTTTGCCACGTTCTATGCGATCGTCAGTTTCATTACACATTTTACGTCGGTGGTGTTTTTAGTAGTTGCAGTGACCTATGGATTTACCACAGCCGCAATGTTGATTCCAGCACTTAATGAATTTGATATTGCAATGGGGAGAACCACTCTAAGAGATGATTAATGGGTCACGCAAGTCTCGACAATGAAGTATGGCGAAACCATCAGTAATATATACCCGGAAGAATTGCTTATTAGCCTATCAACTCTATTGGGAGTTGTTAATCCGTTGGCGAGTACACTTGTACGATACGACTTGGTTCGACCATTTAAATCGGTTGATGCGCAAGCAAGGTGTTCACGTATTGAATCATCGTTTTACCAAGCCAGGCATGAGTCGATTTGAAGTCAGTAGCCAACCCGACATGGCCCCCGGAAGATTGGCTGAATTGCTTCGATCGGTACTGTACGATCTGATTGTTAGTCGAACGCCCCAGCCACTTGTTAAGAATTATCACGTCAACAGTGTGGGAAATCAGTCTCGTGAGCAGATTCAACGACATGTTGCCACCCAACTCTCGCAGACTGATGTTTGTGATGAGAAATTTAAGAAAAGCTATCGCCAGTTTCAGATTTTTCATGGTGAGACGGACTTATCGGAATTTCAGAACGTACAGCATGTGACTTACTCTTACAACCTTTATGTGGTGCTGGAACGTGCTATGAACGGATCCGAGTTAGAGGTTGAATTCATGCACAAAGTGTACGACTGTGTATTGGAGGTTTCAGAGAATGAAGGTTTTCGCCTGTCGCACGCGGCAGTTTTACCAGATCGGTTTGAAATCGTAGTGGGATGTCCTTTGGATACCTGTCCTATCGACGTTGTACTTAAGTACATGAATGATTTGGCCTCACGGCATAGAATGCAGCCCGCTTTACGTTTCGGTGCGTATGTCAACACTTTTGGTGAGGATGCGATCGACAGTGCACATGCTTCATGAAATTGGACCATGGTTTGTTGCCATGCTGATTTTGATCGGTTGCTCGGCTTTCTTTTCGGCGAGCGAAGCAGCTTTGTTCTCACTCAGCCGCACGAACCAGCGATCATTAAAAACGGGCGGACGGTTGCAACAAGTGGCTGTTGCGCTTTTGTCAGATCCGGATCGCCTGTTGTCGGCGGTCCTGTTTTGGAATTTGGTTGTAAATACCGCCTACTTTGCGATTGCGTCGATTGTAGTTCGCCAATTGCAGGATAATCCTCGTGTTGGTGAAACGGAAACATTGGCGTTTTCGCTGTGTGCATTGTTAGCGATCATTTTATTTAGTGAGATGTTACCCAAAAGTCTTGCCGTTAACGCTGCTACAAAGTTGACGGCTTTTGTCGGGCTTCCATTGTCGCTTGCTGTGCGAATACTCGATCCTTTTATGCCGCTGCTCCAATTTGTGAATCTATTGTCGAGACGTCTGATAATACCACGTTTTCAAGTAGAACCGTATTTGGAAGTTGCAGATTTGGAGCGAGCGATACAACTTTCAACGACCGGTGCACAGCTCATCGATCAAGAGCAGATCGTACTACAGAATATTGTCTCTTTATCGGAATGGCGAGTTGACGAAGTCATGCGGCCGCGCACGCAATTCCTCAGTTTTTCACCTCCTGTTGATATCGCCGATCTGGAAGGAAAAATGACACCGAGCGGATATTTGCTGATTACAGAATCAGTCCGCGATGAGGTCGATGCGGCATTGCATTTGTCGAATTTGTTCGACATTCCAACGGGACATCTGGAACATTACGCTGAGCCGGTGATCTTTGTGCCTTGGTTTACGACGGTTGCCGATTTACTACAACAATTACAGGAGCGGGAACGACAAGTGGCAGCAGTTGTCAATGAATTAGGAGAAACAATTGGAATCATCACGTTCGAAGATATTCTCGATACAATTTTTACCAGTACACCTGATCGCACCGCGAGGCTCTTGAATCGCAAGTCGATACAGCAGGTTGGTGACGGCGTCTGGCACGTCATCGGCATGACGACGATCCGAAGAATGGGACGTTTTTTCGGTGTGAATCTTCCGTCCAGTAAAAGTCTCACTTTGGCGGGAGTTGTCCAGGAAATGCTTCAAAAAATTCCCGAACAAGGGGATCAGTGCCATTGGGGACCTTTCCAGATGAAGGTCGTTGACGTACCCGACCGTGGACAACTGACGATTGAGTTAACTCGAATTGAATTACCGACCGAACCATGAACTGGATTCTCCTGTTAATTTTATTCGTTGTGGGTTTGGCGCTGAGCGCTTTCTTCAGCGGAAGCGAAACAGGATTTTATCGTGCTAGTCGCATTCGGCTAATGCTTGATGCCTTGGCGGGAGATAAGGTAGCGCGAGGCCTGTTGCTCGCAATCCATAATCCAATGTTTTTTATTGCTACGATTTTGGTTGGAAATAATCTGGCCAATTATGTTGTGACACTGTCGGTCGTCCTGGCGACCGAACAGATGATTGAGGGAGAAAATGCAACAGCCGAATTGATCGTGGCGATTGGTTTTTCTCCAATCATTTTTGTGTATGGTGAGTTGTTGCCAAAATATTTGTATTACCATGCACCCAATCGGATGTTGCGCCGCGGTGGCATTCCCTTTTTCTGTTGTGTCGTTCTTTTTTTTCCAGTCGTACTGGTGGTGTGGGCATTTGGGTGGGCACTGCGCAAGTTGATTGGTCAGTCACCGGCCCAGATTAGTTTGATGCTGGCACGCAAAGAATTGGTAGAAGTCTTGGAAGAGGGCCATCATGTCGGGTTACTAAGACCGGTCCAGCGCAATCTGGCCCAGGGTTTATTTGCAGTTGCGAACCGTCCGATTAGTGATTTTGTTGTCCCCATCAGCCGGTTCAGTATTGTGAGACGTGGGACTCGTACAGGGGAGGTTCTTCGGCTGGCGCGCCGGCATCGGGCTCCCACCGTTTTGGTCGAATCGGCTGATCGAAAGCACCAATTACTTGGCTACATTCGAGTCATTGATTTACATTTAAACGGACACGATACGGTCCAAGATGTGCGGCCATTGATGGAAGTCCAGTCTAGCGAACCTCATATGGCCGTCTTGATGCGCATGCAAAGCGCCGGGGAACCTTTAGCTAGAGTTTGTGACGACCGCGGGTCGGCTGTGGGAATTCTTGTCGCTCGCCGTTTAACCAATGAGCTATTGCAGGGTGGCTGACGCGAGTTTTGGACTTTATTGTTGCCTGCTTCCAATGCGCCGAGCGAGATGTTTTTGACGTTGTGTTCCAGGAATTCAGTCTTTTTGGTAGCCCAACGACAGGACGAGCGACAGCATTTCTTCGTAAGTGATGAAACGTCGCCGATGGATCAGCTTGTATTGGTCAATCGCATTGGCAAGCTCTTGTGCTTCAGGGGAAAGTTCGCTGTGGCTGTTACTGAATTGGCGCCGCTCTCCACGAAAACGATTGCCGGCTTCCCCAGGCGATCTGCGTTCAACAAACGTTTCCAACGGTTCTTTGGCTAATTGCGACATGGATTCATCTCGTTGATTTAGGAAGTGAGCAAAAATGCCCCTTGGGAGCATGGCGCAAAGGGCAATGCACCAAGCAACTCTACTTTAAAGGACGTCCAACGTCAAAGAACTCGATGAGTAATTCATGAGTGAGACGTATCAGGCTTGAACCCAAGAGATTTTCTGAGAATCCATGCAATTGGTAAAACCCGAATAAGCAGCCGTACGGCCATCCGCGGGAATTTTCAGGCAGTTGAGTTGTGACATTTTTTCAACATCCGCCGATCTGCGAAGCAGCCAAACAACAATGATGTTGTAACCAATAGGATGGCAGACGGTTCTGGAATCGGTGTAGCGTCGCTGACGACGCCAGTAAACCCCATGATCGCGATAGTTAAATCGGTTGTGTCGACATCTCCATCACTGTCATTATCTCCTTGGGCCCAGTGTTGACCGGTTCCCCCTGCCCCGGTGAAACCGATGATCGCATGCGTTAAATCTCCTGTGTCGATATCCCAGT
>Ga0310125_10000185_pt1 | contig 27282 bp, 24 predicted proteins | sample CB11b_Tmax_Bot8__FD_203508 | JGI IMG/M metagenome (GOLD analysis project Ga0310125, IMG submission 203508) | Marine microbial communities from Western Arctic Ocean, Canada - CB11b_Tmax_Bot8 | ecosystem: Environmental > Aquatic > Marine > Oceanic | place: Canada: Western Arctic Ocean | collected... | reverse complement strand
CCAGTTGCTCGCTGATTTGTATGTCCTCCCCGTCCAGTGCCTGCAGCCGAGCCTGCAGGTTCTGTCGAATCTTGAATATTTCTTCGTATGCCGACCGGAGGAGGTCGAGATTGCCGAACGCATCGAGGACCTGCAGCTGAAAGTCAGGATCCAGCAATGATTGGTGATCGTGCGGGCCGTGCAAATCCACGAGGACCTGGCCAATGGCCTTGAGAACACTAACCGTGGCTGCGGTATCGTTGACATGCACCCGTCCGGGGCTGTCTACGGCCACACCCCGACGCACGATCAATTGGCCATCCTCAAGCGGGTCAAGTCCGGCGGCCTCTAAAATCGTATTGATCGTTTGCGGGTCGGCGGGCTGAAAGACTGCCTCAACCGAACATTGAGATTCGCCCGTGCGAATCAGGGACTTTTCCGCACGCTCGCCCAGGATGAGCCCCAACGCCGCAATGAGAATGGACTTGCCGGCGCCGGTTTCACCAGTAATCACGTTCAGTCCGGGACGAAACTTGACCGTAACATCCTCGGCGATCGCAAAATTCTTCACGCGTAATGAAACCAGCATGACCCGGATCATAGCCCGAAGAACGGCTATCGGCTACCGCAAAGAGGATCAAGACGTACGGTGCCGGATGAACCGGACAGGGCCCTGAGATCGCCTATGCCCTTGATAAATACTTGGATGTGCGCGTATCCACGCGCACCAATTCGTGAGGTTCCATGTATTCCGGCACGTGAACGACCAACCCCGTGCTCAGTGTTGCCGGCTTCGTTCGGGCAGCGGCTGTCGCGCCGCGGGCCGATGGCTCACAATCAATAACCTCGAGCTCAACGACATCTGGAAGTTCGATAGCGAGAATACGCCCCTCGCTCAGTAGCGCGGTGATCCCTTCGAGACCCTCAGCAAGAAACTTCATTTCATGGTCTAGATCGCTTTCATTTAGCGAGTATTCGCTGTAGTCCTCGAGGTCCATAAATACGCATGTGCTCTCCTGCGAATATGAATACTGAACCTCGCGTCGCTGAACATCAACGGACGGAATTTCGTCCTCGCCCCTGAGGGTCTGATCTTGTTTCTGCTTCGACACAAGATTTCGAAGGCGAACTTTATAGAGGCTGGCGCCGCCGCGGGCGGATGGTGTCTGCACCTGGAGGTCTTCTACAACGTGCGGTTGGTCATTGAGGCTGACGATCGTGCCGCGTTTGAATTCGGAAGCTTTGGTCATGTCTTAGTGATTGATTCAGTTAAAAGAAACTCTGAGGTTCGGCACCCCTGGCCTGCCGCGCTCAACTTCCCATCACGCTGTAGAGTATCGAGGTCACCTTAACGCATGACCATTCAATAAGTCGTGCTATTGCCGCCGATGCCACCTCGTTGCAGATCCGACCGCGACGCCCGCGATATGATTAGATGAATGCTACCGGACCTTCAAGAGCGGCATATGATTCGCGCTCAAAAGTGCATGCCTGGAGCGATTCGACCGGAACTGTAACCACCTACTCGCTAGACACGAATCCAAGAGATTGAAGTGTACAAGGGAAAACCGGCATCTCTGAAAGGTTTCAAGAATCGACCACAAGAATGTCAATGCACGAGGAGATACAGATCTTGGTAGGTGACGCCAATACATCGCCTTGTGTAAGACATTGCCATTGAGCACTGTACGAAATTTATTCAACTTTTTTATAAACCACCTTGATTTGATCCTACTAGTTGGTAGATTACAACTATTAAATATCGCAAACCGGAGATGCGCCAGATATGGTGAAAAAGCCTATATTTGCATAGTATCTAATCATGACTGAGCATGTAAGACTGATTAATCCTACTAGTTGGTAGTCTAATAAAAATGAAGGACAGAAAAGCTGAAATACTGGAACTCGCCACAGAACTGATTCAGACAAAAGGCTATAGCGCATTTAGCTATCAGGACTTATCAGATCGACTTGGAATCAGGAAAGCGAGTATCCACCACCACTATCCAACGAAAGAGGATTTGGGAAAGGCAGTATTGGCGCATTACATGGAACGTGCGAAAAAGAATCTCCAAGTCGTCGCGCAGACATCGGACGACCCGTGGCAACGACTTGATGGCTTCTTCGAACTTGTACGGGGTACTCAGCAGGAAGGGGATCGTATTTGCTGCATAGGATCGGTATATGCCGCGCTGACGGTGGTGCCACAGGAAATCGGCGAAACTGCAAGCCATCTGGCTCAGTTCATAGTGTCCTGGCTTTCTGAAGTGCTTGGGGATGGTAAAAAAGAAGGCAGTATGGCCTTTAATGGAAAGCCAGAAGCCCAGGCCTTGGCAGTCTTCTGTGCCATGCAGGGCGCATTGCAGATGGATCGTGCGGAATCCGGCGGAATTCTGGATTCCGTCATGGGACAGGTTAGGGAGAATCTTTCGGTATAGTGAATGTAAATTTCTACCTACCTATAGGTAGATACAGCAGGAGAAAAACTGACAAAACCACAAACCAATATCAGGACATTCAGCGACAACACCTTCGAAGAAGAGGTGCTTCAAAACACAAAGCCTGTGCTCGTTGATCTATGGGCGGAGTGGTGCGGGCCCTGCCGTGCTCTGGCGCCCACGATCGAATCAATTGCAGTGGATTACGAAGGTCGCGTTGTAATCGGCAAGCTTGACGTGGATGCCAACCCAAGAATTGCCGCGAAGTACGGAGTTCGCTCGATTCCGACCGTCCTGATCGTCAAGGATGGTGATGTAGTCGAACGCATTACGGGGCTGAATTCACGGGAACATTACGACGAGGCGCTTCGAAAAGTGGCCTAGTGTCGTGTCCCAGGAATAACCTCACATTGGACGCGCGTATTCTGGATGCACGGGGGCCGCGAAATGCGTAAGGCGATGTCGACCATCGCCGTCACATTTCGCGGCTGTCGTGCGCCATAAGACGTTCGCCCCGTAGGGGTTGGCCTCTTTCTGCGCGGAGCCGCCCCCTCTGCATCCGAAAACGCCAATCCAATGTAAGGTTATTCTTGGGACACGGCACTAGCTGTGAATTCTGTGAAGGTCGCTCACTTGGTCACGTTCGCCTGCACTCATGCGAGCAGTTGGTCTACGTGATCAAAATTAGAGCGACTCCGCGCAAATGCGGTGGGCAAGTTCCGTTCAAGAGCGTCTCGGACCTCTTTCTTATGTGTCCAGCATTCCTCGAGGGTCTCAAGCAGGGAATCGGCTCGCAGGTAATCAATTTCGAGCAGATAGGGCCCTTGCTCGAGTGGTTCGACAACGCCGCCGGCCTTTGCCGCGTAGCCAATCACAACAGTTGGCACGGACTGGGAGAGCGCGAAGATTGCGGAATGCAGGCGTCCCGCACAGAATAATGAGCAACGGCCTATGACCGCTTTGATGACGTCGGGTGCGAGATCCTGATCTATTGAATGAATGAGGCTCTCATCACTAAGTGCACTTACTAATTTCGCGCTTAAGACGCGATCGTCGCGCGCAGGTCGTGGGCCCGTTGAATGCGACAATACAAGCAGCGAAAAGCCATGCCTTCGCACAAAAGTTCTTACTGCCGACACAACCTCTTCCAGAAAGGCGCCGCGCGATCCCTCTCGGCCCCTGCTTTTTTTATGGCCCAATAAACGCGTCAGCGTTATGCCAAGCACCGGACGATCCCAGAACCCATCAGGGGCGTTTTCCAGGACATTGTCGACGTGTTTCGCGGGTGCGGGTTCAAGCAGAAACGAAAGGTCCGCCGTTAGATGTATCTTCGATTGGGTCACGCCTATGCTTTGCAAATAGTCCCTCGTGGAAGCATCTCTCGGGGTTATCACTGCCGCGCGATTCAGCAGGTGACGGACCAGCGGTTTCGTTAGCCAGAATGGCCCTATCGTTTGTGCACAAAGCATCAACGGTATTTTCATAGTTTGCGCCAGCCACAGCGGATAGAGGTGGGACATCACGACATGCGGCCCGTAATCTTCACTCATCCCGTCGCCGGATACATCCAGCACCAGATCGGCTCTGCGAACGGCCTGGACTTCTGGATCGTGCGTACCCCAGTGCCGCCCCCTTGGCGTCGTCATCCTCGCAATGCAAAGTGCAAGGTTGCGTCGGTTTGAACGGACGACCGAAATCTTAAGAGTTTCATACAGGGGCTGGTCGATCTCCGGAAAAGGTGTGGCTATCGTCACTTGAATTCCTGGGTGACGTTCGAGAAGTGATTTTGCTGCGACCATCACCATGGCACTATCGCCCTTGTTACACGAACAATAGGTTCCGACTATGACGACGCGCTTCAATTGAGAGAAACAGACCCGGGAGTAGGAGTAATTTGGACCTTCTGGTCGCTGAATCTGATGTTAATCGCCGCCACTGTGGGCGAACAAGGGAAAAGATAATAGCTGCGCATTCGCATGGCAAATCCGACACATGCTGAAGGGCAAGAAAGTGCCCGATTCTTCTCTCCAATGAGGTCCTCGCTCAGAAGGTCTTCTCACCATCGCGAAATGGAGAATGGCGGGTTCCTGGATTCGCCTTCATCCCACGTAATTGTGTCACAATATGATGCATTTCGGGCCCGCTGGCGTGAAATTTGCGACAGTTTTCTCCGCGATCCAGACAATACTACGGATGAACCATCTGGTTCAGAAACATGGCACATGTGCTGCTTATCTGTATGCGTTGTTCAGTTGCACAAGCACTATCGTTGAATTGCGTATTATTGAGGTCACATTATGAAATCGAGCTCACAGAGTAGGCGTACAAGCGGATTTACGCTTGTGGAAATCATGATCGCCGTAGCGATCATTGGCATCATCGCAACAATGGCAATACCGGCCTTTGTAAAGGCACGGACAAAGTCCTCTCAAACGGCATTTATCAACGATTTGCGCATTTTTAGTGATGCGGCAGATTACTATGCGCTCGACACCGGCAATTATTTTGAAGATAGCGCTACCGGCGTACTCCCTGCAGGACTTAGCGATTTCATAGACGATTATACATTTACAAGGCGTACGCCTATCGGTGGACTGTGGGATTCGGAATATCTAGACACTGGTATCACCTCCGGACTCGGCGTGCACTTCCTGTCAGACCCTAATCCGGGTGATACGTTCATGCAGCAGATTGACCGGGAATACGATGACGGAAATCTCACGAGCGGGTCATTTCGCAAGATAGCAGGTGATCGCTATTACTACGTCATGGCGGAATAGCAGGCGTCAGGACGGACCAGATTTAAAATGCGGCCTTGCCCAGGCCCGACGAAGAGTGGGGGTGTGGACGAATGAAGCCGTCTGCCTCCCGCTCTTCCTCTTTTTTGGGGAGAGACGCGTCAGCCAGTCGCCGAAGAAGCGGGGCTTGCGTCTGCAGCACGCCCAAGGCGTGTGACCCGTCGCCGGAAAATCACATCCATCACCGAATAGGGCAGAAAGCGCCGTACCAACGCGCCGGCATACGCTGAGGGTGTGACGCAGTATCGGCGCCAGGGTCGCGACGATTCCAACGCGTGCGCGACTTTCTTGGCGACTGCTTCGGGAGACTTGTTCATGAATCCAGGCGTCTTTACGCTGTTGCGCCGGCGATGTAATTCCCGCGCAAAAAAATCGCCGAATCGTGATTCTTTTTCGGATACGGAAGATTCAAATTGATCGATTGCATTCTGCCGGAAGGCAGTGATTATGGGGCCCGGTTGAATCACTGAAAGCGCCACGCCCGTACCATGGAGCTCGATGCGCAGGCTGTCTGAAAGCGCCTCCAAAGCGAACTTCGACGCGCAATACGCCCCGAGAAACGGCAGGGACACATTTCCGAGGACAGAGCTGATATTGACGATGCGTCCAGCCCCCTGAGCACGTAATGCTGGAATGAACGCTCTTGTCAGTTCCTGCAACCCGAATACATTCACTTCGAACTGCGCGCGAAGCGCCTCGCGAGACAGGTCCTCGACGGCCCCGGGCTGCCCAAAGCCGGCATTGTTGACGAGTGCGCCCACCTTACCGTGTTCACGTCCAAGTATATCCTGCGCGGCCTTATTTACGGACGCGCTATCCGAAAGGTCCATGTCAACATCGAGCAGGCCGTAGTCGCGGAGCATTTTCAAGTCGCGCTCCCTGCGCGCCGTTGCAAACACGCGCCAGCCGCGCTCCTTAAGCAGCACTGCCGTCGCCAGGCCAATGCCTGTCGAACAACCAGTCACAACGGCGACCTTTGGAATCGGAGGATAACGCATATTATGCCAACTATGACATTGGGGCCAGATCTTCGGTGAAGCCGCGCTCGGTAAACATGGTGTCCGGATTCAGTAAATCATCAGGGTCAAATAGCACCTTGATACGACGCATCAGGCCGGTCAGTTCCGCACCCCATTCGCGCTCGAGGAAAGGCGCTCTGGAGCGGCCCATCCCGTGCTCGGCAGTGATCGTACCGCCATACGAGATGACCGTGCCATACACCTCTTCGGCAACCTGGTTCATGAGTTTGGACAGATCCGGGGCATTCACATCAAATAGGGGTCTCAGGTGCAGGTTCCCGCTTCCGGCGTGACCATAGATCGGCGTGGTCAGCTTGAACTTCCTGAACAATGCTTCTACATCCTTGATGAAATCTGCGAGGTGGCGCGGATCGACTCCGACATCATTGACCACAGACAAGGCCTTATAACCGTCCTTGTAGTTACGCAAAACAGGAAGCAGCGATTTGCGTGCACGCCACACTTGCGCCTGCTCCTTTTCTCCCTCAACCGTGACGTGAGGCGCCGCTAGCGCGTAGCTGTTTTCTTTGAGTATGCGCTCAACGGTTACGATTTGATCGTATCTTTCCTCGCCTTCATACTCTACGAGCAAGGCGTGGCAGTGTTCCGCCGGGATAGGCAAATCGGGGTTGCGTTCTCTGACAAGATCGAGTGCGTTGCTGTTCATGATTTCAATCGCCGCGACACCAACATTACGAATGTGCTGTACCGCATCTCCTGCTTCGTGCAGATCTTTAAAGTAGAGTAGTGTCGTCGCCTTGCCGGGCACGAAAGGCACACTCCCCAGGGTCGCCTCCGTCACAATGCCCAGTGTACCGACGCTGCCGACGAGCAACTGGGTGATCGTTTCGGCCACGGTTTCATCGCGGATGAACGTGAACATGTTGTAACCGCTTGCAGTTTTCAGATCCTTACGGGAGGTCAAGACGTTCATTGCCGTTTCGCATTCCGCAATTTCATCACGTAGTGCCTGGACACCTTCCCTCAAGGCATCGGGTATCGTGGACGCATTAGCCGTGTCAACCAGGTCCCCTTGCGCGGTGACAAATTTCAGCTGCTTTACGTAGCGGTCAATGGACCCATGCTTCAGCGCGTGCGGACCACTCGCCTTCGCCGCTACGTTTCCCCCGAGCAGGCTGATAGGGCCGCTCGTGGGGTCAGAGGGGAGAAATAGACCTCGTTCCAACAGATACGCCTGCAGCTTATCGTGGCGCAGCGCAGGCTCGACGACTACATTGGGACTGTCTCCGCTCTCATCGAATTCGAGGATGTCATCCATTGGGCCCGTTTTGCTGAATGCGAGCACGATTCCCCGACCAAGAGCGCTGCCTGACGTACTCGTGCCTCCGCCGCGTGGCGTCACAGGGATACGTTCTTCCTGCGCGAAATGCATGAGGGCTGCGATGTCATCTGCGCTCTGGGGCGTTACAACGGCGAGCGGGGGAATGTGATAGATGCTCCAGTCCGTGGCAAACCGGATAAGCGTTTTCTCGTCGCTCATCACTGGGCCTTGAACACGTTCACTGAGCGCTTGCACCAGTTTATCGTTTTTCATTCGGATCGTCTCCCTCGGGTGAAGCAACGCTTCCATGCCTTAGCATCATGGCGTTCACGCGTGAAGAAGAATCGGAATTTGAAAACGCGAGAAGAAGGGTGTATACGATGTAAAGGCTGTGCTTGCCATCAGAGAGGAGACCGAAGTTGAGCGAACTTTCATCTTGTTTCATGCGACTGGACACGACATCCGAGAAGGATGTCTATTACTACAGCCTGCGCGCCTTACAGGATAACCTGAACGTGGACATTTCGCGCTTTCCCTATGCCGTTAAGGTATTCATGGAAATGATGCTTCGTATGCAGGGGCACCCCGCCTACAACGAAGGGCAAGTTCGTTCGCTTGCAATGTGGACGCCCAACGAGGAAACGCAGGGTGAATATCCGTACATGCCCTCGCGCGTGTTGCTGCAGGATTTTACGGGGGTTCCATGTGTTGTGGATCTTGCCGCAATGCGCAATGCGCTGAGACGACTCGGAGCGGACCCTGCGCGAATCGAGCCACAGGTGCCCGTGGATCTCATCATCGATCACTCTGTTCAGATCGACGAATATCGCGGTAAAAATTCTTTTAAATTGAACCTCGAGCGCGAGTTCGAGCGTAATCGCGAGAGATACCTGTTTCTGCGTTGGGGGCAAGAGGCATTTGAAAAGGTTTCCGTTCTGCCGCCGGGACTCGGCATCTGCCATCAAGTGAACATGGAATATCTCGCCAAGTGTGTCGCGACGCTGACGGATGAGAACGGTCGCACCGTGGCGATCCCGGACAGCTGCGTCGGAACCGATTCACACACACCGATGGTAAACAGCATGGGAGTTGTCGGCTGGGGCGTCGGTGGGATTGAAGCCGAAGCAACCATGCTCGGCCAGCCCATGCCCATTCTTACGCCGAAGGTCCTGGGGTGCCGACTGGTGGGTAAGATGGCGGCCGGCTCCACACCCACCGACGTTGCGTTACAGGTGACGCAGACACTGAGGGCGAAGGGTGTTGTCGGATACTTCGTCGAGTATTTCGGCCCCGGGCTTGATCACATGACCGTTGCTGATCGGGCGCCGCTTGCAAACATGACACCGGAGTACGGCGCAACCATGGGTCTTTTCCCCGTCGACGGTTCAACCCTGAGTTACCTGGCGAACACCGGCCGTAGCGACGAACATATCCAACTGGTGGAGGATTACTGTCGCGCCCAGGGCATGTTCAGGGACAGGCTCTCGAGCGAAGCGATTTACAACGACGTCGTAGAAATCGATCTGGCCGAGATTGTGCCCAGCGTCGCCGGACCAAAACGGCCCCAGGATCGAATCGAAGTCAGCTCGCTGAAAGAGACGTTTAAGAACTCACTTGTGGCCTCGAAGGACGCACGAGGATTTGCGATCGACAGGGCGAATCTCAGCGCGACCGGCGATGCCGGCGACTATGGAACGCTTCGTCATGGCTCAGTGGTTATCGCGGCCATCACAAGCTGCACGAATACATCGAACCCGACGCTGATGATCGGGGCCGGTCTCCTAGCAAAAAACGCGGTGGAAGCGGGGCTGTCGGTGCCCAAGTATGTCAAAACAAGCTTTGCTCCGGGCTCGCGCGTAGTCACCGAGTACCTTGAGAAATCAGGGTTGATTCCCTCGCTCGAGGCGCTTGGCTTTTACGTTGTCGCATATGGCTGCACGACATGCATCGGCAACAGCGGCCCGCTTCTACCGGAAATTGAGCAGGCGATATCTGACAACGATCTCGTAGCGGCTGCTGTGCTCAGCGGCAACCGCAACTTTGAAGGACGGATTCATCCGCTGACCAAGGCCAATTTTCTTGCTTCGCCGCTGCTCGTTGTGGCCTATGCGCTGGCAGGTCGCGCGGATTTCGATCTGACGACGGAACCGCTCGGAAAGGGAAACAACGGGAAGGATGTCTTTCTCAAGGACATCTGGCCGTCCGCAGCGGAAATCGACAAGCTGCTTACCGATGCGTCCGATCCGGAGATGTACAGGAAAATGTACAGCAACGTCATGGAATCCAGCCCGGAGTGGTCGCAGCTCCCGGAGAGCAGCGGATCGGCATACCAGTTTGAAGACACGTCCACGTATATCCGCGAGCCTCCTTTTTTCGACGGCTTCAGCACGGAACCGCCGGGCCTCGTGGATATCGAGGATGCAAGCGTACTTGAATTGCTTGGTGATTTTGTCACGACAGACCACATCTCGCCCGCCGGATCTATCGCCTTGGACGGGCCCGCCGCCAAGTACCTGGTCGACCACGGCGTCGAGGTCCGTGATTTCAATTCGTTCGGGTCTCGGCGTGGCAATCACGAAGTCATGATGCGCGGCACGTTCGCAAACATACGCATCCGGAATCTACTTGTCGAAAAGGAGGGGGGGTACACAACCTACATACCCACCAACGAGGAAATGTCCGTGTTCGATGCCGCCGCGCGTTATCGGCAGAACGACATTCCGCTTGTGGTGCTGGCCGGTAAACTCTACGGCGCCGGCTCGTCGCGTGACTGGGCCGCCAAGGGCACGCAACTGCTCGGCGTGCGCGCCGTAATTGCAGAGAGTTTCGAACGCATCCACCGCAGCAACCTTGTAGGAATGGGTGTTATCCCACTGGAATTCATGGACGGGAAAGGCCATGCAAGCCTTGAACTGACGGGGCGTGAGTCGTATACCATCCGGGGTTTGGCCGAGGGAGTTGAGCCCGGACAGCAGCTCGACGTGGTTGCCAGTCAGAAAGGAGATTCAAAAACCTTCAAGGTCAAGTGCCGCGTAGACTCAGCCCTCGAAGTCGAATATTTGCGTCACGGCGGCATTCTGCCGTATGTCTTGCGCGCAGGGTTAGAGGCTGGAGCGTAGCACTGGCAAAGCATGTGTCGTGTAGGTCCCACAAGACCTATGGAACAAACAAGCGAGAACACCATGAGAAAAGAAAAAGATGCACTCGGTGAAGTGCTTGTCCCCGAAGACAAATACTTCGGTGCGCAGACGCAGCGTGCCAGTGAGAATTTCCAGGTCGGTAACGAGCGCTTCCCGTCCGAGTTTATCCGCGCCCATGCGATCGTCAAAAAAGCCGCCGCCATTGTAAATACAAAGCAGGGGCTACTTGCCGATGAGTTGAGTCAGGCGATTCAACAGGCGGCCGATGAAGTCATAGAAGGCAAGTTTGACGAACATTTTCCGCTCGTCATCTGGCAGAGCGGAAGCGGGACTCAGACTAACATGAACGTCAACGAAGTGATCGGAAATCGCGCGAGCGAGCTCATGGGCGGTAAAATCGGCGAGAAGAAACCGGTGCATCCGAACGATCATGTCAATATGTCGCAGTCGACCAACGACACAGTCCCCGCATCCATTCACATATCCAGCGTCATCGCGATTCGCGAGAAACTGTTTCCCGCAATCGACCTGCTGGCAGGAGCGTTGCAGGTAAAGGTCGACGCTTTCGCTTCGATAGTCAAGATCGGCCGAACGCATCTGCAGGACGCCACGCCGCTAACACTTGGACAGGAATTTTCCGGTTATGCTGAGCAACTTCGCCAGGGGAAAGCGGCAATCGAGGCGACCCTGGATGCGCTTACACATCTCGCCGTCGGCGGCACCGCGGTAGGTACGGGCCTTAATACCAAGACCGGCTACGACACGATGATCGCGGAAGAAATAAGCCGTATCACCGGACACGCCTTTCAGACCCAGGCAAACAAATTCGCCGGATTGGCGGCGCATGACTCCGTCGTTTCGACATCGGGCTCCCTGAAAGCGTTGGCGGCGGCGCTCATGAAAATCGCGAATGATATTCGTCTCCTGGGAAGCGGCCCGCGCAGCGGATTGGGAGAGCTCACACTCCCCGCGAACGAGCCCGGCAGTTCGATCATGCCCGGCAAAGTAAACCCGACCCAATGCGAAATGGTGACAATGGTCGTCTGCCAGGTGTACGGCAACGATGCCGCAATTGGATTTGCCGGCTCCCAGGGACACTTCGAGCTGAACGTCTTCAAGCCACTCATGGCCGCGTTGATCATACAATCGATCAATATTCTTGCCGATGCATGCGCCTCGTTTTCCGAACGCTGCGTCGCAGGCATTGAGACGAACGCTGCCCGCATCACTGAGCACGTCAACAATTCGCTGATGCTTGTGACCTGCCTGAACAGACACATCGGCTACGACAAGGCCGCCGAAATCGCGCTCAAGGCATGGCGTGAAGACCTGACTTTGCGCGATTCCGCCTTGGCGCTGGGCTATTTATCTGACGCGCAATTCGATGAATGGGTCCGGCCCGAAAACATGCTCGGCCCCGAGGCTTGATTTTAGCATCGAAGCGACCTTCGCCTCCCGGCCCATTGAACGAAATGCGGGAGGCGAGTCCCGCCTCGCCGAATTCGACAGGTCGACAGCCGCAACGTAGCGAAATGTCTGCTCCCCAATCCCGCCCTTTGGGCGCCGGCAAGCGGCGCCCCTACAAATCGCTGCGATAGCGTCGCTGTCCGACGCCCGTTTGCATGTAATTGTGGCTAAAACCTCTGAAATCAACATTTCAATGAATAACTTCTACCCGACAAACGTATAAGCAATGAGATGCCATTACGGTTAAGAACTCATTTACAGAACCTGCGATTGCCGGCCGATCCGCGCTATTTCCAGATCGCCGTACTATCTGCGCTCTGGCTGTACGGTTTGCGCTCATTCGATTTCGGCATGCCTTTCGGGCAGTCTGTGTTAACCCTTACCGCCGCGCTGGGTTTTCAGTGTCTTTTTTCGAAGATCTATAAATTACCCGTATTCGATCCGCGCAGCCCCTTAATCTCCGGACTATCCCTGTGCCTTCTGCTGCGTGCGGGTTCACCCTGGTTGGCGGTAGCGGCTGCGGGAATCACGATCGGCAGCAAGTTCCTGGTACGCACAAAAACCGGCCACATTTTCAACCCCACAAACTTCGGTATTGTTGTCCTGTTGTTACTATCAGACCAAGTCTGGGTGTCTCCGGGCCAGTGGGGAAGTGGTACGCTGCTGGCCTTTCTGTTCGCCTGCACGGGCGTCCTGGTCTTGAATCGCGCAGCCCGTAGCGATATCACGTTTGCCTTTCTCGGTTTTTACGCAGCAATGATCTTTGGCCGGGCGCTTTACCTCGGTGATCCCATTGCGATTCCCATTCGCCAGCTTCAAGGTGGTTCGCTGTTACTGTTTGCCTTTTTCATGATCTCCGACCCCAAGACCACACCGCGTTCGCGTGCGGGACGTCTCGTCTTCGCCTTTATCGTGGCCGCACTCGGTGTTGGGTTGACCTATAACTGGTACCACCCATTACGAAACGGCATATTTTATGCGCTCGCGCTCGGATCGTTGACGCTGCCGATCTTGAATACGTGGAAGCCCGGCCCGATCTACAAATGGAGAACCACACCAAAGGAGAAACAGAATGAAAAACAGGAAATCATTGGTACTCGTGTGCCTGCTGCTTAGCATCGCCGTAACATCGTCATACGCTTTCTGCGGATTCTACGTCTCAAAAGCGGACACCCAACTTTTTAACAAGGCATCTAAAGTGGTCATTGTGCGAGACAAGGATCGCACCGTGCTCACCATGGCCAATGATTTCCAAGGCGACCCTACGGAATTCGCTATTGTGATTCCGGTCCCAACGTTTCTCGAGAAAGATCAGATTCACGTCACTGATAACAAATATATCGATCATCTCGACGCTTACACATCGCCGCGACTCGTTGAGTACTTTGATGAAGACCCATGCCGTCCCCGGTCCATAGAACGCGCTATGATGTTAAAAAGTGCCGTTGATGCTGATGCAAGAGCGGAGCGTGAGCGATCCGACTCCCAGGGAGTCACGATCGAGGCAGAATACAGCATCGGAGAATATGACATCAAGATCCTCTCTGCCGAGCAAAGCGACGGATTGGAGACCTGGCTGCGTGAGAACGGGTACAGGCCACCAAAGGGTGCTTCCCGCGTTCTTGCCAGCTACATCAAGCAGAAGATGCGCTTCTTCGTCGCTCAGGTGAACCTCGCGGAGCAATCCAAGCTGGGATACACGTACTTGCGACCACTCCAGGTGGCCTACGAGTCGCCGAAATTCATGTTGCCAGTCCGCCTTGGCACACTCAACGCAAAGGATTACCAGGAACTGTTTGTTTTTGTGCTCAGCAAGGAGGGACGCGTCGAGACGACGAATTACCGCACGGTAAAAATTCCCAGCAACGTCGATATTCCGGTTTACATCAAAGATCAAAAACTCTTTGCCGATTTCTACCGTGCCATGTTCGCAACGTCGGTCGGGAAGGAAAACATGCGCGCCGTTTTTCTCGAGTATGCCTGGGACATGGCCTGGTGTGATCCTTGCGCCGCCGATCCTTTGAACCGCGACGAATTACGTGAGCTGGGAGTTTTCTGGCTGGCTGCAGGGGATGAGGTCGCCAATCGGCCCGTGCGCAGGCCGAGTCCCGCGCAGAATGTCTACGTCACACGACTGCACTTACGCTACACGGCCGACACATTTCCCGAAGACCTGGCTTTTCAGCAGACCGGTGACAGACAGAACTTCCAGAGTCGGTACGTCATGCGACATCCCTGGAAGGGCGAATCAGATTGCCCCGCGGCAGTCAACTATCGCCGTGATTTGCCCAAGCGAATGGAAGAACGCGCACAGAACCTGGCGCGCCTGACTGGGTGGGATATTAATAAGATCCGTGACAACATGTCCTTTCCAAAAGGCGGTCCAAAGCCCGAACCGTTTGGCAAGACAAACTGGTGGAAGAAACTGTGGAACAAGTAGGCGTTAGCCTATTACCGCGTCGCCAGAGTCGGCGAGGCGGTACTCGCCTCCCACCTTTCCCTTCTTGGTGAGAAAATGGTGGGAGGCCAGTACCGTTTGGCCGAATATCTGTAGTTGAGATGGCTCTCAGTGGTATCGCGACCGATCAAGATTCTTTAAACTCTGCCACCAGCTCCGAAACTGTCGCTTTTGCATCGCCGAACAGCATCCGCGTGTTGTCTTTGAAGAACAGCGGATTGTCCACGCCGGCAAAGCCGGGGTTCAGACTGCGCTTCAGCACGATGCAGGTCCTGGCCTGGTCGACCTCGATGATCGGCATGCCGTAAAGCGGACTGCTTTCGTCCTCCTTGGCCGCCGGGTTAACCACGTCGTTGGCACCGATCACAATGGCAACATCGGTCATGGTCATCGTGGGATTGGAATCCTGAGGTTCGAGGAGCTGCTCATAAGGCACATTGGCTTCGGCCAACAGGACGTTCATGTGCCCGGGCATGCGGCCTGCCACGGGATGGATACAGTAGTTGACCTCGGCGCCATTGGCTTCAAGCAGATCACCAAGTTCGCGTACGGCATGTTGGGCTTGCGCAACGGCCATACCGTAACCCGGCACGAAAACCACTGAAGTCGCAGCCTCGAGGATGTAGTAGGCGTCGGATGCCGATATGGGATTCGCTTCGCCCTGGTACCCACCGCCTCCGCCTCCGCCGCCCTCGGTGACGGCGCCGAATCCGCTGAACAGCACGTTTGCCAGCGATCGGTTCATGGCCTTGCACATGATTTTCGTCAGAATCAATCCGCTCGCTCCGACAAGTGAGCCGGCTACGATCAGCACGTTGTTTGAGATGATGAACCCGGCGAAGCAGGCGGCAAGGCCGGAATAACTGTTTAGCAAGCAGATCACAACGGGCATGTCGGCCCCGCCAATTGGGATGACCGAGAGGACACCAAGCACGAGCGCGACCAGGATGACGAGGATGAAGACGAAGTACATACCCTCCGGGTTACAGATGAACAATATCGCGAAGAGCAGCGCGAGCGCGAGCAAACCGCCGTTGGCCAGCTGCTGACCCTTATATAGAATCGGCTTGCCGGGAATCTTTTCTGTAAGCTTGCCGAACGCGACCAGGCTGCCGCTGAAGGTGATTCCGCCAATGATTGTCGTCAGAACAATGGCCACTGACGTGAACGCAGTGAGTCCAATTCTGCCCGAGTGGTATTCGGCCCACGCGACGATCAGGCTGGCCAGCCCGCCGAACCCGTTGAACAATCCCACCAATTCGGGCATGGCCGTCATCTTCACCATGCGGCCGGCTGTTCCGCCGACTATCGCACCGATGATGCCGGCAATGATGATCCACGTGTAGGACATCCCCTGGTTGCCCATTGTGGCCACGACGGCGATCAGCATGCCTAAGGCGGACAACATATTGCCCCTGCGGGCAGTGTCTGCCGAACCCAACATCTTGATTCCTAAGACAAAGAGAATGGCCGAGACGATGTAAAGAAATCCGATAAATCCTAAGCTCATGGTTACTTGTCACCTTTGCGCGTAAACATGCTGAGCATGCGATCGGTTACCAGGTAACCGCCAACGACGTTGATCATGGCGAACATCACCGCAAGCGTTCCGAGAAAGATAGTGAATCCCCCGTTTCCCTTGCCCGCCGACAAGAGAGCCGCCACTATCGTAATGCCGGAAATCGCATTGCACCCGGACATGAGCGGTGTGTGAAGCTGCGACGGCACCTTGGTGATCAGTTCGAACCCGAGGAACATCGCCAGCACGAAAACAAAAAGTAAGAGTGTTATCATGACTTTACCCTTATGGCTGTGCGTTTTTGATCATTTCGTTCACGATCTCACCGTCGTGAGTGATCATGCATCCCTGCATGATTTCGTCTTCGCGGTTGAGAACGAACATTTTTTCTTCCTTGTCCCAGAAATGCTCGAGCAGGTTGGAGAGGTTACTGGAATACATCTGGCTGGCGTCGACCGCTACGCGTCCGGGCATATTGGCAAGTCCGATTATCTTAACACCCATTACAGTGACTTCCTTGTCCGCCTTGGTCCCGGCGACGTTACCCCCAGATTCCGCGGCAAGGTCGACAATGACGCTGCCGGGCTTCATGCCGGCAACCATTTGCTGTGTCACGATCAGCGGTGCCTTACGCCCGAAAACCTGGGCGGTGGTGATCACGATGTCGGACTGTGCACAGATTTTGGCCATTCCCTCGCGTTGCTTCTCGAGCTGCTCCTCGGTCAGTTGCTTGGCGTAGCCGTCCTTGGTCTGGCCGGTCTCGCCCAGGTCGATCTTGACAAACTTGGCGCCCAGCGATTGGACCTGTTCCTCCACAACCGGCCGAGTGTCGAACGCCTCGACGCGGGCACCAAGCCGTTTGGCCGTCGCGATGGCCTGCAGCCCGGCAACGCCCGCGCCGATAACGAACACACGTGCCGGAACCAGCGTGCCGGCCGGTGTCATCATCATAGGTAGAATCTTCTTGATGCGCTCGGCGGCGACGATGACGGCGACATACCCGGCAAGGCTGGCCTGTGAACTCAAGGCATCCATTTTCTGTGCAATCGTGGTCCGCGGAATCATTTCCATACACAGGGCCGTGATCTTTTTTTGCGCGAATTCCTTTACCAGTTCCAGGTTGTTGAACGGGTCCATGTAGCTGACATGTATAGCTTCCTTCTTCAACTTCGCAACGTCCTCTTTGCTGGGGGGGCGCATGCGCAGGACCATGTCAGCCTTTTTAATTGAGGCCTCAGCGTTGCCGCTGACCGAAGCTCCGGCTTCCGTGTAAGCATCGTCTTCGTATTTGATAGCTGTTCCCATACCCGCTTCGATTTCAATCTCGGCACCAAGTTGGGCCAGTTTTCGTATCGTATCGGGAATCATGGGAACGCGAGTCTCCCCTTTCCATGTCTCTTTCGGCACGAATAATTTCATGATGTTCTCCGCGTAAACGTCATTTCTTCGGGTCACGTGTCGCCAGGCGCCGATGGAAAAGGCGCTCCCTTCGGTCGACGCGCGCAGCGCGGTGTTGTATTCGAAATGTCGCAGGGTGCTTACCAGCCCCTCAGCGCACATGTCCGGCGAAATGTAAGTGCCGGCGCTTCCGCGGTCAAGCCATAAAAGGAATAACGTGAGGGGCAGCCATCGAATGAGGGTTCCTGATAATCCGGACTAATCGTCGAGCGGGGGGATGACTTGGCCGTGAGGATCTGTTTTCGGCTGTTCCACGCGTTCGGCCAGTCTCCGCCGCATTTCTGGATCGGTTACGTGTTCGAGGCGGGCTGCCGTGGGATGAACATGGTCGTCACGTAGATCGAGATGTCGGTGGAGGTAACTCTCCCACAGCCGATGGGATCGCACGAGACCGCGGGCTCGCTGCCGACCCGCCGCCGTCACATGGTACTTCCCCTCCAGACGCGTAAGATACCCGCTTCGGACAAGGCCCCACATGGCCAGATAACGTGAGAAAAGACCGGTGCCCATCGCTTCGCAAAGCAGGTCGGGCGCGATCGCGACCTGCCGCTCATCGTGCTCCTCCAGCCTGTATGCCAGTCCGAGAATGTCTTCACGTAAGATGCTCATGCCCAGTTGCCGCTGAGTCACGACCTTGCTCACGATCCCGTAGCGGGGCGCGAGCAGCAATGCGATCACGAAAAACATGCCGGAAACGACGGCCATCATGCCGGAAGTATTTGTGCTCATGCCCTCATAGCCCAGCCAGCCGGGGGCAACGATTGCACCGATATGGCCCGCCAGCGCACAGGCGACCGCGATACACGTGCTGATCAGAATCATGATGCCAAGCCGGTCCGTCAGCAAATACGCCGTCGCCGGCGGCACAATGAGCATCGCGATGACCAGGATGCTTCCTACACTTTCGAAGCAGGCGACCGTCGTGATGGCCACAACGGTCATCAGAGCGTAATGCATGACCTTCGCGTTGATACCAAGCGTTGTCGCAAGATCCGGATCAAAGGCACTGATCCTGAGCTCTTTGAGGAATGCCACCGTGAACGCGATGTTTATGAGCAGTACAAACCCAAGGACAATGACGACGCGGGGAATCTCGCGATTTCCAAGGCGAATCGTGTCCAACGGAATGAGCTCAATGGCCCCATAGAGGACACATCCCGGATCGAGATCAACATGATCGGCGGCACGCACGATGCCAATGAGCCCGATGGCAAACAACGTGGTGAAGACAACGCCCATCGACGCGCTCTCTTCGACTTTGCCGAAATGGTTGATCCATTGCGTGAAGAGCGCCGTGAGCAGTCCAACAGCCGCCGCACCGACAAACATGGGCAACCCCGAACGGCTCCCGCTGAGAACGAACGCAATGGCAAGTCCCGGTAGAACGGCGTGACTTATGGCGTCGCCCATCATGCTCATTTTTCGAAGAACGAGAAAGTTGCCGGGTAACGCGCAGGCGACGGCACTCAAAATCCCGCCGACCACGATCCACGTATCTATGGATGACCATTCCATAACGGTGCTTATTTCACTACATGCGGGCTGGGCAAAACAGTGAGTTCGGGGTAATCCTTCGAGAGTAGCGCCTCCAGCCGAGCCACCATGCTCCAGCCAAGTACGTGTTCGATGAGATCGGCGTTACGATCCACGTGCGCCGGGGCAATGTCGGCATGGGTGATGAGGTACGTTTCCCACAGACGGTGATTTCGAACAACGCGACGCGCCCTGTGAAAACCTTCCTCCGTGAGTTGGACCAGCCCGCCGGGAACCCAGCGGACAAGGTCTTGTTTTTCGGCTCGCCTGAGGACGCGTCCCAAGCTGCGGCTTGACCATGAGCGGGCCGCCAGCAGGTCCTGCAATGAAATCGGTACGGACAATGCATTGGGTGACAGTTTTTCGCCATCACTGCAGTTAACTTCATTCCATTCGTACAGAGCGCGCAACAGGTGTTGCCACGCCACGCGGCGGGTGAGCTGAATGTGTTCGATCCATCGACGCAGAATGCCTCTTGCCGAGCCAAAAATCATGCTCCCAAGGAACAATATTCCCGCGACAACTACGATGATCGCCCCCGCCGGCATGCGTGGCAGGAGCGCACTGAGCGTTGCACCGAAGTAGCAACTCAGACCTCCGATGAACGCCGATAGCAGGATCATGCGGGCAAGATGATGCGTCCAAAACCGTGCTGCGGCGGGGGGAATTATGAGTAGCGCGATCATGAGGATCAATCCGACGGCCTGCAGGCCGATGACTGTCACCAAGACGACAAGCGTCATCATCAAGACATCAAGACCCGGCACGGACCAGCCTCTCGAGCCGGCATATTCCTGGTCAAAACAAAGCAGCGAAAATTCCTTGTAAAAAATGCAGCAGAAAACAGTCACTGTTGCCGCTACGGCGGCAATCAAGTAGGCATCCCGCGCGAGCATGGATGCAGTTTTTCCGTAGACGAAAGATTCCAGGCCCGCGGCGTGACCCTGGGTCAGCTGTTGAATGATCCCGAGTATCGCGATTCCAAGTCCGAAAAACACGCTCAACACGATGCCCAAGGCTGCATCTTCCTTGAGCCGCGTATGGGTGCGTATGACTAAGACCGACACCATGCCGAGAGTTCCGAAAACGGCTGCGCCAAGTAGTAAACCGAACAGGTCACGTCCAGAGCCGCCGTGTGCAGACATGATGAGGAACGCGACACCTATTCCCGGTAGCGTTGCATGACTGATCGCGTCTCCCATTAACGCTCTTTTACGCAGCAGCATGAAAGTGCCTATCACCCCGGCAGCGATGCCCAACAGGACGGCCCCGATTATGACAACTCGGGTATTGTAGTCCTCCATCGACAGGACCCTGACAAGTTGTTCCCAAGTCGGCCAATTGACAGACGTGTCCGTTATTGACTTCGTCACGATCGGTTCGTGTTCAACGCTCATCTGACCTTCAACCCCTTAACGTTACGACCTGGTTTGTGATTAACACCATTCCAGAAAATCTTTGTCGCAATCTTTGTCCGAGATCCTCGTCTCGATCCTTGTCGACGAAGATCGTGTGATCTATGATCGAGACAAGGATCCAAGACCGAAAACTGAATACTCATTTCCGGCCCGCTGCCGCCAACGCCTGCGCAGCTTCATCGAGCAGCGTCAGCTTGCCGCCATAGGTTTTCTGGAGATTTTCGGGTGTAAAAACTTCCTCCGTGGGACCGCTGGCGACGATACGCATGTTCAACAGTATAAGTTCGTGGAAGTAAGTGGGCACTGTTTGCAGATCGTGATGAACGACGAAGACCGTTTTGCCGGTCTCGCTCAGATCATGCAGGAGTGTAATGATGGCTGCTTCGGTCGCCGCGTCAACGCCGGCAAACGGTTCGTCCATGAAATAGACCTGTGCATCCTGGGCGAGTGCCCGCGCAAGAAACACGCGCTGCTGCTGGCCGCCCGATAGCTGGCTGATCTGGCGGCGGGCATAGTCGGCCATCCCGACACGTTCGAGAGCATGCAGCGCAGCTTCGTTGTCTACTTTCCGTACAGGCCGACACCATCCGATCAGCCCGTACCGTCCCATGGCAACCACATCCATGGCGTTGATCGGAAAATCCCAATCGACGGTTTCCCGTTGGGGAACATAGCCAACGCGGTCACGCTGCCGCTTGTACGGTTTGCCATAGATCATGACATTCCCCGATGCCCGGGGAACGAGATCCATGACTGCCTTGATTAAGGTGCTTTTTCCCGCACCGTTGGGTCCGACAATCCCGATGATTTTCCCTTCGGGCGAATCGTACTCAATGTCCCACAACACCGGCTTGCGGTGGTAGGCGACCGTCATGTCATCAATCGAAAGAGGAGCATTCTCCGCGTGTTCCTCGCCCAATCGTGCAGGAGCATGGCGGAGTTGCCGCAATCCGTGTTTGGCCTCTCTATTCATGTTTCAATGTCAATTTGCCGTTCATGCCGCCCTCGGGCGCTTCGCCGCCGAGCGCTCTCGTGATTACGGTAGCGTTGTGGTCAAGCATTCCGACATACGTGCCCTCGTAGGTTCCGGAATGCCCCATTGCATCGGAAAACAGTTCGCCGCCGATACGCACTTTGCTGCCCCTCGCTGACGCGCCTTCAACCAGGGCGAGTACATTTTTCCGTGATACGCTCGATTCGACAAAAACGGCCTGTACATCGCGACTGACGATCAAGTCGACAATTTGGCGAATGTCCTCGAGACCCGCCTCGGACTCCGTGGAGATGCCTTGGATCCCGCGAACTTCGATGCCATAGGCGCGCCCGAAGTAGTTGAAAGCGTCATGCGCGGTGATCAAGACCCGGCTGTGTTCGGGCACGGATGCGATGCATCGTTTCGCGTATTCGTGGAGTTTCTTCAATTCCTCGCTATAACGTGCCGCGTTCTTCGAATATGTCTGTGCGTTGGACGGATCGTACTCGGAGAGTGACTTCGCCACGGCTTGTACCGCTTCGATCCAACCTGAAACGTCCATCCACAGGTGGGGATCATAGTGGCCTTTAAATTCCTCGGGCTCGAGCAAGGTGGCTTTGTTCACAAGTTCGGTCACGGCGTAGACCTTCTTGCTGCGGCCCACCTTGATCAAGGTATCGGCCATTTTTCCCTCCAGCATCAGTCCGGAGTAGAAGATGACGTCAGCGTTCATAAACGCAGCCACATCGTTTCGAGTGGGCTTATAAAGATGAGGATCGACGCCTGTCCCAATGACGCCGTTCACCGTCGCTTTGTCGCCCGCGACCTGGTTCACGATATCGGCGACCATGCCAACGGTTGCGGCAATCGCGTAGGGGTACGCGTGTTTCGCCTCTGCTGGCGCGTCCTTCTTTTTCGAACATGAAATCCCAGAGAGACTCATGGCGGCAATCGCAATGATCACTGTGACGTGTTTATTGTTCAATCCGGTCTTTTTGTTTCATTTTTTGTCCTGGCCTTTTTGCGATTACGATTTCCTGCCTCGCTGAGAATGGATACAGAAATATGCGGGATAGCGTCTCCACCCAACCGAAATTCCTTGCCGTCCAGCAAAATGCGAAGCGAGCTTCCGAATTCCTCCCGTCCGAGCACAGTGAATACGGCTCCGGGGTAAAGTCCAAGTTCACCGAGATAGCGCAGTAGAGGTGGATCATGGTCATAAACTTCAACCACGCGCACCCCCGTGTTTTCGGGGATATCACTTAGCGGCAACATGTCGAGTTTCTCAATGCGTCCGTCCTTTGTCGGGATGGGTGAGCCATGCGGGTCCCTGCTTGCATCGCCCAGGGCTGCCGCGATCCGGTCTTCGAGGTCTTCAGAGATCACGTGCTCCAGCTTTTCCGCTTCCTCGTGAACCTGGTCCCAGGGGACCCCGAGCGCCTGCGACAGGTACAACTCGACCAGCCTGTGATGACGAATAATCTCGAGCGCCACTTTGTTTCCCATCGCATTCAGCCTGACGCCCTTGTATGGAATGTACTCCACAAGTTGCGCATCATCCTTGGCCAGCTTCTGAGTCATGTTGGTGACTGAGGCCGGCTTTTGCCCTAGACGTTCTGCCAAAGCGGAAGTCGACACCCACGCTTCCTCATCCTGCAGGTCGTAGATGTTCTTTATGAAGTTTTCAACTGATTGAGATAGCATGATAGCCTCTGCGCAATCTCTTAAGGTCTGCCCCCGGTTGGCCCTGATGCTAGTGTCCTGTCCCAGAAATAACTATACATTGGATTGGTCTATTTCGGATGCAGAGAGGCCCCGTCGGAGCACGTGCATCGAGACGGCCCTTATCCAATGTAATGCTATTTCTGGGATAGAACAATAGTACGTGGTATCGAGAGTTCTGTGTAGCCGCGTCTGCTAACGCGTGACAATTCTGCTGCCTGCGAGTTCCGGTCGCTCAATCCACGGCCCCGCGTCACGCGAGGTAAACATGCCAATGGCAGCTAGTCGATTATTGGATATCCTATTCGCCCGTCAAAAGACACCGGATAAGTCGATCAGGAACAATTCATTATTCTTTTGTACACGATATTCGGCTTGTATGAAGAAAGAGAAGAGATAGTGGTTTGGACTACCTATGATCACATACGGAATAAAGGCAGAATCCTGACCACTATCCGTCACTTCCTCGACGCGAACACCTGCGCCTGGCCTTGTGTGTTCCCACAACTGTGGCAGATACTCCAATTCAGCACTGTACCGAACTCGAGATTCCCGGCCATCTACGTTGTCATATCCAACGCCTAGGGTGGCATACCATTCTTCAATGTTGAGGCCCCCAACTCCGGTAAGAAGCCAGCGATCATCGTCGATAAACGTGTGCCCACCCAAAGAACTTAATCCCTTCTTGAAATACGTCTCTAGGAACACCCCTTTTACTTCATCTTCAAGCTCAAAGCTCGCGGTGTCTTTTGCTTCGCTATCGAGTGGAATCGAAAACTCACCCACAAAGGGTATTGTTAAATGATGAAAAAATCCCTCGATTTACTGTGGGAAACGCCACGGTTTAGCCGCCGAAGTGGCAGGTTTCACAGACAATTCATGTCCGCTCGTCTAAAGCGTGGACAAAGTTTTTTTCTGGCGCACCCGGATTTACAGGATCCACGGGATCCGTCTTCGTCCCTCACCGCAAAGGCGGCGCAATTATCCTGTCGATCCTGTTAATCCCGTCAAAACTCTCCGTTGTTGTGTTGTCGCCAATCCTAATTGGCCAATCGCCATGACGCACCGGCGCCAACAAACCAATCGTCGGCCTTGCTGTTAATGCCCGCCCCTGCCAGTGCATCCAGTTGAAAATTTTCCGCCAGCAGGAATGTAAAACCGCCGTCGACGCTGTGCGCGTCGCCGCTGGCGCTCAGCCCAGCGTCGCCGAAGATCTCGATGTAGGCGCCAACAACTTCCGTCACATCGTAACCGAGCGCAGCTGTGTAAATGAAGCTCGAGAGCGTGCTGTCACTCGCGTCCGTTTCCCATTCAACTCCCAGATTAGTGCCGAAGGCGCTCCTGGCGGAAAGGTCATAGGACATCGCAAAACGAAATCCCGGGTCGACTTCATCTGTAGTGAATTCACGGTCCCCCACGGGCATTGAAATGGCAGCAAGCAACGCCGTTTCGGGTATGTTGCCTTCAGCCTCGAGCATGTAGATCTTCGCACCCACTTCACCATCACCGACACCGCTTGGGCCACCGGATCCCTCGTCGATGTAGCCATCCCAACCGAGCCGCAGTTCTAGCCGGTCGACGATGCCGATCCGCACCAGTGTTCCCGGCAGGTTGTTAACTTCAACGCCTACATCGTTTTCCCCGTAGAGCCAGCCGACCTCGATCTGGTAGAACCCTGGCTCAACGACAGAACTGGATTCCGTGGCATCCGGCCTATCCGTCACAATGTCGTCCGCTAGCGCGAATTTCGCTGAAATCAGCATGAACACTATGAAAAGGACTATTCTTTGCAATATTGCTCCTCCTATGTTGTTTCCCGGCGCTGGAGATGCCATAGATTTGGTCATCTGTTTTCGGTATACCTGAGAGAAAGGATTACTTTACCCTAATCTATTTTATTAGGCAAGACTAAATATATTGTCTGTGATCTTCAGAGCTTATGGGTCAATAAGCGGAGAGCGTTGACCGCACGGGTCTCGTGCCGTCTCAAGCACTTAGCCGTCCTAACTAGGACTGACCAGGCTAAACTGACCAGGCAAGTTTTTCTCCTGCCCGATAGGGGACGATCGGCCCGTAGGTTCCCGGCACTTGCTGTTCACGGCGGACAAGCGTCACCGTCTCTTCATTCGGCCGGGTGTCATAGAATTTCGAGCCGAATTCAGAGACAAAGGGCTCGAGGCGATCCAGGATGCCGAGTCGATCGAAGGTGTCGGCAAGGTATGGCAGTAAAAGCGGACTCGTGAATACGCCGGCGCATCCTTCCGCGCATTCTTTCATGCCTACAGGATGTGGTGCGGAATCGGAGCCAAGGAAAAACCTGGGATGACCTTCAGCCACTACGGCCCGCAATGCATCGCGATCATGAGGAAACTTGGCCACGGGCTTGCAGAAATTGTGATTCTTCCCGGCCCAGTCGTCAACGGTGAGGTCGAGATGATGCGCAGTGATTGTTGCCGCTACCGTGTCTCCCAGAAGTCTGACCAAGGACACCGCCGCAGCCGATGTCACATGCTCGAACACAATGCGGAGGCTTGGAAAATCGGCATGTAGCCGGCCCACCTTGGGAAGAAAGTCTTCGTCAGCGTTTAGGACGCAAATGTCACGGGCGTGATCAGAAGGTGATTCGGCATGAATTTCGAGCACCATGCCCGTTTCTTCCATCGCCTTGAAGACGGGATAAATCGGTTCAAGATCGTCAATGCCTTCATCAGAATGCGTGGTCACCCCCCTGGGGTATAGCTTCACACCCGCTATTCCCGCCTCAGCCGCGCCGTGGATCGTCGTGGTGGCCATGTCGGGGGTCAGGTAGAGCGACATCAAGAATTCGATTCCCGGCGCGAGATCGTTCAACTCCGCCCGGTAGGTAATCGCCTGCGATAACGTCGTGATGGGAGGTTGCGTATTCGGCATGACGAGACACCGGGCGATGCCGCCCAGCCGAAGCATGGGCGTCACGGTGCGCATGAGTTCGTGCTGTCGCACGTGGACATGAAAATCGTCAGCGCGGCGCAATGTCAGGCTGTCGGCTGCTGGACTCATCAAATGATCGCGGGCGGCGTCATCAGTCCACTGGATCGAACATATCTTGTGTCGCGTAACAAATCGGACATACCCACTCGGCTGGAAGCTCCTCAAAAGGCGTTCCTGCCGGAATATCACTCATTGGGTCCCCGGTCTCAGGATCGTAGATGTAACCACAGTTAACGCAGATATACTTCTTGGAAGTCTTTTTGGTGTCCGTTGTCATGGAGGAGAGAAGTGTCGAGTGTCAAGTGGCGTGTGTCAAGACCGTCAGGCGCGGGGGCGCGGTCAGGACATCGGTAACACTTAAGGTCCAGGACATGGGGACTTTCGCGGTTGGTTGTACATTTTTGCGGGGGTCCCGAGGGCATCCCGCGCTCCTCCTCCAAGTGGGTAGTGTCTATGATAAAGCTCCAAATGAGCTTGATAGTGAAGCACAAATGTGTATACTATTGAGTGACAATGGAGGTCAATATGAAATTCCTTACAGTTCGCGATTTACGCGGTAAATCGGCCCAAGTCTGGCGGGAGCTGCCGAACGAAAAAGAAATGGTCGTCACAAGCAACGGACGACCAGTCGCCGTTCTTACCGCAGTTGATGAAAGCAATGTAGAGCAAACCCTGGCGGCCTGGAGACAAGTCCGCGCAACACGGGCCATCGCGGATATCCAGTGCGACTCGGCACGAAAGGGCACGGACAAAATGTCGATGGATGACATCGACGCGGAGATCAAGAAAGTTAGGCAGGTACGACGGAAACGAAAAACGTGAGAGTTGTGCTGGACACAAATGTCCTCGTCTCTGGATTGCTCACGCCTTTTGGGACTTCTGGAGAAATCGTGCGCATGCTCACATCGAACGAGATCACGCTATGTATGGACGCTCGTATTCTGCTGGAATACGAAAATGTGCTACGGCGTCCCCGGTTCAACATTGACGAGAGTCAAATCGATGTTGTGATTGAATTCATTCAGCATCACGCGCAGTTCCATAGCACTGTCCCGCTCAACAAACCTTTGCCGGACGCCGACGACAACTCCTTTCTTGAAGTTGCAAT
>Ga0310125_10000184_pt1 | contig 27311 bp, 20 predicted proteins | sample CB11b_Tmax_Bot8__FD_203508 | JGI IMG/M metagenome (GOLD analysis project Ga0310125, IMG submission 203508) | Marine microbial communities from Western Arctic Ocean, Canada - CB11b_Tmax_Bot8 | ecosystem: Environmental > Aquatic > Marine > Oceanic | place: Canada: Western Arctic Ocean | collected... | reverse complement strand
GGTGCCAGCGATAATTTTGCTGGACCGGGATTGACCCGGGAGGCCAGTTCGTACTTCAATGGTGAATCCAACCGGTACAAGGTGAGATATGGACCAGCACCCGATGGTTCGAATGGATCAAGCTCGGAATTTATTATCCCTGGGCAACTCGATCAAGGCACTTTCACGCTTCATTATAAAGCATCGAATCAGCGTTTAGATCTCTGGCTCGATGACACCAAATTGCTTGCGGACTTTGAGTCGTACAGCGGAGTATACGATTTAGATCGTTTACAACTCGGCGGCGGTGGCGGAACATTTGAAAATGCGCTCTACGACAACATCATCCTGGGCGTATTGGTCGAAGGGGGAGAATGCGGCCCGGCGGGACCAGGTACAGGGGTTCCAGGTGATTTCAATTGCGATGGCACGGTTGATGTCGCGGATCTGGGCATTGTCGGCGCTAATTTCAATGGGACCGAGGTGACCTATGTCGATGGCGATGCCAATATCGACGGCGCGGTGGACGTTGCAGATTTGGGTGTTGTCGGTGCGAATTGGAGTTCGGCACAGGGAACTTCGTTATCACAAGCACTGCATGGTGCTGGTCTGAACAGTTTGGTTCCGGAACCTACAACGGCTGCTACCGTTATTGTATTTGGTGCAATGTGTTTGGTACGCCGGGGTGGTCGGCGGCATGGTGTTCACTGAGCTTTAATGTGGCTTTAGATGGCGAAACTCGTTCCAGGCCTCCCAGACTTGCTGTGAAACTTTGCTACGGCGAATCGGGCAAAACATAATGCGTACGTTGAGCGTGTAATGTTGTTCCGGTTTGGGATGCCAGATGTACCACCGCAAATCCCACGCAGGTGATGTTTTTCCGGGGATAGAAGAATACCCTGCGCCAGAAGGCGAGATATAGAATCGAAAATCACGATGGCAGTCAGCCATAATCATAAACACCATGTTGTGGATTAGGCCGTAATAGAACGGATAATCAAAGGTATGGCCGGAAAATGACTCAGCAAAACTGGCCTGTTGGGCAAATCTGTCTTCGCCCGTGCGGCATTCCCATTCGGCGCGATACGAAGCATCAAGATTGGCGGGCAATACGGTGGCAGCTGCACCGTGAACGTGGGGTGTTAGCGTTGTCCAGCGGTTGTTCTCGATGAAATGAATCGAGGGATCCAGTGGGCTGTTCATATAACAGCACCAGCCGTGTGAACTGCATGGGGGTAGTTCGTTACCTGATTGCGATTCGAAAACGACGTCGTAACGATAGTCAATATAGTGCGGTGGCGAGAGTGTATAGGTTCCGCGCGTCGTCATCAGTGAATCGGGCGATGTGCAGGTCAACCGGGCTGTTTTGTCGTCGATTGGTTCAAGCAGAGGTTGGGTGCCGCGGTGGGTATAGGCGACCAGTCCTGATGCTGAATTTTGAAATGGGCTGGCCTGGCATGTGTCATGGAGCAAGGACCAGAGGCCACTGTATTGTTGACCACCGGGCCCACGTGGCGTGTCGTCGCCGACAATGGCTGAAAGGCTGCCATTTCGAAGAAAAGTGCAATGTTCTGCCATCAAAGGTGATCCTTGATATCCGGGTCACAGGTGTAATCCATCAACCGCTGGCATTTAGCAATTGGTTCAAATCATCAGGCACATTCTGCATGTTCATAAGATAATAAAAAACGAATGTTTACACATTCAGCATCTGGCGTCAGGTTCGGGCTTTGGCTTGCTGGGCCAGATTCCCGCGTTGACTAGAAATCCCATTTTTACCAGGATTTTTCGCGAAATTTAGAGGATTTGAGTATATTTGATAGACTCTTTGGAGAGCGTGAAAGCTTCATTTCTGGCAAAGGTCACGTCAAGCCAGTTTTGCAAGCAATATAACTAGGTTTTTTCTCGCTTGTTAGACATCTTGGGAGACGAGCATCAATCGCCCTTTGGGAAGCGGTGATGCCAGGGGCAGCGACCGCATGTGGTTGGGCCATATTCGGCGAAGGCCCCGCCTTGCCGGAAGAAGTCCGGATGTCGTCCATTGGCTCGGCACAGCGGTATGGATTCGGTTTCCGCGTCATGAAATCCGGCAAAGGCGGGACAATCCTTGCGGACACAGTCGTCGTCCTTGCCCGGATACCAGTGAACGTTCGGCGGCGGTTCCCGAGAGGCGTCCCGCCAGGCCTGGAGCATGGCTGCTGCCTTCATCAGGGCGTCTTCCGCAAGGTTGCCATTCTCTCTGTCCGGTGGCCGAAGGATCATACAGTATGGATCCGCCGTCATCACCGTGGCCAGAAAGCGGCGGAACTGCCGGGCCCTGACCAGGCCGGCTTCGGCCCGGCCGACTGTTCCAAAGTGCATGATGCCTGACGCACGAATCACATCCTGAATCATACCCGGAAACTCGTATTGAATTCTCCGTCCGGCGGTGCAATAGGAGAGGTGCCGCTCCTGCTCGTGGTAATGTCCCTTATAGGGTGCATCGGTCAGGTCCTCGAAGTAATGCCACAGGGTGATGCGATCCACGCCGACTCCCAGCGTGACAATGCAACCGTCCCGTTCGCATAACCCTTCAAAGGGGTTGCCGCGACCACAGATGGACGGTGAATGCATATTATCTTTCAGTATCTCGTGGGCATCGGCGCCGTTTGCTATCCACGAATGGGTAGGGTGACAACTGCGCAGCCGGCCCGGACGGTTGAGAGCCGCGTTTGGAATGGCTCCCTCGTGGCTGGGGAACGTGCTTGGGCATAGCGGCTGAGGGCAAACGTCCCGGCAGTCGGGCATAGCCAGGTGTTCTACCCAGGCGCCCTCGGTGAACGCGGGTGTTAATAGCGTTCCTTCCTCGCCCACGGCGTCCAGAAACGCTTCGACCACGGTTGCTGCGCCGCCATCAACATAGCCGATCCGACTCAATGAACTGTGGAGCATGACGCAGTCGCCCGGGGCGATTCCCAGACACAACAGATCCGACACCAGCCGTTCACGAGCGATAGTCTTCATGCGTTTAACCAGATCGGGCTCGACCAGGCACGGTTACCGTCCTGCTGGACGATGCGGGCGTAATAATAATCGTTATGATCTGCCCGCGACTTATCCTCCCAGACCAGCTCGGCCGAGTCGGATTGCGGTGATATGGTGTGGACGTCCATATTGTTCTTTACCACCGTCACACTCCGCAGAAAATCGGTACCCCAAACATTGGCGCAAAATTCGCGCGGACGCAACGGGTCTTTCCAGTCGACCTCGCTTCCCATGGGGTTTCCATCAATAAATGTCTCGAGAATAATTCGGACGCCCGTCGTACCGTAACAGTGCCGACGCTTCAGCGCGGCAAAGATGGATTCCCGGTTCAGCTCGTCCGCCCAGACACCGGCGATGCCGGCCTTGTAGGGCATGAAGTCATCACGATCGCAACCGGGAATACTGCGCCCGGGCAAACCGGCGTGGGTATCCGATCCCGCGATGACTCCAATCCGATAGCCGCGGGCCCATGCCTCCTGCGCGCCGCCAGTCATCTCTCGCAGGATCTCCCACAGATCCGTACCTGCCTTTTCGCAGCTGCCCCAGATGGAATAGATTTCCATGACCGGTTCCAGTGCCGGCATATGGCAGTCCCAGGTCATCCACATCTTGACGTGGTGCGGTACCAGCAGCACATCGTTTCGATCTGCATATCGTTGCTGCATTCGTGGTGTTTGCAGATCCGCCCAGCCGGTGCCTTTCATATTTCGGGTCGCGGCTTCGATCGGTTCCTGCGGCTGGTCGCCGCCAAACAAGAGGTTTCGATGTCCGTTCCGGTCATCTCCCACCTCAGACCCGTAAAACGTCACGAATTGACCGGGCTCGTACATCTCGGCGGCCTGTGCCATGGTATCCTGCCAGATATCCTTGGCGATGCTAGCCGTATCGGTGACGGCACAGAAATCCAGACCAGCGATGTCGCGCGCGTAGCGATAACATTCCCTGGGAAGGTGGCAGCTCATGCCCTTCTGGTCGTCATCGGACCAACCGTGATACTGTGATTGGCCATGCAGGTCGCCCCAGAACAGCAACGGCCCGTCTGCGCGAACCAGCGTCGGATTGCTATGGGACTGCCAACCTCGCTCCGCATCGGTGACCGTCACACAAACCGGCTCGGCTGTCTCACCATCATTCAGTATCGTCGATGTTTGGACATGCGCGAAATCGGCTTCCCTATCGATCTTGACCCGGTTCGTTGCGGAACCCGGTGTACGGACGCATAACGACCCGATTGTTGGCGTCGGCTGCGGCCGGGCTTTTACTTCGTCAGAATACGACACCAGCGTCTCGATCGCCCGGCCGGGACGAGCCACAGACGGCGTAATCACATCCATCAGCGAAACCGGACCGCTCCGCACATTAGCCATCCACGGCGAATTGCCGGCATGATCGAACCGGTCGTCACCCCGAGGATCCACGAGCACCATAAAGTTGATACGCTCCTCGGGCATTCCCTGGATGCGCGCGGTAAGGGGCAGTTGGTGCGGGTCACCGTAAGTCACAACAATGCGATCGCCCTCGGAAAGTCTGCCATCCTCAAGCGTGACGGTAATCCAGAACCGGTCGTACTCTGTAAGCCACCGCGGCTGGCCCTGCCAGGGCCGAAAGAACCTGGCCTCGGTTTCCAGTAGTGACACGGCACTGCCCGATGTGTCTATTTGCGCTGTCGTGTTTACCCGATCGTATTGCGTGTATCGCCGATTCTTTCCCCGCGCAAATTCCGACCAGAAATAATACTGGGGCACCTCGGGCTTCGCCCAAGCGACACTCGGCAGGCCAATGCGCAACCGACCGTCCTCCGCCATACCTTCCGGGCCCACGGTATAGTCGAATACAACTGTCACCAGCCGGCCTGCGATCAGCGGTTCCGGATATCGAATCTGGACCTCGCCCATGACTTTAGCACTCCCGCAGCAGGTGGACCGATCGGCCTATCCTCGAACACATGGAAAGTGAGGATCCGCAGCCAACAGCAGGACCCATACTCGTACAGGCCAAGTATATTACCCGGCGAACGCCCCGTATAGCGACGGTTTTTTCCGGAATTGCCTAACGAATAAATTGTGCCCGAATCCTAATGGCCGAATGACGAGGTCAACACAACAACGAATTCGATATTGGGAATGATACCTGTTGGGCCAGCCGGGTTTCAGACGTGGGTTTCTTTTTCAGCGCTCTTCGTTATCCGGATTCAGTCATCCTGCAGTTCTATTAATTCTCCGATAGGGGCTTGCCTCAGCACGTGCAGACAAGGTATCTCAATAGATATAGGTTGGACGAAAAAAAACGTAATGCTTTCGTCCCCTGCACCGCGGATCTACAACAGCGTTGAAAGGAAACACCAAGGTTATGGAATCAATAAAAGTTGCAGCGGTCCAGATGAACGGTCTGCTTGGGCAGACCAGTCGCAACCTCGATGAAATCGAGTCCTGGTCCTAAACTGCATCGGAGCAAGGTGCCGAACTGGTGCTGTCCCCCGAGCTGGCGATCCATGGCCATTGGATGGCACCCGAATGCTGGTTGGACGCGGAGAAAGTACCGGGTGGACCGAGCGTAAAACGGCTTGAACAAATCGCGTGAGCCTGCCGGTTGCATCTATCCGTCAGTATGTCGGAAAAAGAGCAGGACGTTATCTACAACTGCCAGGTGCTTGTCGGACCCGAGGGCCACATCGAAAAATCGCGAAAGATCCATATGTCCGAAGACGAAGGCCTGATGTATGTCGGGGGTGCGGCGATGCCGGTATTCGACATCGGCAAATGCAAGGTTGGAACCGTCATCTGCTACGACGCGTTGTTTCCCGAACTGACACGCGCGCTCGCCTTGAACGGTGCGGAGGTATTCCTGATGCCCAGCGCCGGACGATGTGGGAACTGGAACCAGGAAACCGAAGCGTCCGTGGCCAGGCAAGTCAAGGAAGACTGGTCCCAGGATTGTGGTTGGAATGGATCACTCAACGATCTTTTCGCGATGGCTTTGAATTGCGGTCCAGCCGATTTGAGTGATCCCGACGCTGTGTTAGGTGACCCCGAATAGGATTCATCCCATCCTGGTGCAATCGAAGTCTTTCAGGATGCCAGTGAAGGGTTCAAGGAGTTTGATGTTACGGGTCTTTTTGATGCTCTGGCCGGTAACGGTGTCTTTGTGACCGGGCTACTTGATACTGAACTGCCCAGGTTAGAACTGGACCCGGAAATCAATGAAAATCTGACCATCAATGTTGGGCAGGCCTATCGATCCAGTGAGTTTGGTGGTTCTGGTGCCACAGCAGATGATATCGCGACACGGCCGAAGCTGATTGTCGATTACATACCCGAGCCGGCAACATTTGGTTTGGTTGGTATCAGCATGCTTGCATTGCTGCGTCGTCAGCATAAGCGTTAGAACGCCGCTGTAGATCCTGCCGAGATTTCCCGTGATGGCGGTTGTTTTTGCGATATCAACCCCCCATTGTGATTAATCTGATTATCCGCAAAGGTGATTAAGAGTTGCGGCTATCGCCTGTTTCGGCACTAATACGCCGTATGAATAGCCGTGAACGTGTCTTTGCGACCTTGGAACATACCGAGCCGGATCGGGTGCCCTATGATCTGGGTACCGGGCCCGTGACCAGTATTACGTGTCGTGCATATCAAAATCTGCTTGATCACCTCGGTATCGAAGAGGAGGTGACACTCACGGATCACATCCAGCAATTGGCCAATGTGTCAGAGGTGATGCTTGATCGCCTGGAAGTGGACACACGTGGTTTGTGGGCGAAATACAACCATACCCATAACTTCAATCCGGTGCGTGAAGGCGAGTACATGGTCAATCGAGATGAATGGTCATTTACTTATTCCATTCCGGTTGATCCTGAACATGCCCATTGGTATGACCTGACGAAATTTCCGTTGTTTGATAAAAAACGCATCACCATGGAGGATGTCGAGGCCTTTAACTGGCCTGATGGCGGCCTACCATGGCGTATTGAGGGTCTCAAAGAGATCGCCATGGCGGCACACGAGCAGGGAAAGGTGACATTCTGCCGAGGCTGCTGTGCTGGTGTCTTCGAGATGTCACTTCGTTTGCGGGGGTACGAGGGCTTTTTCCCTGACATGATCAAGCGGCCGGATGTCGCTCAACGCATCCTTGATAAGGTGACTGAACACAAACTTGCTTTTTGGGATCTGATGCTCGGTGAAATGGGGGAGTATGTCGACATCATCGGCGAGGCGGACGATATCGGGACGCAATCGTCCTACTTGTGCAGCCCCGATATGTACCGGCAAATGATCAAGCCATGTCACAAGGCAATCTTTGATCTGGTTCGATCCCATGCCAAACGATTGAATAAGAAAATCTATATCTTCTTTCATTCCGATGGGGTAAACCGTGAGATTATGGACGATTTCGTGGAATTGGGGATTGACATTTTCAATCCCCTACAGTTTACCTGTTCGGGCATGGACACCGCAGATATCAAGAAGATTTATGGTGACGTGATGACCTTCTGGGGCGGCTTGATCGACACACAGAAGGTGCTGCCATTTGGCACGACCGATGAGGTGCGTGAACAGACCAAACGGCAGATCGATATTCTGGCGCCCGGTGGTGGGTTCGTGGCGTGTACCGTTCACAACATTCAGCACGAGGTGCCACCAGAAAATATCATGGCCATGTGGGAGACGTTGCGAGAGCATGGGGTGTACTAGATTAGATGCAAGGGACGGGTTGAAACGGAGACCAATGGCCGAACTAAGTGATATTCCAAATGAGTTTGTCCGCGGTGAAATTGAACAGTTCATTGAGCGTGAAGATGAGCGGCGTCATATCATCAAGCTGTATTCCAGGGCCCGGCTGGAGATGGTGACTCTTGCGGCGGCAGTGATAGAAGGCGATGACGAAATAGTCGACGATCTGACGGCAGCTGCATTGAAAGATGGCATCGATGCGATCGAAGTGATGGATGATGGGCTGATCGCGGGGATGGCAATCGTTGGTATCAAGTTTCGAGACAACTTCATATATGTGCCCGAGGTGCTGTGCTGTGCGCTAGCCATGAAAGAGGGGATGGCTCACATCGAACCGATTCTATCCGAGTCGGGTATTGAGCCGGTTGGCAAGGTCATTATGGGGACGGTCCGCGGCGATCTGCATGATATCGGCAAGAATCTATGCATCATGCTTCTGCGCGGTGCGGGTTTTGAGGTGATGGATCTTGGTGTTGACACCTCACCCGAACAGTTCATCGATGCTTACAAGAGCTATGACGCAAAAATTGTGGGGATGTCGGCATTGCTTACCACGACCATGCCCAATATGGGTAAGACGGTTGAGGCGTTTGGTGAGGCAGGCCTGCGTGCAGATATGAAATTCATGATGGGTGGGGCACCGGTGACACCTGAGTTCACCGATGAAATGGGTGGCGACGCTTATGGCGATAATGCCATGGAGTGTGTGGCCGCGGCAAAACAGTTGGCCGGTGTCACCTCGTCTTCAAAAACCTGATGCCAGATCCAGTTTGCATCCAATGTCACAATGTTGCCGGTGATCGATTAAACGTCGTCCCGGCTGGTGTGCATTGCACTTGCAATGCTTAAGCGGTGGGGGTGGGATTCGAACCCACGAGTAGGACAAGCCCACTGCCGGTTTTCAAGACCGGTGCATTCGACCACTCTGCCACCCCACCGGGTGTGTTGGTCGCAATTAATTCTACCTCGCTTCAGATCGACCAACCACGTCGTAAAAGAAGAATTAGAATAGCGATTCGGATCGGCAGTTAAGGTCTTTGTCTGTATCGAGGTAAAAGATGGCCGAGGTTCTCGTGGCAACATTTGATGGGCCAGGGTCACTGGCGCGGATTCAAGCGGTGCCCCGGCCAAAGGTGCCGGACCACGCGGCACTTATTGCAATTGGTGCTTGTGGTGTCTGTGGAACAGATCTGCATATTCTACGGGGTCATTGGCCCCAACAATTGCCGTGGCCTTTCACACTGGGCCATGAACTGGCCGGGATTATCGTGGAAAAGGGGGCGGGTCTTGAGGTGGATTTTGTGGGCCAACCCCTTTCCGTTGGCTCGAAAGTGATGCTGCCGCCACTGATGCCGTGTGGTGTCTGTGATTACTGTCTTCGCTATCTCCAGACGTCCAATCGCTGTTTGAACCCGACGTACTACGGTCGGTATCTGCCGTTTTCAAAACCGCCGCACTTGTGGGATGGTTGGGCGGGAATGGTGTACGTCGATCTGGAGATGTTGCCCGCCACCAAGATTCACCGGCTACCGGATGATATGTCGTTGATGCTCGGATCGCTGGCCGAACCCTTGACATCCTGTATCCGGGCGTTGAACCGAGCGGTATCAATGGGTGGTTTTCGCCTTGGTGATACGGTCGTCGTGCAAGGTGCTGGACCCATTGGCGTACTTGCCATCGCTGCGGCGCAGGAGATGGGAGATGGGTGCTGGACGGGTGGTCGCCATTGGCGGGCCGGATAATCTGCGGCTGGCAGTGTGCCGTGAGTTTGGGGCTGAGGCGACAGTTGATATTGAGACCTGTAATTCCGGCAAGGAGCGGGTGGGGCGGGTTCGTGCAATCGTGGGTGGTCATGGAGCTGATCTTGTGTTGGAGTGCAGTGGGCATCCATCGGCTGGTCCCGAAGGGATCGAGATGTTACGAGATGGCGGCACATTCGTTGAAATGGGTCAGTTCACCGATGCTGGATCCGTCGAAAAAAATTGGCACCGAATCTGTGCTAAAGACATCAATCTGTTGGGTAGCTGGGCATTTACTGCCAATGACATTCCACTTGCCATTGCGATGCTTGTCCGAGCATGCAATCGATTCCCCTGGCACCGCATGCAGAAAACATTTCCATTTACGGAATTCGGTGTAAACGAAGCAACCCAAAGCGCATTGGCAATGCAATGTGTCAAGGCAACGATCGTGCCCAATCAAGATCTTATTTGAGATCGTCATGAATGGCCCCAAGGGACAAGGATTTGAGTTTTGCAATGCGGCAAGAAAATTCATGTATCCCCGATAAGCCTTGTTCCTGCCATGTTGCGTTTAGTTCCAGGCAGGCATTCCATGGGTTTAATTGATATCATTCAGAACATCTCGAACCGGTAAAAAGTTTGCAGACGACTTCCAAGAAAAGGCGCCAACATGAGTGCTATGGCAACGGCCCGTAGAAGACCGGCCCAGAAACAAATCGGATACGATCACGCGGTGGGTTTCGTAAAACATCTTCCGGTTTTGGATCAGCCGTACAGTGAAATGGCCGGTAGTTCATCGTGGCCCGCCAATAACATGGTGGATGCCCGACAAGGCAAGGATGTGCTTTGGCAACAGGTGGATCCGGTTTGTACAGTAGGCAAGTTCAATCATAATCCGGCAGGCAAGGTGCCGACCGGTGACGGATATCCGTCCAAGTGTAATCAATATTCAAGCGAGTTTGATTCATGGTGACCAAGACAGCAGATGACCTGCGTGCGCTTGTTCAGAAGATGTTGGTGGCGGCTGGCGCAGATGACCAAACCGCTTTTGCGGTTTCTGATCACTTGGTGCAGTCCAACCTGGCTGGTGTTGAGACGCATGGTGTAAACCAGTTGTGGCGTTATCTTCTTGATATTCGTAATGGTCAGATTGTTCCCGATGCACAGCCGGCGGTCCTAAAGCAGACAGCCAATAGCGCTCTGGTCAGTGGGAATTGGACATTCGGTCATGCCGTCGCCAAGTTTGGGATGGAATTGGGTATCGAGAAGGCAAAAGCAGGAGATATTGCGATTATTTCCATGGTGCAGTTACATCACATTGGGAGGGTGGGGACTTATGGTGAGATGGCGGCCAGGGAGGGGATGGTGGGGATGACCTTCGGTGCTGGTTATTGCCAGACGGCCAAACGTACAGCGCCTTATGGTGGACGCGGTCGCGTTTTGGACACCAATCCGATTTCAATGGGTTTTCCCAACCCCCAAGAGTCGGATGATCGGCCGGTTTTATTGGATTACGCAACCACAACCAAGGCGCATTCTGCGGTTTATCTGGCCAAGAGACGCGGCCAGGACCTGCCACCTGGCCTGGTGATTGATAAGGACGGCAATCCGAGTACCGATCCCAACGCGTTCTATGATGACGGGTCTCTCTTGCCGTTTGGCCTTCACAAGGGTTATTGTTTGATGATGGCAGTCGAGTTTCTTGGTCGGATCATCAGTGGTTCAGATGAATACATTGACCCCAATCGTGGCGATATGCTGTTTCGTCACCAAGGTGTGACCATGATTGTCTTTAAAGCCGATCTGTTCCGATCTATGCCCGATTACAATAAATCAGCATTTGATATGGCTCAATGGACCAGATCAATCGATCCTGCGCCAGGCTTTGATCAGGTCATGATGCCTGGTGACCCTGAAGCCACTCGGCGTGCTGAATACCTGCGTGATGGGATACCCATTGCCGACGATGTTTGGAAGACCATCGTTGATGAAGCCAAGACACTTGGTGTTGACGTGTAGGTTATTCGACAGCATCATCCAGTGTCCGCGTCACTCATTTTTTCTGGTACGGAAAACCACCAACCCGGACAGGATATTCTCATGGGTTCCAGCCAGCTTTGCCGCCGTTTATGGCGTTGTCCCCGAATAGTCCATAGTTGGTTGAGCAATGACTGGGCATCTGTTTAAGCGGCTTTTGACTGCCCATCCAGGGCTTAAAGGCAAACGGTGTGATCGTTCGGCTGCTGTGGTCATCAAATTGGCCGACGTTTTTGGATTGATCCGATAACTGATCCATGCTCGGCGTTCATTTTATTCGCATTACCACGACCATTTTTTGCTGTGGCATGATGGTCTGCGAGTTGGCGGTCGCACAGGCAAGGGCCTTGCACACCAACCGTGATCGTTGCGTCAAGTGGTTTGACTTCGAAGAGCGTGAAAGAAATCCCAATGAGTTGCCGGAACATTGGTTTGCGGTTGGGCGGCAGGCAAAAATCTCAAATCCAAGCTTTAGTCAATATTCCCTACACCGGCATCTGATGGTTAAGGCCGGATTCCCCCGTTATACCCAGGTGCAATTTGACCAATCGCACAGTCGGAGTGGTGAAAATAGTTTCCACCTTGGCCTTAATGGTGGAAGTGCGGGAGCATTTTTAGAAGTCGGAGCAATCGATGTAGTTGAGAATAGCGACTATCTCATTTTTGCCCATGTTCGCACCACGCAGTTATCTTCGGCTCGTGCACGGTTGAAGGCGTATTTCATTGATGTGGATGGTAATAAGATTGAGGCCAGTGAGTCGATCACTCCTCCGGTGGCAACGGATGGTGCCTGGCAAAGGGTCGGCGCCAAGTTATTCGGCGAGTTCCCGCAAGCGGTCTGGATTGGTCTTGAACTTGAACTCAATCAGCCTGAGTACGATCCTGATGATCCCCTTGGCCGCCAGCAGACCGTTCTTGAGCAGGTTCAAGGTAGCGCCTGGTTTGATGATATTGTCATTTGGCAGTCACCTCGGCTGGTTATCCAAAGCCCAAGTCGTGTGAATATTGTTCGTGCTCCTGAGCAGCCCAGTTTCACAGTTCAGGTGGTCGATCTACTCGGCCAACGTCTTGTAGCGGACTTGGGGATCTATGACTACCGTCTTAATCGTGTGGCACATCAACGCCAGACCGTTGGCCCAGGGGCACCGTCCGTCTGGAACTGGCGGCCTCAACTGGATCGATACGGTTGGTATCTGGTTGATATGCAGGTGCATGCGCCACGCACCAAGATGGCAAAGACACCCGAGACTCCGCCAGTATTAAGAGTTCTTTCTGGCCTGTTATATCTTCCTGATGAAGTGGCACTTGACATTTCGGATGCGGCACGTTTCATGCTGGCGGCCGAGGATCTTCCAGACGAACAACTGGTACTGGTGCCGGAATTAATGGAAGCAGCCAAACTCGATTCGGTGGTGCTGAGTGCTTGGCAGCGTGACACTTCATTAATTCAAGCCACCAAGCGAAGATTGGCAACGGATGAAAGTATTGATGAGATTCTATCCCAGCATAGACAGGTCACATTGGACCTGTTTCCTGTTCCGGATGAACTGACTCAACTGCTGGATATTACCGGGTCGAATCCGATGGCAATTTTTGATTCGCCAATCAGAAAATGGCGTCCATATCTGGCGCCATTGATGATGCGGCATGCAAACCGCATTCGGAGTTGGCAAATTGGGGCAAGTCATAGTGAGCAGGCGTTTTACAATCCCGCATTACCTTCGCTGGTTGAATCGAGCCGGGTTCACTTGGCGGCAATGGCGCCCAATCCGAAAATTGTGGTGCCGTGGAATCTGAATCAGTCTCGAAGATTTGAAATTAGTGACCAGGCTGCATATGCCGTTCGTGTTCCTGGTTCGGTGGTCCCTCAGCAGCTTGGTGCATATCTTGAAGAATGGTTGGGCGGTCCGCCAGCCGAGGTGTCGTTGTTACTCGACGTTCCCACGGCAACGGAAATGTCACACGAACGTCGTGTGGATGATCTGATCCTTCGCATGATTCATGCATGGGAAGCGGGCGCAGTCGGCATGCAGTTGCGTCGTCCCTGGGCAGTCTCATCTAATCGTGAACTCAGTCTTGTTCCCGATCCGCTTTTGGGCGTATTTTCAACGGTGGCGCACCGTTTGGCGGGCCGACGTGTTCTGGGACGGCTGTCATTTGGTGACGGTCTAGAGTCGATGATTCTGGATGGCGAATCCGGGGGTATGTTGATTGCTTGGAACGAATCCGGGCTTGTGCCCGAAACCGAAATAGAACTGTATCTCGGCGATAATCCGGTCATTATGGATCATTGGGGTAATCGGGCGCCCGCCAGAGAGCATGATGGCCGACATCAGATTCGGCTTACCAAGACCCCCGTATTTATTGAGGGGATCGATCCGGAACTGGCGATGTTTCGCTCGCTATTTCGGGTCGAGTCGGATTTCATTGAATCCAAACAAAAGGTGCACCAGCACACGGTTAGTTTGTCAAACCCCTGGCCGCACACGATGACTGGTCAAATGATTCTTACAGATCCTCAGCAATGGGTGATCCAACCTCATCGGACCGTGTTCTCGATCCCATCCGGAAGCACGCAAGAGATTCCAATCTCTCTGCGATTTCCCGCCTCGGAAGTCGCGGGGCACAAGCAACTGACTGCACGATTTGAGTTTGTGACAACGCGTAAATATGTCGTGGATGTTAGTGATGTGATGGAGTTGGGTCTGCGTGATGTGACACTTGACACCAATTTAAGCCTGGAGTCTGACGAGTCCACAGGGATGGTCGACCTATTTGTGAACCTGCTGATCGTCAACAAGGGTACAGAAATCCTCAACCTGCGGCCATTTGTGATCGTGCAGGGTAGACCCCGCCAGGTACAGCCTATTCCCGGACTATATCCTGGACAATCAATTGTCCGAAGATTTCGATTTGGCGATGTTTCAGAATCTATAGATTCGGCAACGATCCGGGTTGGACTTCGAGAACTCGCCGGTCCTGCCGTACTCAATCAGATCCTTACAGCGAACAATCTTTAGCGCCACGTTCGGTAGGAAAAGAGTGCTTCAATCCTGATCGACAAGCCGGATTACTTCATCAAGGTCCTTGTCTCCGCGGCCGGAGAGATTGATGACAACTGTTTGATCAGGTTTGAGTGCGGCAGCCATTTCAATGACATGGGCAACAGCGTGTGAGGATTCAAGCGCTGGGATAATACCTTCCATATGGGATAAGGTCTCAAACGCATCAAGTGCTTGCTGATCAGACACACAGGTATAGTCAACGCGGCCTAGATCATGCCAGTAGGCGTGTTCGGGGCCCACGCCAGGATAGTCCAGCCCAGCCGATATGGAGTGAACCGGCGCAGTTTGGCCCTCATGATCCTGGAGGACATAACTCAGTGAGCCGTGCAGGACGCCAGGTGAACCGTAACTGATTGCGGCGGCATGTTGACCTTCCTCGTTTGATCGACCACCTGCTTCAACGCCGATTAGTCGAACCTCTTTGTCGCCAACAAATGGATAAAAGATGCCTGCCGCATTGGATCCGCCGCCGACGCACGCCACGATGATGTCAGGCAGCAGGCCTATTTGGTCGATGCACTGTCGGCGGCATTCATAGCCGATGACCGATTGCAGATCACGGACAATCATCGGATATGGATGTGGTCCACATACCGAGCCAAAGACATAATGCGTATAGGCGTTTGACTCCATCCATTCACGCATCGCTTCATTAATGGCATCTTTCAGGGTGCCGCTGCCAGCTTCAACCGGGACGACGCGTGCCCCCAGAAGCTGCATGCGTTGAACGTTCGGGCTTTGCCGTCGCATATCTTCCGTGCCCATATAAACATCACAGTCTAGGCCAAACAGTGCTGCAGCAGTAGCGGTAGCAACCCCATGTTGTCCTGCACCTGTTTCAGCGGTGATGCGGCGTTTGCCCATCCGCTGGGCCAATAACGCCTGGCCAATGGCGTTGTTGAGTTTATGTGCTCCGGTATGCGCAAGATCCTCACGTTTGAGATAAATGCGTGCGCCACCGACTTGCTGGGTGAGGCGTTGAGCAAAGTACAGGGGTGTGGGGCGACCAATGTACTGCCGGTTGAGTTCAACTAGCTTGGCCGAAAATTTCGGATCCTGCCGTGCGCTATCATATTCAGTGGCAAGTTGTTGCAGGGCGGACATCAGTGTTTCAGGGACGAACATTCCACCGAATTGACCGAATCGGCCTTGGTCATCGGGAATTGGGCTCGCCTTATGATTGGCAATCTCTAATGATTCAGTCATGCCATCACCTTGATGTAATTAGGCCCCATGGGGGGCTAATTATAGATTGCTTGGCGCCGTGTCACGGGCCACCGAAGAAACCAATGCAGTGCCGATATGGTATCAGGTTACGTAGTTCCCGTTGTCCCGTAAATATCTGAAATTGACCTGCTTGTGTGGTGGAAGATGTACGATGGCATGTTCGGTGGCAACGGTTTTGTGACGATGACCGCCTGGCCAGCCCATGGGTCGTGCTTGGCAGTAAATAGCTGGGTCAAACTTTTATGTGTTGGCGACACTAATGATGTTCTCTATGTTCCGCTTAAGGTTTCTCTATGTTCCGGTTTTGTATCGGAACTTTTGTCAACGAGGTGATGTGTTGCTGGATATGTCCGCGCAGTATTTGTGGAGTTGATTCATCGATGGCATCTTGTGATGCTCTGGCTGCATCCAAAGACGCCTCGATCTGCCCTGCTGCGGCATAGACATCCGCGAGGTTGAAAAGCGACATTGCTTTGTCTGTGGCCGCCATTTTCACGGCTTGCTGTGCTAGTATGACAGCTCTGGCGATATGATTGCTGTCCGGAGAGGGTTGGTGAATGACCGCCCAAGACAATAAACGCAGTCCGGGCTCCCACTTCGACGCCATGGCGACCAATCGATCCAATTCGGCGATGGCATCTTGAAACTCTCCTCTTCGCACTAGTAACAACCCCATGCTGAGCCGAGTTTCTTTCATGTTTGGGTTGATGCGAAGGGCGTGGCGGAAATGTTGCATGGCTTGTTCAAACTCGTCGGTAGCTTCGAGCATCAGGGCCAGGTTGTGATGTGCCTTGGCGTAATCAGGGTTGGCCGCAATCGCCTGTTGGTAATGATGGATTGCCTGTTTTTTTCGATCGAGTTGATCCAGTGCGAGGGCAATATTGTAATGGCCATTGGCGTTCTGGGGATCAATTGAAAGCGCCTTTTCGTATTGCATAATGGCCTGTTCCGTGCCATGTTGTTCCATGAATGCATTGGCCAGGTTGACGTGATAATTGGCGTCGCTGGGGCCAAGTTCAATGGCACGTTGGTAGTGCTGGATGGCAGATGTAATGCGTCCTTGGGCGGCAAGCACGAGCCCTAGATTGTTGTAGGCTGGCGCAAAATCGCGATCAATGTGCAGCGACCTTTCATAAAAATCAGCCGCCTTATCGAGTTGGCCTTGCAAGCGGTGTACATTCCCATTGTTGTATAGACCGGCGGCGTCACGTGGTTTCATGTTGATGGCCTGGGTGCAGTGAGTCATGGCTTCGTCTAATTGGCCGAGATCCATCAATGCGGTACATAGGTTGTTGTACACCTCCGGCATATCAGGATTAATCCGGAGCGCCTTACGGAAATAGTTGATCGCATTCTCATGTTGACCGTGTTCTTGGTAAGTATTGGCGATATGCTTCAAGATTTCCGGTTGGGTGGGTTGTAACTTCAGAGCATGGTTCAGGTATGTGAGGGCTTCTTCATATTTTTGTTGTTTTGAAAGAATCGTGCCCATGCCGGTATGGGCATCGGATGATTGCGGGTCAGATGCCAGCATTTGTTGATAGAAGTTTTCATCACCGTTGTAGTATTGTCCCCGGTGGTAGGACATCGCGCCAAAACATACTGTTGCGGTCAGCATTGCAATCGCGGTGAAGTACTTCCATTTCTTATTTGACCACCATGTTGAAACAATGGTGCTCGCGATTCCGAGTACTCCGACCAGTGTCAAGAATCCATAACGTTCGGCAAAAAAGGCTTCCTGATCCAAAATGTTTGACGTGAGTACTGCACCGAAGAATGAAAGGCTGAGCCAGAAGATCACGGTCCGCCATGTTCGGAGCCAAATTTTAAATGTGCCAATGGCCAGGGCAATGATGCATAGGGGCCAGACCATAAGTCGCCAGGGGGAAAACCACACGGCAAACCTTGGTTCATAGTGTAAATCCAGGAATGGCGCAAACAGGGTTTGTGCAAGGTACATCCACGAGAGTAGTAGCCCTATGGGTCTTTCGAACAGGACGAAATGAGTTGCGTCTGCGCCGCTGAGCACCGCCGATCGAAGGGCCAGGTAGCCAGTTGTGATGATCACGACTGGGGTATAACGATATAACCATTGGCTGGGGCGACTTGGGCGGTTGGCTGATAAGCCAAGCAAGTCTGAAAATATCCATAAGCATGGCAAGATGATGCCGAGCTCTTTGCAGCCCAGAGCCACAATGAGCCAGACCAATCCAAGCAGATACCAGCCCAATCCGCTTCTTCCGAATGCGTAGATCCCGGCGAGAATGGCTCCTGCGCCAAGCATGGTTTCACGTCCGGAACAGATCGGGAAGACGCATGACGATACGGTGGGGTGGGCGGCAAATAGTGCTGCTGTCAGCAAGGCCGGCCCCTCATGGACGCCAATGGCTGGTAGCCGCAGCAATGCCGAAACTTGTAGCGAGATGATGCCGATAAGTATGACGTTAAACCAGTGGTACGGCAGTGGATGATTGTCATGCAATCTCTTTTGAACCAGCATGGTCAATTTTGCAATTGGTCGATAGTAAGGAAGAGTGTCATCCATGGGTTCAGAAAAAATAACCAGGAAATCATGGGCTGAATAGGGCTTTGGATGCGTTACAATCAGAATATGATCATCAAAAACGAAATCATTAAGTGTTGATGGCGCGTAGAGCGTTATGACAAACACGAACAGTAAGCAAGGTCCAATGAGGCCGCGCAATACGGTTGGTTTGGCGGGTTCTGATGTGCCTGGAGGCTCTCGCAAAGAACAGTTCCGTAAAATTTTCTGATTGATTGAGATATCATAACGCGTATCGACATGAATTCCTTGCCGTTATAGGGGTTATTGTCATTCGATGTGCAGGTTAGAGTATTCCCATGAGTAAACGTGTTGCCGTGATCATCGGCGCTGGTCCGGCAGGACTAACCGCCGCTTATGAGTTGCTTACAAGGTCAGACATTAAGCCAATTGTTCTGGAGCAGTCCCCCATGTTGGGAGGATTGGCGCAAACGGTTAACTTCAAAGGCAACAGGATTGATATTGGAGGCCATCGTTTTTTCTCCAAATCGGATCGAGTCATGGAATGGTGGCTCGAAATGCTGCCTCTTGAGAAGTTGGAATCAAGCGAGGCTTCGGTTGTCTACCAGGGTAAAAAGACAACGGTGCATGCCGACGGTGAAGGGCTTGATCCTCAACGCGTTGACAAAGTAATGTTGCTGCGGCCGCGTCGAAGCCGTATTTATTATTTACGGAAATTCTTTGACTATCCAATCACGCTTAGCTTGAAGACGATGAGCCATCTTGGTTTGCATCGTACTATCCGTATTGGTTGTAGTTATCTCAGGGCAAGGTTATGTCCCATCCGAGACGAGCGGAACCTTGAACATTTCTTCATTAACCGTTTTGGCCATGAACTTTATACGACGTTCTTTAAATCCTACACGGAGAAAGTTTGGGGGGTTTCCTGTCAGCAGATCAGTGCCGCCTGGGGGGCCCAGCGGATAAAGGGCTTGTCCATCAGCAAGGCGCTACTACATGCACTGAAAGCTCCGTTTAAGAAGCGCTCAGATGTGAAACAAAAAGGTACTGAGACATCTTTAATTGAGCAGTTTCTTTATCCCAAGTACGGCCCCGGTCAAATGTGGGAAACTTGCGCCAAGAAGGTCGAGGAGATGGGGGGGCAGGTGATAACCTGTACGCAAGCTACCGCTTTGGAGATGGAAGGCCAGCGCGTTCGGGCGGTTGAGGTTGTCGATTCAACCACGCATCAACGCAGGACAATTAACGGTGATTATGTTTTTTCAACCATGCCGGTGAAGGACTTGGTTCGTGCCTTGGGTGAACAAGTGCCCGAGGGCATACGTGCGATCAGCGAGGGGCTTGTCTATCGAGATTTTATTACGGTGGGGTTGCTTCTCGATAAACTGATCGTACATGAAGAGTCACAGAACGGCAGGTCGTTGATCAAAGATACTTGGATCTATATTCAGGAACCAGATGTATTGGTTGGGCGATTGCAGATATTCAACAACTGGAGTCCGTACATGGTTGCCGATTCATCCAAGGTATGGGTCGGCTTGGAGTATTTTTGTGATGAGGGGGACGAACTTTGGGAACGAAGCAATGAACAGTTGATCAACTTGGGCCGAGCTGAACTTGCCAAGATTGGTATCATCGATCCGGGTGATGTACTGGACGCAACGGTTTTGCGTATGGCGAAGACCTATCCAGCATATTTTGGAACATTTGATCGTTTCGATGAATTACGGGACTACGTGGACGATATTGAGAACCTGTTCCTGATTGGGCGAAATGGAATGCATCGTTACAACAACCAGGACCATTCCATGCTGGCTGCAATGACTGCGGTCGACAATATTTTGACAGGGCGTAAGGACAAGTCGAATATCTGGTCAGTCAATGCTGAGGCGGACTATCACGAACAGGTGAGTCCGGATAAGTCGGCATCCCGGCCCAAATAAACGGGCAAAAATTTGGATAGGCGCTGAATGCGGCGACCTCATGAGTTCTGTAAGACATTGTTGATTATAAGGTTATAGTATTTACAAGGCGGGTTGTCCCATGTGATTCCCGCTTCGGGACGAACCTGGGGCGTAATGGGTGGTAAATGTTACTTGATATTTATCTTGGCTGAACGATGAGGGGAAGGTATAATGCCCAGTTGGTTAGTTAAAGGTCTAAGCAAGAGGCATAAAGAGAGTTGGTCCCTTCCGAAATTTGCAGAACATCTGAGAGTGGAAATTCCGTAGGCGATTCTGGGGAAGTCGGGGATTTCGGTGGAGATGGTAGAACATCCATCAAAGCAGGAACTGACACGCTCACCTCTGATTCTGATGATCCCCCATGTTTGTGCGTGAACTCGACTGGTGGCCATGCGGGCTGTCTTGTTGATTTATCATTGCGCACGGAGGATGTTAATCCGCCAATATCCGGATACGTAGATCGTTTGCTGGCCGAAGCATCGGTGATTGCTGGTGCGGATGGTGGTGTGTTGAATGTGACGGTTGTTGATGAGCCTCAGATGACAAGTTTGCATCATCAATTCAAAGGCGTCGATGGCGTTACCGATGTTTTGGCGTTCGATTTGCGCAGTTCAAATGACGCATCCTTAGAAGCAGATATTGTGGTCTGTCTAGATGTTGCTGTTCGTCAAGCAACTGCACGGGGACACCAGGTTCGTGTAGAAGTACTGCTGTATGCGCTGCACGGTTTGTTGCATCTTCTGGGTATGAATGATGGCGAGCCTGATGAGGCGTCAGCAATGCATGGACGGGAAGACGAGATCTTGACGGCGATCGGCGTTGGCCCGATTTATCACGTCGAGGAAGGCGTACGGTGAACTAGGTGGCACTGTGGATCGCAATGGGCGCGACGATCGCAGGGTGTTATTTCGCGGCCTGTTCAGCAGCGTTACGCTCATTTAGCCGATCAAAGCTTTCCGATCTGCTTGAGGAGAGCGGTAAGTCGCAGAAACTCGGGCCATTTCTCGAAAGAACTTCTAAACTTGTGCTGATCACATCGACAATGCGAGTGGGCCTGAACCTCGTGGTACTGTTATGTATTTTGTCGCTGTTTGAGTCGGTGTTTGGGGTTAGTGAGCAGCAACTGCTTAAATACGTGGTTTCGTTTTCAGTGGCTGCACTGGTGATCAGTGTTTTTGCAGTGGCGATACCGGTGAGCATAGCCCGCTACCAAGCCGAAGGGCTGCTGGTGCGTACGATGCCCCTGCTCAACATATCAGTCGCGGTCTTTAGACCGCTGGCAAGTCTACTGTATCTATTTGATCCAATTGTCCGCCGTATTACCGGAGGCCAGACATCCCTTTCTTCCAGCGATGAGATTTTGACGGAGGAGATCCTTTCGGTGGTTGAGGATCACGAGGACGATGCTGCGGTTGATGAAGATCAAAAAGACATGCTGGAAGGGGTGATTGAACTGCGCAGTACAACTGCCGGGCAGATCATGACTCCGCGAACTGATGTAAAGGGTATTGAATCCGATGCCAGCCTCGAACAGGTTAAGGATGCGATTATCACACTTGGCCACAGCCGCATCCCTGTTTTTCGCGATAATCTCGATGACATTGTGGGCATGCTCTATGCCAAGGATATGATCAAGTTTTTAGGGCAGAATGGTCAGCCATTTGATCTCAAGCAAGTTATTCGTGATGCATTCATGGTTCCCGAGAGCAAAGCAGTCGGTGGTCTGCTTGGAGAGTTCAAGGCCCGGGGAATTCATATCGCCGTGGTGCTTGATGAATATGGAGGTACGGCCGGACTGGTGACGATTGAAGATATTCTCGAGGAAATCGTCGGTGAGATTCATGATGAATATGAACCGGTAAAAGACAACCCATCCATACGCAAGCTTGATGACCGGGTTGCTGAGGTCGACGCTCGTGTTTATGTCGATGATCTCAATGACGAGATGAGATTGAAATTACCCGAGGATGACGGCTACGACACCGTTGGTGGTTTCGTCTTCGCTACTTTAGGGCACATCCCGGCGGTTGATGAAAGCTTTGAATTTGACAATGTCCGAATTACCGTGATCGATGCTGAACGTACAAGGGTCAATCAAGTTCGTGTGGAAGTGCTGGCCGCATCATCTGGTGACGATGGCAACGATCGGTGATCGCTGTTCCCCATTTCCTTTTGGTGGACTGCTTGCTCTGCATTCCCGAGTTCAGAGAAACAGGGGGCCATCTTTGTTAAACTTTGCCGGATCATGAAGATCCAGTTCCATAACACATTGGCAGGCTGCATTGAGCCATTCGAGCCCATCGACCCGCCTAACGTGTACATGTACAACTGCGGTCCTACGGTATACGACTTTGCACATGTCGGTAATTTCCGATCTTTCATGATTGCCGATGTGCTTCGTCGAACATTGGAACTGATTGGATTTCACGTCCATCAGGTGATGAATCTGACGGACGTGGGGCATATGACCGATGACCAGCTGGCAGATGGGGGTGGTGAGGACAAGATGGTTGCTGCTGCCAAACGCCTGAAGCAGGCGAAAAAACAAGGCTTGGCGCCGGTTGACAACCCGGATGATCCCTACCAAGTTGCCCAATATTATATTGATGCTTTCATTGAAGATGCCAGGTCACTTGGGCTTAAGGTTTCCAGCGAATATCCCCAGAACATGCCCCGGGCCACACAGCACATCGATGGCATGCAGGAAATGATCAAAAAGCTGCTTGCTGCGGAACATGCCTATGTTGCCAGTGACGGTGCAGTTTATTACAGCGTTCAGAGCTTCTCTCAATACGGTCAGCTTTCCGGGAATACCATCGACCGGCTGCGTAGCGGCGCAGGGGGTCGCATCACCGATGAACACCAGGTGGTCAAACGTCATCCGGCCGATTTCTTGCTGTGGAAACCGGATGCGACGCACATCATGAAATGGGATTCGCCGTGGGGTGTCGGCTATCCAAACTGGCACCTCGAGTGTTCCGTGATGGCCACCTCCTTGCTTGGGAAAGATGTTATTGATATTCACATGGGAGGTGAGGATAACATCTTCCCCCACCATGAATGCGAGATCGCCCAGACCTGTGGTGCGACCGGCAAGGAACTATTTTCGCGGTTCTGGATTCATGCACGCCATTTGTTTGTCAATGGCGAGAAGATGTCAAAAAGCAAGGGCACCTTCTATACCGTGCGTGACCTTGCGGCTAAGGGCATCAGCCCGGTGGTGGTTCGCATGGAATTAGTCAAGGCGCCGTACCGGATGAATGCCAACCTGACCCAGCAAGGTTTGGTTGATTCTGCTCGAACGGTACAACGACTGCGCGACTTTTCGGCTGATTTGGACCGTCGTTGTGATGGTGTTGTCGCGCCAGTGGATTTGACACACCCGGCCTTAGAGGCGTTCGCCTCTGCATTGGTAGATGATCTTAACATTGCAGCGGCAATGGCCTCGTTATTTGCATGGATTCAACAGGACCATTCTGATGCTGCAGAGTCACTGGCCGTATTACGCCAGATGGACCGCGTTCTAGGGGTGCTGGACTTGGGCCTGGCGGATAATCAGGGGGCTGGTGGTGATTTGGAGATCACTGAAACCTGTGCCGCGATCGATCAGGCCAGGGCGCAGAAGGAATTCAAAGTGGCTGACAACCTGCGCCAACAGTTGGTCGATGCTGGCTATGAAGTTCATACGTCCAAGGGGGGGACAACAGCAAGAAAGAAACTGGCGTAAGCCGGTTCCTGTCACGCCGATGCTTCGAGCTGTTCAGTGGTCAGAGCGTCGGGTCCGAAGATCTGTGTGTACTTTGTATCGGTTCCATCAATACGTTTCGTGGCAGCGTCCATGTAGCAAACGCTGAATGCACGACGTGGTGTGTCTGTGTTGTTACGGTCGGAACTGTGTAAAAGCCAGTTATGAAGAAGAATCACCTCCCCGCTATCGACCGTCAGGTGGACAACTTTCTCTTTGCTGCAGTGTTGGTCAACCTGTTCATCGGTTAAGAAGGCCGACCTGTTAGTTGGATTGAGGTATCCCAGCTTATGGCTTCCGGGAATGATTTGTATACAACCGTTTTTAACTGTTGCTGTATCCAATGCCGTCCATGCGGTAAGAAAAGGGGTGGCACTCAGGAAGTTAAATAGGTCTTGATGCCATCGTAAAAACGTCCCTCTGCCGGCTGGTTTATTGATGAACATAGCGCGAAAGGCCGTGATTGGCGTTCCAGTACCATAGATCCGGGCGCATGCCTCTTGAAATATGGGCAACTGCATGTACCGTAAAAAGAGTGGATCAAATTCCAGCTTTTGGATTTTTCGATAGTTTAGATGCCCGCCCTTGTGTCCCAGTGTGTGTGGCTTGTGGGTCTCGTAGTCATTGGGATCGGCATCTTCCTGCATCGTGATCTGGTCATAGTTTAATTCAGCCTGGCCGAGCATGATTTCGTCGATACGTTGCCTGAGGTTCTCGATCGTGTTAACTTCTATGACGTTCCCCAGTTTGACGTAACCTTGTTCGTCAAAATCCGCCCACTGTTTTTCACTGATCATGTGCTGTTCGCCTTTTCCACAGCCAATTTCTACGGTCATATCCCCGAATAATTGCAAACGATATTAGTTGTATTAATCCGGCTTGGCAATGAGTACTCGTTGCGATGCCAAGGCACTATACTTGCTTGACAGACGGCAGTAGACAAACCAGGTTGACTGATCAGGTCTCATTGATACGGAGAGTCACATGGCAAAGTCAATAGGCGTTGTGAGAGTAACAGATCATGATCCGACCCAGTTGGGGCGTCAATTCAAAAAGCGGCTCAAGGAAGGGAAGGTTCAATTGGGGGGCATGGTCTTTGAGTATGTAAGGCCCTCACTTGTCAAACTCTATCGCTTGGCAGGGTTCGACTTTATTTATATGGATAATGAGCATGTGCTGATGAGCGGGCTCCCGAGCACGGCAAATTTTATCCAGGCGGCAAGGGATAATGGGTTGCCGGTGATTGCCAAGATTCCTGAACTGGGACGGACTGAAACTGCCCGGTTGTTGGATGGTGGCGTTGTGGGAATACAACTGCCGCGTACAGAGTCGCGTGAACAACTCGAAACCCTGGTGGATTATGTCAAATATCCACCGGTTGGAAGCCGTGCTGGTGCACCTCTGTTTGGTAATGTGGACTATCAGTGGCCGGCAAATATTCGCCAGTGGTTACGGGATGCTGATGACGCGACCGTTGTGATGGCGCACATTGAAACTCGCACGGGACTTGAGAATTTTGAAGACATTGTGGCGACACCACACCTGGACATGGTGTATGTGGGCGTGTTTGATTTTTCAATTTCCATGGGCCATCCCGGTGAAATGGATCATCCAGAGGTACAAAAGGGCATGCAGCATATTCTGGACCTCTGCCTCAAGCACAGCGTGCCTTTCGGGACAACTACGCCTAACGCTGAATCTGCCCGGCATTGGATTCGCCGTGGCGCAGGTTTCTTTGAGGTGGTTGACGAACTGACCCTGCTTGCCAAGGGTGCGGCCGAGACGGTGGACATGTATCGGGAGGCAATTGATGAGAACATACAGTGAACTGCGATGCGTAGTTGGTCCGTTAAAAGGTGATGGTGTGCCGAAAGAATAAGATAAGCCGATCAGGGTCAGTTGAACCAAGGTGCCATGAATCACTCTGACAGTTCTGCCGTTCAGCAGTCTAATGCTGCCCAACCCAGGCAGCATCTGTACCCACTTGAGTGCGGCGTACAGCATTACGTATGGGGCGATACGGAATTTATTCCAGCCTTACTGGGACAGGGAAATCCAGACCATGAACCATTTGCCGAGTTATGGATGGGGGCGCATGTCGATCTGCCTTCCCAAGTACGGATTGATGGCCATATGGTTGGTCTCAATGACCTGATCGCCCAAGCACCGCAAGCGATACTAGGTAACCGGGTTGCAAGGCGGTTCGATAATCAACTGCCCTACTTGTTCAAGGTTCTTTCTACTGCAGCACCACTGTCCATCCAGTCGCACCCGTCCAAGAAGCAGGCGGAAGTTGGTTTTGCTCGGGAAGATGAAGCAGGCATCCCACGGTCTGCGGCGTATCGCAATTATAAAGATGACAACCACAAACCGGAACTGATTGCAGCATTAACCGACTATTACGGGTTGCGTGGATTTCGCCCCTTGGTGCAGATTGCGAAGGTTTTGAAGTCCATACCAGAGATGCGTGAGTATGCCGGTTTCTTCGAACCAACCCATCGCGGTCTCGATAACCTTTACGAAAAGCTCATGTCCCTTCCACAGCAGGAGGTGGATCATATTCTCGATCCTCTAGTTCGACGATTGACGGCAAGTCATGCCAAGAAGCCTTTTACGCCAGATCAACATGAGTATTGGGTGTTAAAAGCAGATCGGAAATTTGCCATTGGCGCTCATCATGATCGTGGGCTGTTTTCAATGTTTCTTATGAACCTTGTGTGTTTGAAGCCGGGGGAAGCGATGTATCTGCCGGCCGGAGTCCTGCATGCCTATTTAAATGGAACGGGCATGGAAGTCATGGCTAACTCGAACAATGTTCTGCGTGGTGGGCTCACGGTTAAACACGTGGATGTTCCGGAGTTGATAGAAAACGTGACATTTGAAGGTGGCGATGTGGAGGTACTTTCTGCAAAGAGGATAGGGCAGACCCCTGAATGGCGTTATGAGACGCCTGCGGATGAATTTGAATTGCGTTGTATTGAACTGGATGGCACACAGGTCTATCAGTCTGATTCAGATCATAGTGCCGATATCCTGATTCTGGTGAAGGCTGGATCATCCACCACGGTCACCATTTGCTGTGGGGATGAAAGATTAGATCTTCAGACGGGAAGTGTTGTTCTGGCCATCCAAGGCTCACCTTATACGGTCCATGCATCGGCGCAGGCAACACTTTATAAGGCCGTGGTCCCCAGTGGCGATTTGGATTCGCAACCTGCGCATTTTCGTGGTCGACGACCGAAACGATTGAGCTTTGGTACCAGTGGGTTAC
>Ga0310125_10000181_pt1 | contig 27453 bp, 23 predicted proteins | sample CB11b_Tmax_Bot8__FD_203508 | JGI IMG/M metagenome (GOLD analysis project Ga0310125, IMG submission 203508) | Marine microbial communities from Western Arctic Ocean, Canada - CB11b_Tmax_Bot8 | ecosystem: Environmental > Aquatic > Marine > Oceanic | place: Canada: Western Arctic Ocean | collected... | reverse complement strand
TGGTCAGCACGATGGGTTTCCGCCGGTATGCAAATCAAAATGAAGATCTTGACCGCCGGCACCACCTGGCTTGGCGAAATACTGGCGATGCATACTGCCGCTTGAATCGACCAGACCAAGCACTTGTTGCCTACCAGCAGGTAGAAGCTTTTTCCCAGAGCGAACGCCTCCACCTAACTGCACGAGTGGTTTACACTCACCTTAGGCTTGGTCACACATCCGAAGCCCAAACCATCACCATTGACCAACTCAAGAACACACATGCCTCATCCGAGGCGCTCGATCTGTTACGCCACGTTGCGGATTACGGTGATGATCTTGAGCATCTGGCTGCACAATTACGTGATGTTTATTTTGATTCAAATCGCTCAGCAGACTTGGCACTGGCCATTGCTGCGGTATTACCAACGAACGACGGAAGGCAACTGCTGCGCGAACATCTGGCGGCCCGGCCAGCCGACAGTGCTGTCCTCCAGGCGTTAATTGATCGGTCGGTCAGCCAATCGCCGAGCGATCCACAAATGCTTGCTGATGCCATCCGGGCAACATGCCAGGCAATCAATGAAAAACCGGCCGCGGCAGATCGCTACTCCGCCATGCTGCTTAATCAGGGCATGGAAATGAGCATACTGCTTGATGCATTGGGCCATATCGACCCCCAAACAGGCAATCAGCCTGCTGCACAGATGCTTCGGGGATTGGCGCTGGCACACGCAAACAAATATGACGAAGCACTTACCGTACTCCAGCATATGGTGACGGATGAGTCACCACTGAAACCAGCTCGTATCATGCTCGCCAAACTGCTGCTTGCCAAAGGCAGGAGCCAACAAGCGGCCAAAGTGTTCCAGCCTTTGGAGGATGATAATGATCCACGCGTCTTGGCCCTTCATGTGCAAATCCTCAACAAAACGGGCCAGCCCCAGCAAGCAATAAACAAGATTGATCGCCTCCTTGGTAAATACCCCAACAACCTACCACTCGTTCTTGACAAGGCCCGGCTCCAGGAGAACAGTGGTGCCATCGAAGCAGCGGAACAAACCTTGCTTGACAAGCTCCATGCCTACCCGAGATCCGAGAAACTCTACGAAAGACTGTTTGAAATCTATGAGACTCGGCATCTTCCCAACCTTGAAGAGCGATACACTCGCCTTGTTGAAAGAACTCAACACTTAATCCCCAACAGCTGGATTGCCAAGCTCAAGCGTGCCCAAGCCATGATCTACAAAAATGATCCGGCGCTCCTGGCAAAGGCTGAATCTCTACTCCTGGAAGTGATGCCCCAAAGGCCGAATGACTATCGCCCACTTGATGCCATGCTTGAACTGCTGTGGCGCACAGACCGCCAAGCACAAGCCAATCGAATGATTGAGCAACTAATCAATCAAAAGCCCAAGGAAAAACAGCTCCTGCGATTGGCAATTGATCATTACGACCAGCGGGCCCATAACAGGCACCAAGCGATGAAGACATTGACCCTGTTGCACCAGACAGAACCACCGAGCGAAGACCGTGCGATCGCGCTGGCCGTGTTGCATTTAAGGAAAAACGAGCCAGCCAGGACAATCAGTGAGGTGTTAACCTATCTGAACGGAAAACCCCAGAACCCAATCACTCTTGTTCAACTCCTTCGCCGTGCCCTAACAACAATGAAAGACTTCGAACAAGCTGAACAAAAAATCCTTTGGGCCATTGATAAATTCAAGGATCACCGGCTTGATCTTATGCTCGAACTGGCCATGCTCTACGAGCAAATGGGAAATTATTTCCAGGCCGAGCAAGTGATGATCGACATCCTGCAACAAGACCCGAATCATATCCTGGCGAATAATTCTTTGGGGTACATCTGGACAAACCGCGGCGTGAACCTGATAGATTCCAAGGCCATGATTGAAAAAGCTTTGGCCTCTGACCCGCAAAGTGCAGCCTTTAGGGATTCATTGGGATGGGTCTACTACAAGCTCGGACAATTCAAGCAGGCAGAAAGAGAACTCAAGCTATCCAGCAATACCGAAGGGGGCAGCAATGCGATCATTTTCGATCATCTCGGCGATGTTCAATTCCGCCTAGGACAACATGACGATGCAGAACGGTCCTGGGGCAGAGCCTTGGAACTATTCAAAAACCACGTGGGTTTTGATCTTGACCCTGAAATGAAAGATCTCGATAGAAGGCTCATACAAAAACGTGAAGCACTACGCCTCAAACACAGACCCAACGTTGCGCCCACGGCGACACCACCAGCTACCGGTGGAAATGACCCACATGAGTCAGAAGATTTGACACCGCAAACCAGATCGCAGGGAACAGGAATAATAACAGCCAAGACACCGCTGAAACAAAGCCAGCAGTCCCCCGTCGATCAAAGAATATTTCCATACCGTTGTGAGCCGTTTCGCAAGAATTTCCCCACAATTTGCGTAGCGTATTCACGGTACCCATCGCTGGCGATTAGTTAAGTAAAAACCTATAATTAACTGGTCAGGTCGATTTGGGTGATCAGCGCCAGGCAGCTGTGGAATTATGGCTCACTCAGCCAAGCCGGAAGGTTGACATGGAAGAAGCAGCGAATTCCGTATCCGAGCAAGCCGTTCCCATGAACACGTCCGGCAAATACACAGAGCAAAACATTAAGGTGCTTGAGGGACTGGAAGCTGTTCGTAAACGCCCGGGCATGTATATCGGTGACACAACACTACGCGGCTTACACCACCTGGCTTATGAAATCATCGATAATGCCATTGACGAACACACCGAAGGCCGCTGCGATAACATCAAGGTAAAAATACAAAACGATGGGTCGATCTGTATCGTCGATGACGGGGCAGGAATCCCTGTTGGCCCCCACCAATCGGATAATCCTAAACTCAATGGCAAAACTTCGGTGGAGATCGTATTCACGGTATTACATGCCGGCGGCAAGTTTGATCACGATTCCTACAAGGTATCAGGTGGCTTACATGGTGTCGGTGCATCCGTGGTCAACGCATTATCCGAATGGTTCGAGACAGAAGTGGCCCGTGATGGACAGTTGTGGGCCATGAGCTTTGAGCGTGGAGAAGTCACCGAGCCGCTTCATGTGATCGGCGAGCGATCCAAGACCGGGACTAAAGTCGCCTTCAAACCAGATCATGAACTGTTTCCCGATACCCAGTTCCGGTACGACACACTGGCTGGCCGCCTCCGCGAGTTGGCTTATCTGAATCCCGGACTGCAAATTTGCCTTGAAGATGAGGCAAATGACAAGTCAGACACTTTTCGATATCCCGATGGTTTAAACGCGTTCGTAAAGAACCTCAACCGGGGCAAATCGATACTCAACCAGGAACCGGCCTTTTTTCATACCGAGGATGATTCGACCGGACTTACTATCGAGGTGGCCCTTCAATACAATGACTCTTACAGTGAGAACCTGCTCTCTTTTGCCAACAATATCAACACAATTGAGGGCGGCACGCATTTGTCAGGCTTCAAGACCGCTCTAACCCGCTGCCTGAACCAATACGCCCGTAACAACAACATTCTTAAAAATGATGCCCCACCGACAGGAGACGACCTACGCGAAGGCATGGCGGCAATCATTTCGGTTAAAGTGCCCGACCCCCAGTTTGAAGGCCAGACCAAAACAAAACTCGGCAATGCCGAAGTTGAATCATTCGTTAGTTCATCCGTGGGCAAGCTTTTTAGTGATTGGCTCGAAGAACATCCAGCAGATGCCAAACGGATCTGCATGAAGGGCATTATGGCTGCCCAGGCACGGGAAGCTGCCCGCAAGGCACGCGAATTGACCCGCCGCAAGGGCGCATTTGATGGCAGCGGGCTGCCTGGGAAACTCTACGACTGTACCACCAAGGATGTCGACAGTTCCGAACTCTACCTTGTCGAGGGCGACTCGGCGGCCGGATCGGCCAAGGGCGGCCGCGACAGTCGTACGCAAGCGATATTACCTCTTTGGGGAAAGATCCTGAATGTCGAAAAGGCCCGGCTTGATAAAATCCTCGGTTTCGAAGCAATCCGCACAGTCGTCCAGGCACTAAGCTGTGGCATCGGCGCCGACGATTTTGATATCTCCAAACTCCGTTATGGCAAGATCATTATCATGACTGATGCGGATGTGGATGGATCTCATATTCGTACATTGCTACTAACCTTTTTCTTCAGACAAATGCCGGACCTGGTTAAAGCTGGCAAGATCTATATTGCCCAACCACCGCTTTATCAGTTAAAACGTCAGAAAAAGAGCCAATACGTGCTCAATGAAAAACAAATGCGGGGGATGCTCAGTTCGCTGGGACTGGAAGAAACAACCCTAGTCATTCGCGATGATGAACAACAGGAAGTACGACGCCTTGAAGATGCTGAGCTTGGCAAGGCCTTTGATCTTCTCAGCCAACTCAGTGAGTTGGTCAGCATCTTGCAACGTCGCGGGCTGCCGTTCAGTGAACTTCTGGCTCTACGCCATCATGACCCGGAGGATCGCGAACGCCTGCCGCGTATCTGGCTTCAAATACCCGGCAATCCAGATGTATTCTTCTGGTCACAGGAGGATGAGGACCGCCATCGTGAACAATATGTCATTGGTGATATAGACCCCGACATGGACAATGTAAACGATGTGCCTGAAGATGGTACCGTGGTGGCCGCCCGCACCGAATTACATGAAGTCAATGAATTAGAACGGCTTTTTGCCCAATTAGCCAAATATGGGCTAAATATCGATGACTATGGACTTCAACAGGAAGATTCGGCCAGCGGGGAGCGACTGCCCACGCGGTTTGAATTAGTCGTCCGTGATGCAAAGGGCGAAACTACAAATCTGCCGATCGTGAACTTAACTGAAATCACTCCAACGATCCTTGAGAATGGCAAGAAGGGGATTGAAATCAAAAGATTCAAGGGTCTGGGAGAAATGGATGCCGATCAACTGTGGCAGACAACCATGGATCCGTCAAAACGATCCCTCCTTCGCGTCAAATGGGACGCGGCCAGCCAAGCAGAACAGTTATTCACCATCTTGATGGGTGAAGAAGTCGAACCGCGGCGTCAATACATCGAACGCCATGCGTTAGACGTCAAAAATCTAGACGTGTAAACCCATATGACCAAATGCACTAGGTCTGGCACATGATTGGCCGATTGGGTTATCGCTTGGAGAATTGGAAGCGTTTGCGAGCACCCGGTTGCCCGTATTTCTTGCGCTCAACCCGGCGTGGATCCCGTGTTAACATGCCCTGACCTCTAAGAGCCGCTTCGAGGGACGGGTCATACCCCTTGAGGGCTCGACTCAACCCAAGGCGGACCGCACCGGCCTGCCCGGTATACCCCCCACCCTTGACATTGACCCACACGTCTATTGAACCTTCCGTGTTGGTGACCGCCAGTGGCTCGGTAATATCTTTCTGATCACGAATCTGTGTAAAGTACTTTTCGGCCTGGCGACCGTTAATCAACACCTTGCCATCCCCCGGTTTAATACGAACCCGGGCAACCGCTGCCTTACGACGTCCCGTACCCCACCAATATCCACCCTTGGGCTCGGCTTGGGGCGCTAACGACGAGGCCTCTTGCGGGGTATCTGTCTCGTGAGTTGTTGAATTTGCAACATCCACCATGCTGTAGACCTCGGTAAGTATTAGACAACCAACGGCTGAGGATTCTGGGCCTGATGGGGATGCTGTGACCCCCGATAGATCTTCAACTTCGTAAGTTGACGACGCGCCAGCCGATTCTTGGGTAACATCCGCCTGACCGCCCTTTCCAGAAGCAGTTCCGGCCGATTCTCAATCATCCAACGGTAACTTCGGCTTTTAAGACCGCTAGGATACCGCGAGTATCGTTGAAAGAACTTTTGGTCTAGCTTCGACCCAGTTAATTGGATCTTGTCGGCATTGGTAACAACCACGAAATCGCCCACATCGTGATGCGGCGTGTACTGTGGCTTGTTCTTGCCCATTAAGATAACTGCCAACTTCACCGACAACCGGCCAAGGATCTGGTCGGAAGCGTCCACCACATGCCACTGGCGCTCAACCTCGTTGTTCTTCGCTTGGAATGTCTGGCGATTCATAGGCTAATCGATCTGCAAAAGTGCAATTACAAAGGTGGCAAATGTAGCAACCATACCCCGCCTGTCAACATGGCGGCCCGTGGTTATTGGCCCTATCCCCCTACTCGCCCGCCTGATCGGATCCACCGCCACCGGGCCGGTCGGACTGATCACCACGTTGCCGTCGCTTTCTGCCGCGACGACGGCGGCGTTTCGGCTTCGACTGGGGCTGATCTGAAGCTTGTGGCGAATCATGTGACTTGGTGTTTTTATCTGCAGTTTCCGATGACCCCAAAGAACCCGAGGCCTCTGGCGATTCATGTTGCGGGGCTTGGTCGCCGCGCTTTGTCTGGGAACTGGCTGACGGTGACGAATTATTCGTCCGTTGATTCCTTGCCTGATGACCACCCGATTGCGGCTTAGAACCTTGACCGGTTGACGCCTTACCGGATCGAGTAGCCTTTGAGACTGGTGAAATATTCTCGACGGGGTAGGCAGCATTTGAACTGGCATCATCCAATTGCACCAGAACCAGTTGAGTCAAAATCTGGCTGTCAATCACCGTACCGGGGCCATCTTCTGTCATTACGCGAGATTGCTTGTGTGGCAATTTCTTTCGTAGGGTCTCGTAAGTTTGATCTTCATAACGAAGGCAGCACATGAGTCGGCCGCAGCGACCAGAAATTTTTGCTGGATCCAATGTGGCCTTTTGTACCTTGGCTGATCGCATGGATACCGGCTTGAGTACCTTGAGAAACTGTTTACAACAGCAATGCTGACCACAACGTTCATAATCAGCAACCAAACGCGCTTCCTCGCGATCATTGACCTGACGCATCTCGATGCGTGTCTGGTACTCACTTGCTAGTTGACGGACCAGATCGCGAAAGTCAACCCACTGGTCAGAGGTGTAGTGGAATATGACTCGTTCACCGCCGAGCAACAACTCAATATCAACCACCTTCATTGGCAATTTCAGTTGCTCGATCAACTTCATCGCAAAACGCATCATCTTCGGTCGATCAAGATCCATCCGTGCCTGTTCTTGCAAATCTTCGACAGCAGCCACACGAAGAACCTTGCCGTGCGTTGAAAAGGGGTAATCCTTACCGCCTGAATTCTCGATGTAATCAAGCATTTGCTTGCGTGAAATGCTCTTGCCACAACCCGCATTGGCGCAGGTCGTTGTCAGCATTTCCCCCAACTCCATCCCACGCTTGGTACGGATGATGAGTTTTGAACCGCAACCAAGAACCGTATCGCCGGTATATGGCAACTCGGCAACCAACTTCTGAAAGCCAAAGCGTACCACGATCGACTTCGGCGGCTCGATTGCTTCGAGGATGCGACGATCCTCCTCTTCCAGCATGACCGGCAATGGGGTAATGGAACCTGGCATGAGCTAGAACTCCGTGTCACTACTTTTTTACAAACGATTGTCCAACCAAGCCCCACACACATCACGGTGGTGGATGCCAGCCAGGGACAATCAGATGTTGGAGGGCTTATCGGGTGTCATCCTCGCTGGTCGCCCAACAAAACCGCAGGATCCAAAAACGAAGTTCTATATCGCTATATGTTACGTCTAACTCCGTCACGAGCCAACTGCCAAAGGAGGCGGGCAAACATCCTGCCCATTCGAGGGTATCACCACTACCACCTCCAGCCCATCGACGCGGCCGGAACAGGTAGACGCCCTTGGATTAAATTTAAACCTACCCCGCTTTAGTCCTACAATAGCCCCCACACCGAAATGACCCTGACTGGCCCGCGAGAAATGCGAGTGACGCATGTCAGCTTTGTCCCATGGCCGCACCTCTGAACCCAACCATTGATCTCATCGTGCCCGCGCGTAACGAGGCGGTTAATATTCCATCCTTGCTCGAATCAATCCCCTGGGCGATGCTGCGGCATGTGGTTGTCGTCGATAACGGATCAACCGACCAAACCGCTTGGACAGCTCGCCAAGGCGGTGCCATCGTGATCCAGGAGAAACGCCGTGGATACGGTTCTGCTTGCCTGGCAGGCTTGGCTTGGATCGCAGATCGTAATGAACCACCAGATCTGGTGGGCTTTGTGGATGCTGACCTAGCCGATGACCCTCGCCACCTTGCCGACCTGAGCCGCCCCATCACAAGGGGAACAGCCGACCTGGTCATCGCGTGCCGTCAGCTTCACGCTGAGGCAGGCGCCCTCACGGCCGCACAACGGTTCGGCAACCGACTTGCCTGCGTCCTTATCTGGATGGCCACGGGCCGCAGATACCGTGATGTTGGCCCCATGCGAATGGTGCGATACACGAGCCTCAAAACACTCGCGATGTCGGATCCCACATGGGGCTGGACAGTTGAAATGCAATTCAAGGCAGCGGTCATGGGACTACGATTTTCAGAAATCGATCTTCCCTACCACCAGCGTCGTGCAGGAAAAAGCAAAATCTCCGGATCCGTCATCGGGAGTATCCGTGCCGGAGTCAAGATTATTACAACGATCGGGAAACTATGGTGGCAGTACCCAACGGCGAGAAGCAAGCAGGAAGATTGACGGACAAATCAACGACTATGAGGCAGACTCAAGTACCCCAACGTCTTGGCGACCGGTAAAACCCACATCAATTTCATGCCAGGCAGAGATCCCTTCTTCACCTCGCTGCCAGCAAAGATAAACTTCGCGACCCTCATGCAGACAGGGAAAATCGATCAGCCCACGCTCAAAATCCTTTAGTTCAACACCAACTAGCACCAGTTCATCGATAAAACCATTCAGTTCATCCATCAAGTTCTCATACTGGTCGCGTAGCTGGTCGAGCACATCGCCCGGCTCGGGCTGCTCAATTCGCTCACGAATCTGTACCGCCTGGCGATATCGATCAGAAATATCGTCTGCCACGCGGGAAACGAATTTTAAAGCACGACTCGCTTCTTCGACCGTGAAGTACTTCTTACCGGGCTTTGGCTCGTTTCGAACGTCTGATGAAGCATTTTGGGTACGCATCAGCTAAATCCTAATATAGTCAACAACTAATTATTAAACCACAAAAAATTTAGTCAAGGCAACTGATTATGTCAAAAAATCCCGCCTGAACAAGCCTCTTATCGGCTGGTCAACCGTCGAGATTTCAAAAAGTCTCACCCCTGCCCGTACCCACTCCATCCAACGAACAGTGAACATCGATCGCAATATATCGCCAACTACCCGGCTCATCAGTGAGTCTTTATCCGGGGCAGCTGTACCGTAGGCGATGAAAACCATCACCAATCGGGGAAAGGGATTCCCACCACCAGCCCGCTAGGGATTATTCTGGATAAATCGCAAAAATGCCTGTCAACGGATGGTTATTGCCTCACCGAATGCCGGAAGAAATCTACAGGAAATTAATGACTAGATCCAGGCCCCATCCAAATGATTTCTTTTGAATCTCAGTAAAACTAGATTATGATGAGGCATCGTCCGATATGACATTACCCACTGCAGGACAGCGGGGAGACTGGGGCCGAAGTCCGGGTAAAACAGGAATGCAGGAAACACGACAACTCCCAACGGCCGGGCGTTTTATTGGCAAGTCACAGGTCCTATCAGACAAACGCAAGGGACTGCTGATGGCCGTGGAAACCAGATGGTGGCATACAGAAAGCAACACCGTTGTCTGCACACTCTGTCCACGAGAATGTCATATCCAAAATGGCAGTCGCGGCTTCTGTTTCGTGCGTGCGAACGTTGATAGCAAACTCGAGCTGACGACGGATGGCCGCAGTTCCGGTTTCTGTATTGACCCAATTGAGAAGAAGCCGCTTAATCATTTCCTACCTGGCACACCCATTCTTTCTTTCGGCACCGCCGGCTGCAATCTTGGCTGCAAGTTCTGCCAGAACTGGGACATCTCCAAAAGCCGTGAAATGGATCGATTGGCAGATGAAGCTTCACCACAGGCTATTATTAAAGCGGCCAAACAATCTGGGTGCCGTAGTGTCGCTTTTACCTACAACGACCCAATTATCTGGGCCGAGTACGCAATTGAAATTGCCAAGGTGGCACGTGATCACAATATTAAAACAGTCGCGGTCACTGCCGGATATATCAGTCCTGATGCCCGAGAGGAATTTTTCCAGTGGATTGATGCAGCCAATGTTGACCTAAAAGCCTTCACCGAATCGTTCTATCGACGTCTGACCCAGACTCATCTGCAACCGGTTCTCGACACGCTGGTCTACTTGAAACATGAGACTGATGTCTGGTTTGAAATCACCAATCTAATTATTCCAGGGGAAAATGATTCGCCACAGGAACTAAAGCAGATGTGTGAATGGATCGTGAATAAGGTGGGCGATGACGTACCGATCCACTTCACGGCCTTTCATCCGGACTTTAAGATGGTGGATAAACCGCGCACACCTCATGAAACCCTCCTCTGTGCACAACGGATTGCACTCGATTCAGGGATCAAGTACGCCTATGTCGGGAATGTGTACGACAAGCAGAATCAGAGTACCTATTGCCCGTCATGCCATGCACTGGTAATCGAACGTGACTGGTACGAACTCGGTGAATACCACCTTGACGACAGTCGCTGTTCACAATGCGGTCAAACGATACCCGGCGTGTTCGAAGCGAGACACGGTAACTGGGGTCGCAAACGAATCCCAATCACCATCGGGCAGGTCGATGCCAATCGTGAGGCTATTTCTTGTCACTCATCTCAGCAGGACACTGCCGAGTCAAAGGGATTTTGAAACCTGACCAAGCCCCAACAATCAGGACCGCACTTGCTAACCAAAGAACTGGAAAAAGCGACCGTACCGAAACCAAAAACCAGCTTCACTGAACAGGAGATGGAAGCCATTACCGCTTACACACGCTGCGTCATTGAAGCTGTCGCAAACCGTCGCCAACCGGATGCCATTCCAGTACCCGCAATTGGTACTGCCTTGGCCTACGGGGTCTTTGTGACACTCAAACGTACGCCCCAACTTCGTGCCTGTTGCGGCCGCTGGGGTACTGAAACAAGTCATGCATTGCGAAACCTGTTGATGGTCGCTGCCACTAACTCTGCCGCGGGTGACCTAAGGTTTGCTCGGATTACACCAGAAGAACTGCCCCTGTTGTCAATTGAGGTATCGCTTATTTTCAATCCTCAACCCATTACAGAACAGGGTGAAGACCGAATCTCAACAATTGAGGTGGGCAAGCATGGGTTGGCTGTTGACCATCCTCTGGGTCATGGACTTCTACTTCCCCAAACGGCAACCGAAGCCCGCTGGGATGCCAAAATATTTCTGGACCAAGTGTGCTGCAAAGCGGGGCTGCCTGAAGATACGTGGAGACGTGACAACCAGGCGGAATTAATCACCTTTCAAACCAATGTTCTTACTAGCCCGGCACCGCAAATGGAATTGGATCCGATGAACTTTCATACCCAACACACATCGGACCTGATTAATATCGCCAACCTCGTGTTGCGTGATCAGGCGATTGAACACCTGATCGAAGACTGGATGACCCAAACCCATGTCGAAGAGTTGGGCTTGTATATGCAGACCCGCTCCAAGCTGTCTACAACGGCCGTTGGACCGGAAAATAGCCTGATCAAGCTGATTCAATTGGCCGTACATTCACTCAAGGAGATCTGTACCCGCAAACGCGTCAAGTTGGATCAGATCACACGTCTGACCCTGCTGCGTGAGCCGATCCGCCTGGTACCCGATGACTACCCAGACCGTCATCAATCACTGGCCAACTGCGCCATCTTGGGCCGGAGGGGACCAAAATGGTCACTGAGTCTACCGGGAACTGAACGCCGCCAGACGAATCAAGACCGGATCGGTTTAACCCTATCCAACCTCAAGATCTTGCCAGACAGTTGGCAAAGTTCGGACACACATTTAACGGCGTTTACCATGATGACATTCAAATCTCGACAACGGCCCAGCGGGTTGAAAATCCGTCAATCAGCCATGGCAGGTCAGTTTTACCCAGCCGATCCCGAGCAGATGAATCAGCAGATTGATGCGTGCATGGATCTTGGGCAACAAGGTACAGCGGATGAAGATCCGGTCTGCCGCCGCGCCATCATGTTGCCCCATGCAGGCTGGATGTTCTGTGGAAACATCATCGGTAGAACACTGGCGAGATCCATTGTGCCAGCAACCGTTATTATCATTGGCCCCAAACACACCGCTTTGGGTGCCAACTGGTCAATTGCGCCACATGCCAGTTGGGATATCCCCGGCGCATCGATTCCCATTGCGACTGAATTGGGTGATGCGTTGATCAAATCTGTTCCAAACTTAAAGCAGGAACCCGAAGCTCACCGCATGGAACATGGCTCAGAGGTGCTCATTCCATTTCTATACCGGTTGAATCCGAAGGTTCGCATTTTGCCGATCGCGATCGGACAGGCTGACTATGATGCGACCGATGCGCTGGCCGAATCACTATCCGAACTAAGCCGCCAAAGCGGCAAGGACCTCCTACTGGTCATTTCAAGTGATATGAATCACTTCGCACCAGAAGCAGAAAACCGTTACCTGGACCGGATGGCACTTGAGGCGATGTGTACTGGCGACCCACGGCAACTCTACAATACGTGTACTGAATCCAACATCAGCATGTGTGGCATGCTTCCGGCATGTATTGTCATGCGAGCACTTCGCAAGCAGTCGGACACGTTAAACCCGCGACAGGTTGCTTATGCCAACAGTGCTGCGGCCACCGGTGATACCAGCCGAGTGGTGGGCTATGCGGGTGTCCTGCTAGACTGATAGCCCCCCACTTAATGCCCCAGCTGGCAACAGGTGACCACAGCAATCTCTTGACCATCACTGGTAGACCAAGCACCTCCGTCACCCAAAGCCCCAGGACAAATTTCGGTAAAGATGGTCGCCCATGGCTCATCCAGACAGATCAGATGGATTCCCTCCACCCAAGCTGAAACCCCTTACCATAGGGTAATCGTAAAGAACCAAGGGCCGCTGGCACGATGTCACTCTGTAGCGTTTGATCACCGTAATCGATGACCACGTAGTCTTGAGACGAACCAACTGGTCATCATGGACCTGAGAGGCCACGAAATGCAGACAACTCTAATCATCCTTAAACCTGATTCAGTACAGCGAGGTTTAATGGGACAGATCATTAGTCGCTTTGAGGCCAAAGGCCTACAGATTGCGGGTGCCAAACTCATGCAGATCCACCCCGACCTTGCCAGCAAACACTACGCTGTCCACGAAGGCAAGCCATTCTATGACAAACTGATTCGATTTATGACCAGCGCACCGGTGTTGGTACTGGCCATCCGTGGCAAGAATGCAATCGAGGTAAGCCGCAAGATGATGGGCGCCACGTTCGGATCACAAGCAGGCCCCGGCACCATTCGAGGTGACTTTGGTGTGAGCGATTCGTTCAACCTCATTCATGGCTCTGACACGCCAGAGTCCGCCAAGCAGGAACTCACTTTGTTCTTTACACCCGATGAATTGCTCGACTATGACCGTGCCATTGATCCGTGGGTCTATGATTTGTCAACAGAACAGACCGAATAGAAGGTTTTTTCTGGAAAAGCAGCCATCAAGCACCCCACTCGATGGACCAAGATAACTGACCGCAAGAGACTCACTACGGTTCTTGCCTTCACTTGACTACTGCAGTCCGGCTAATCTTGATGTAAACGCATAATCACGCCCACCGGTTGCGCCACCAATAGCCGTCACACAACAAGCCGCAGCCGCCGAACCGAGTCGGCCTGCATCTTGAACCGACAGCCCCTGAATCAGACCGGTTAGCAATCCTGCGTAAAAACTATCGCCCGCACCAGTCGTATCAATTACAGTACCAGTCGGCTGGGTGATCGAAATCTGTATGAACTCGCCAGGCGAAGGACTGAGTAATACACCGTCCATCCCAAGTTTGACTCCAAGCAAACCCGGAGCGCCGCAATCACGGTAAATATCTATCATCCGCTTGGGATCCTCTATCCCCGTCTGATTCTTGGCTTCACTCACGGACGGCACATAGACATCCAACTGCGGCAAGATACGGTCAAGCGGTTGCATACCACCGCCAGTACCCGCGGTATCCAAAGCCGTTTTACATCCGGCAGCTCGAATTTTCTTGAGTACATCGGGTAACTGTTGTTCCAGGTTGGGCATCAGGCTGTAATAACCAAGCAGAAACATCTTCGCCTTTGCCAGAACATCAAGGTGTTCCAACAGCGCATTGGCATCCAATAGTTTTGGGGCACCGACACAGTGAAAAAAACTGCGTTCCCCTGTATGATCAATGGCGACAACCGTGGTACTGGTTTGTCCCGTAGGATGAACCGATAGCAATTTATCGTCGATCCCTTCCTGCTTTAGAAGGTTCTGCACGACAGGAGCCCAAGCATCATTGCCCACATAACTGAGCAACCCAATCCGCATGCCAAGCCTTGCCATCGTAACACCTGCGTTTAATGTGATCCCGCCACCAGTCAGCACCACTGAATCGGTCTCGTGCAATACCCCGGCCCCGATTGGTTGATCCAGGTGTACCGGTCGACACAAAAGATCTACCACGCAAGAACCGCAAACCACACAATCAAGCTGCTGAACCATATCCAACAGGATATCGAAAATCGCGATGTCTCGGTGGCAGCACACCACGAAAACGCACACCAAGACCCACCAGGGCTATTTGTCCGATAGGCACCAAGTGCCCTATTTGAAGCCGAGTGCCCCTTTGCCGCGGCCACAGGATTCCCGCGCGTCGCCGACGCGAGCACTCACCGGCAGGAACCGATGGCCACGCAACGAACCAGAACTAACACCGAGCGACTAATGCCAAGACCTCCACGTCCTACTACCGAGCGACAAAAAAATATTCACCACAAGACGAGGGCGGGCCGGAATTTGTGGTTTCAAATCAGCGATGTGAACGAAAGCGGCAACCGTATCCGACTAGTTACGCATGTTCTCGATCAGCACGAAAATCTGAAAAAAATACAATACCCGGTCGAATGGTGATCAATCACAAACGCAACCTTTCGACCCCGTCCGATTTTGCGTGCGATGCGGTCACAAGGAGGATCTAACACGATGCCTAAATTTTGACTGAAGCAGCGATCAAACAGTACCACGATGACGGCTTCTTCTTTCCTGTTCGTGCTATCACTGGGGAAGAAGCTACGGGCACACGCCGCCAACTGGAAGCGTTCGAAGCCGAGCAGGGTAATACGATCGGCGGATCGCACCGCAACAAGTCACATCTTCTGTTCACCTGCGTCGATGCACTGATGCGAAACGCCACGGTCCTCGATGCGGTGGAAGACCTAATTGGCCCGAACATTCTTTGCTGAAACACGCTGTTCTGGGTCAAGGACGTCGACAGCAAGACCTTCGTGTCGTAGCACCAGGACTTGAACTACTGGGGTCTCGACACCGACGACCTGCTTACGGTGTGGCTGGCCTTGTCACCAGCCACGGTGGTAAGCGGGTGCATGCGTGTTCTGCCGACGAGCCACCGCGGCGACATGATGCCTGCACGAAGACCGGTTTGATACCGACAACCTGCTCACTCGCGGCCAGGAGATCGCGGTCGATGTCGATGAGGATCTCGCAGTGTCGATGCCACTGGCTCCAGGTGAAATGTCGCTGCACAACGGCCGCCTAGCCCACGCTTCAGGGCCGAACCACGCGGCGGATCGTCGCATTGGCCTTTCATTGCACTACATGCCCACGGAGACCCAACAAATCATAGGCGACTGGGACAGCGCTGCCTTGGTGCGAGGCGAGGACCGTCATGGCCACTTCACGCATACACCACGTCCGACGAAGGATTTTGACCCGGAGGTCGTCCCCTTCCACACAAAAGCCACCAACGCCGTACGTGATGTACTGTTCAAGGACGCTAAAAAGGCGCGAAAGACGCTCTGAGGACGCAGTCGTCGTCACGCAGCATCCCAGTTCTATTCCCTCTCGCTGCTGCGGAGCGAGAAATTTATTCTGCCGCGAGAACCGGATTTGATAACTGACCAACTTTTTCAACTTCAATGGTGACCTGATCGCCTGCTGCGAGCCAGACAGGGGGTTTACGGGCGAAACCAACCCCTGACGGTGTCCCCGTCAAAATCACTGTGCCCGGCAATAACGTCATATCACGACTTAGAAATGAGATCAGTACACGCACAGAAAATATCATGTCACTGGTATGACTCTCCTGCATTACCTGGCCATTAAGAATGGTACGGATCGTGAGTGACTGGGGGTCTGTAATCTCATCGCTAGTGACAATCGTCGGACCCAGCGGACAAAACGAATCGAAGCCTTTGCCCTTGATCCACTGTCCTCCACCACCATTACGCTGCCAATTTCGGGCTGACACGTCGTTGGCACATGTGTATCCGAAGACATGGTTCAGTGCATCATCTTCAGATACATCCCGTGCAGCCTTGCCAATAATCACTGCTAGTTCGCATTCATAATCTGTTTCAGGCCCACTCAACTGACTAGCGGGAATGCGAATAGGATCTCCAGGATTGGATACCGTACTGGTCGGCTTCATAAATACAACAGGTTTTTCGGGCGGCTCGGACCCACCTTCTCTGGCGTGTTCCGCATAATTCAAGCCGATACAGAAAATATTACAGGGATCCAATGGGGATAAGCGTTGGTCAGGGATAGAACACATTTCCCCCGTCGTTAAAATACTTTCTGGAGCTGGCCAGTCCTCTGCTACCGCCCCAATGGGCTGCCGATCAAACGGATAGCCCGATAACCGTTCCGCCTGACCATTACCCAGATCTTTACCAACAACGATTTGGCCATCACGGTCATGAAATCGAATGATCCTCACATCAAGCACTCCGCAGGGTTTCGTATCCGTATAAACTGTATAATAAGATCACAACGTCAACCAAGATACCACAACAGATGCCAATCGACATACCATCAAGGATTCACCCGTGGCCGTAGATCAACCCAAATCAGTCGTAGTGAAAGCGCCGACCACTGAGCAAAACCGCTCCAATTCGGCCGGGATCACAGGACGACCACTCAACAGCGAAGACGCCCGTCGCAGTGATATTCCCGAGGGCCTGTGGATGCGGTGTCCGGCGTGCGAAACGATGCTCTATCGCAAAAACGTCGAACAAAACTTACGCGTCTGTCCTGACTGCGACCATCATTTCCGTATTGGTGCCGGGGATCGTGCACGGCAATTGTGTGACCCGGATAGTTTCGAGCCCATGTGGCAGAACATCGCCCCGAAGGATCCGCTTCACTTTACCGATATTAAGCCATATAAACAACGCATCTTGGAAGACCAAAGAAAAACAGGGCGCAAGGATGCTCTGCTATGCGGCAAAGGCTATATCCAAGGCCGAGGTGTCATCTTGGCGTGCATGGACTTCAACTTCCGAGGCGGTTCCATGGGCAGCGTCGTGGGTGAGAAGATTACACGTTGCGCATACTTGGCAGCAGAAACCAACCTGCCGCTTATCACCGTCAGTGCTTCGGGAGGGGCTCGGATGCAAGAAGGTATCCTTGCTGTCATGCAGATGGCCAAGACAGCTGCGGCCATGGCCAAACTGGATGACGCTGGCGGACTGCATATCAGCCTGTTGACCGATCCCACCACCGGCGGTGTTACCGCAAGCTTTGCCATGCTCGGTGATATCATCATTGCCGAACCGAAAGCAGAAATCGGTTTTGCTGGTGCAATCGTGATCGCCAACACCGTGCGACAGGAGCTACCCGAAGGTTTTCAACGTAGCGAACACCTCATGAAGAAGGGATTTATTGATCGCATCATCCACCGCCGTGACCTGCGGTCCGAGATCAGCCGCATCATCGACTACGCAGGCAAATGAGCGCGGACCGCTCCTCGCCAATCCTACGACCAACCATTGTCACCTGGCCCCAGTGGCTCAAGCTATCTCTTGTACTTGTATTGCTCGTGGCACCACCAGGTTTGGTGGCATCGGGTACGCCCAACCAACAAGATCCATCTCAACTACGCAAATATAAAACTCGCCACTACGAATTACACACAAATCTCCCGCGTGCTGAGGCGATCACCTATGGCCGCCACATGGATCGGATTTTCAAGGAATATTCGCGCCGCTTCCGTGCTTTTCGTTTCAACTCACGCAAAACCCTCCCCCTCTACCTGTTTCGCACATCCGAACAGTATGAATCATTCCTCGCCAAACACGATATCTTTGCACGACATACGGGTGGCATTTTCTTTGTTCAACCCAAGATAACCGCGTTGGCTTCCTGGACACAGGGCAAATCTCGCTCTCAAACATTTGCAACCCTTCAACACGAAGGCTTCCACCAGTTTGCTTACTACGCAATCGGGACCAACCTCCCCATCTGGGTCAACGAAGGGCTGGCGGGCTACTTTGAAGAAGCGATATTCGTTGAAAACCGCGTGATCACAGGACTTGGAAACGCCCGCCGTATCCACCGGCTCAAAACAGCACTTGAGAAAAAACTGGATACCGACTTTCAGACGATGCTCAACTTGACGGGGCATGAATGGCAACAGATCGTTTCGAACAATCCTCAACAAGGATCACTCCTCTATGACCAAGCGTGGTCGATGGCCCACTATATGGTGACCGGGAACAAACAGAGGACCGACGCGTTTGTTCACTACCTTCAACTGTTAAGCCGGGGATACCGATCAAACCGTGCGTTCCGAGAGGCGTTCGGCCCTGATATCATCGCATTCCGTCGTGGCTGGGAAAGTTTTACCCTCAAGATGGAACCTGACCGCATAACGTCTGCAGTCGCCCGCCTTGAATTCCTGGGTTACGGACTGAGTTTGTTACACCAACGTGACGAAAAACCACCATCTTCCATCCAGGAACTCCGCAAGCAATTACAGAAACATCAATTTCAACTGCAGATGCCCATTCCCGGCGATGCCATCGAATATTCCGCCATGGACGAAAGTAATTACTACTTTGAAAGAAAAAATGGAACACGTGGTAAATTTATCATCTATCGTTCTGTCGATCCCACTCTACCGCCACGGATTACCGCGGAGGGTCTCAGCCCCGTTCCGACACTTGTGTGGAGCCGGGACGAGGAAGGTGAGCTCATTGTGGATATTGAATACCGCTAACGGACCAAGTGCGACGCATCGTACTTGAATCATTTGAATCGACATGGAAACCGGCAAAACGACCATATAGTTGGTTTCCCATCAAATGGACGGGCTGGCCGTATGCTGTTTGGACTAGGAATACAAGTTCTCCCTCTTCACTGCCATGCTTACTCATGCGGTAGCCTTATATACTGTCCAGCCAAGCCACCAATATTTCGTGACAGCCAAGCAAACCCTTATACGCTACTTCTTGCTCGGACATACCCTTCAAAGCCTCACACAAACTCCGCTGCATGACGGAGCTAAGCCCGGCGATGGGGTAGAGGTATGGTCGAATCGTGAATAGAGACGACCCAATTTCAGGAAATCCCCAAATGGTCTGGCGTTCAACACGGACAAACATGGTCGATGGTTCCAGATCAGATTCCTGATTCCCACTGTCAATATTCGACAACTGTGGGTGCTGGTTTAATTTATCATTCAATTGGATTCCCCAAACAAATCGCACCAACCCATCACTGGCGGCAATCATCTGATCAACGTACTGCCGCTCTCTTTGATTTATGATCCTCATCCCCGGCACAGGCTTGTGAATCTTCGAAAATGTGCACCCAATTTTCTCTTGCGGCACCCAATGGTCTGGAAAGCAGACATGCAATGCCACGATCCAGTGGTGACCACCCTGCTTGCAAGTCACGGCCAAGTCTTCTTGAATCTGAGATGCAAGCACATCAAACGAACTGGCATATGGGGGATTCACTTCGGTGGCCGTGGTCTGTGCGATCAAATGCCACATCCCGTCAAACACAAGACGTATATTGGTTAGCCGACAAGTTAAAACCTGCTGCTGACTATCAAGGTGAACACTGAAATACTCTGGATTTTCATGGCACAGACGCTCGGCAATAAACTGATTGACTTTGCAGGCAACATCAATTGAATATTGATGTTCGAGATAACATCTTTCCAAAGAATCCGAGCGGACAGCCTGTTTTTCCCCGTGATAGCGACGAAACTCCTTGTCAACCTGAAAGGTCTTTTGATCTTGGACACCGTTTCCAAAATCCGTCCCAAATTGGTGCAACCCTGCCTTGACTTCGTAACGACCGATGGCATAAGGATGGTACAGCGGCAAATTAGACATGGATGCCATCATATGAAAGCTGGACGTACCGGACGACCAATACCCCCACACACAGAACACTCACCTGGCAGTTGATGATGATATATCCTTGCTTTTCACCAATTCCTGTCCCCGAAAATACTGCGGGCATAATCCAAAATCATCCTTGTTTGCCATCATACTCTTCGATCAGTATGACACGCTGTGGAATTGCACTATACGCATTGGTCACAACCTGGCCACGCTTGATTTTCTGGTAGGTTACGTGTCCATCAAGAAACAGTACATTCATCACATCCTGATTGTTGTGGAAATGAGCATCCCACCGAGCGTCATTAATTGAATAATACCACTGAGCATCACCCGCCAAGATCAACTGGGAATAGGGAATGCCCACGTCAACGAGTTGGAGTGATTCAAATTCCCAAATCGTCGGCGTCTGGGGATCATCACGGCTTATATACAGCAGCGCCGCGTTCATCAGATAATCATTTCCAAAATATTCGTAGGTGGTGTACTGCCTAGTGACACCAGGAATATTACGATCATCTGGACACCGAAACAGCGGTGCCTCTTTCTCGTTGACCAGTTTCCTGGATACGTAGGGGTTTAAAGGCCGATACTGAAGCGTTGCACCTGCTGGATTCCACGCTGAAGGATGCAACCCACCATAAAACCACTGTAGGTTTCCCTGCCAACGTGGAAATGTGTCGTCATGATCACCCAGAAACAAATGCCAAGCGACCCCAATTTGGCGAAGTTGAGAACTGCATTTTATCGCCCGGGCAGTGGCTTGAGCATCACCGAGCATCGGAAGTGACATGGCGACCAACACGGCGATGATGGCAACGACAACCAGCAGTTCAACCATTGTGAAACCTGACCGATCAAGATCATAAACCTGCCATTCGGCCCTTTTGAAATGCCGAACCCAATGTCGCGACATGTAATTTTCTCCGACATCTCAGATACCAACCAATTTGTTGCATGAGGCAAGATTCTTGCCACCGGACAATGATATCCCAGATATATGGCGTGGGTCTTGTGGTAATCCCCACAATCTTGATTTTCTGTCATCTAAACCGACACAGACCAATCCACCAGCCCTGATCCACCGTCACATAATTAGATCGTCCAGGGCGGACAATCCAAGTGGTTCATTCAGAAAGAACGGCTCGGCATACTCACAACCGACCCGGCTGCCTAAATAGCCGGATAAATGACGTAGCCAATCCACGATATTCCGGTTCTTTTCTGGAATCACAAACTGGGTCTTATAGGCAAGGATGGACTTCTCCTTGGTTGCGATCTGATCAGAAATATCGATACAGAAGGTCGGGTTAACAATCTGACGCAGGTGCATGCAATAGTAATAGATCATCCACTTGGGATAAATCGGTTCGCCCGGCAAATTCGTCTTGGTCAGCTTTGCATCAAACCGGGCATCCTCAACAATTCGCGTAGTGGCTCGATGATCAGGGTGGGCATCTTCAGGAAACGGTAAAAACACGATCGACGCCTGATGCTCTCGAATGACCCCGGCAGTCAGATGTCGCGCCCTCAGTGTATGCTCAACCTCACGATTCTCCAGGCCCAGTTGGTAGCGGCGGACGCCCAGGATCTGCGCAGCTTCAGTCCATTCTCGTTTGCGTTTATCAACTGATCCATGCGGTGTCGGCTCACCGTTGGTCATGTCAAGGAGTAAAACGTCGTGACCCTGACCCACAAGTCGGGCAATCGTTCCACCCATCCCCAGTTCCTGGTCATCCGGATGTGGTCCCACTACAAGGATATTTGCCATCATACACCTCAATCTAATGCACTAACGCCCTAACACATCGTTGTAAATATTCTCCAGCTGATCGGACATTACTTGTGCACCAAAATTCTGCTGCGCATGAGAAAATCCGGCTTGGGTCAACAGGGCCCGTTGTGCCGAATTCTCCAGCATCCATAGTATCGCATCTGCCAGCGCTTCAGTGTCACCCGTGGGTACAAGCCTGCCGGTCTTACCGTCGACACAGATTGCACCCACACCCCCGCTGTCATACCCGACAATGCCACAACCACTGAGCAAAGCTTCTAACATGGTCCGCGGCTGTCCCTCCTGATAAGAAGGCAGAACCATCACATCCATAGCCTGATACAGTGACGGCACCTGGTTGAACGGCACAAGGCCCGCAAAGACCACCCGAGATTGCATATTCTCCTGTTCAACACGGCATTCCAAGGCTTTGCGATGATAACCATCACCAACAAACATCACACGCAGTGATGGTACCCGGGCGACCAGTGACGGAAGAATATCCAACAGATCATCGTGGCCCTTGAACCGATCCAGCCGGGCCACAATACCAATCACCAGGGCATCGGGATTAATACGGTAAGCACGTCTTGTGCTTGCGCGTAGTTCATGCGACTGACTAAACCTCGACAGTTCAATCCCGCTGGGCACCACCTCAAAGCGCTGGCCCGAACCAATATTATTTTCCTCGAAAGCTCTGGTCATCGCCTCAGTCACGCCAATCAAACAATGGCAACGTTGTGCTGCCCAGCGTTCCAAGGCAATGTACAAATTACGTTCGAAACTGGACTGCCGCTCGTGGAACGGCAGACCATGAATCGTATGAATGACGGCAGGCACACTGCAGTGCCAGCCAGCAGCCCGACCGACAATCCCGGCCTTACTAGAGTGTGTATGAACCACATCGGGATTAAACCTGCGGATTAGAGCCCGCAGGGAACAGTAGCAGCGTAAATCATGTCCGGGCAAAACCGCCCGGCGCAATGATCTCACCTCAATAAGCTGTGCTCCACAGTTATGAGCATCATTCAAAAGCGAACCTTCTGGTCCGTAGATTGGACCATAAGCCAACAACACCTCATGCCCTGCTTCAACCTGCGCACGGCAGCTGAGAATCGTGTTCTGCTGAGCTCCACCAAGGATCAACCGGGTAATGATGTGAAGGATCTTCATGAATCAGGCCACAAACCAATCAATATCGAACCCACTGCAGGCACAATCCCTGAGGTGGCAGTGTTGGACCACCCAATGATCGATCGCATTCAGAGAGCATCCTATCAATGATATTTACGTCAAACCGGCCCCGCCCTACCTCTACAAGTGTGCCGACAATAATTCGCACCATGTTGTACAGAAAACCATCGCCTTCAACGAGTACGTGTAATTCTGATCCATTCCGTATATCGCGTTCTACACGACAGCGTAATATTCGGCGTACTGTGGTCGTCCGACCGTGACCAGCTGCCGCAAATGCCGCAAAATCATGCTCGCCAATCAGCCGATGAGCCGCCTCTTGCATACGCTCGTCATCCAACGGCGTCCAGCAATGCCAGACCACATGCCGATTCACCAACGGCCTGCGTACCGTATTAAAGATCCGGTAAACATATTGCTTGCTAAGCACCGATCGGATGGCGTCAAAGTTGTTGGCAACCTGTTCAATACTTACCGCCTCAACATCGTCTGGCAACCGACTGTTCAGTGCTTTTGCCAGCCTATCAATCGGAATCGGGATTTGGGCATCGAAATGAGCAACCTGACCTTCAGCGTGAACACCCGCATCCGTGCGACTCGCTCCCACCAATTGAATCGGCTGACGCAATAACCTCTGCAGTGCATCACAGACAACACCTCCGACCGTGCGTAGCGGGTCTCGATCCGGAGGCACCTGCTTCTGCCAGCCGTGGAAGTCCGTGCCGTCATAGGCAATCGTCAGTTTATAGCGACGAAGGCACAATTATCTTTGCATCTCCCAATACAACTAAACCTGTGTTTGCATAGACAGTATCACCGTACTTATAATACACACTGGATCGTCTAAGCGACCGCCTTCCGTTTAGCGGCCCTTAAGGAAACGTTTGGGGGTATTGCGTATACAAGCTTTGGTCGCCTTTAGGCAGGCTTGCCCCTTGCAACGCAACATCACTAGATCTAGTTCGGTAGCGCCAAGGGGTACTCCCTGATCGCGCTGCAAATTCAGTCCTGGGTAATGCACCCGATCGAGGCCGCGAGGGATTCGTACCGGTTTCAATAACCCCGGTGGGGTACACAAGAGGTGATTTCATACGGCAAGGATAACCGTTTCTTTTTACTTGAAGGATTCATAGACACTCATGAGCAGGCTTAACACATCTCCGGAAGGCTCTACCACGACTAAACCTGGTGGCTGGCTGGCTGCACTAGAACAATCACAGAAACCAAATGAACTGTGGTCACTGCCGCAGGAATTCACTGATCCATTTACCAGTTTACAGCGTCGCCTGATTGCAACCCTCGACTCCTATCGGTATAGCAAAGCACCACGTAACCTAATCGACTGGGCCGAAGCCCAAACCGGTCTTTCCGACCCGATGACCAAGTACACTAGGCAAGATCTGGAACAGGCTTTTGATCAATTTGACCGGGATCGCACCCTGCATCTGCGAGATCTGGTACGTCAAGCAAAGCAGCAAAGCGGGGGTAGAATACTCAAGCAATTACGCCAGACCACACCCTGGCCAGCGGCCAGATCTGCCCTTGAAAAAGCACTTAACAGTTAGTGCTTCGGAAAAATTAAAATTTCCTAGATACCACCGATGGTTATGGGTATCCAAAACCGCCACGTATTAGAATGATGGCCATGCCATCTCCAGCCCAATCTATCGAAGATCTGCGCAAGCAGATTGAGTATCACAACCGCCTATACTACGTCGAGGCAAAGCCGAAGATCTCTGATCGCCACTTCGATCAGTTACTTGAACAGTTGCGGACCCTGGAGCAGACGAACCCTGAACTCACCATCCCTGGCTCACCCACACAGCGTGTGGGCGGCCAGACACTGTCAGGATTCCGCACGGTCCGTCATACGCAACCGATGTACAGCATCGATAATACCTATGACCAGCAAGAACTGCTGGGCTGGCATCAACGTGTTATCAGAGGCCTAGTAGAGGTCAAAGATCTGCCTAGCGGAAACGACCCACCCATTCAATTTCAGATAGAACCGAAGATTGATGGTGTCGCGGTAAATCTACGATACGAAGACGGCCAACTCGTACTTGCAGTCAGTCGTGGTGATGGACGCCAAGGGGATGATATCACCCAGAACATTCGCACCATCAGGAGCATTCCCCTGAAACTTGCAGATGACAAGAGACCGCCCCCGACCGTGCTTGAAGTCCGAGGTGAGGTTTATATGCCCGATGAGGAGTTTACACGGATCAATCATGCCCGGAAAAAAAATGGTAATGAACCATTTGTCAACCCTCGGAATGCAACAGCTGGCACACTCAAACAACTCAACCCGTCAATCGTTGGCAAAAGGCGTCTTAAGTTCATCGCCCATGGTCGTGGGTTGGTTACCCCATACATCTGTGATTGCCATAGCCACTTCCTTGAAATCCTGCGTTCGTTCGGAGTACCGGTCAGCCCGCTTGCCAAAACAGCTAAAAGTATCAACGACGCATGGCAGTACATCGAAAAGTTCGGTACGCAGCGGAAAAATGTCGGCTATGGTGTCGATGGTGTCGTAATCAAAGTTGATCAATACGACCTCCAGGAACAACTTGGCTACACCTCCAAGACGCCCCGCTGGTGCATTGCCTACAAGTATGCAGCCGAGCAAGCAATCACCAGACTTTTAGCCGTCGATTGGCAAGTTGGTAAAACCGGAAAACTGACACCTCGGGCGACCATGGAACCTGTGTTCGTTGCCGGCACAACTGTCAAGCACGCCACCTTGCACAACGCTGACGAGATTGAAAGGAAAAATCTTCGCATCGGCGACACGGTGGTCATCGAAAAGGCTGGCGAAATCATCCCCCAAGTCATCAAAGTCATTAAAGAACAACGCCCCAAACGAACCATCGCCATCAAGCCACCCACATCATGCCCAAGTTGCAGTGAACCAGTAATCCAAGAAGAAGGTGAAGTGGCCCACCGATGCATGAACCCTCAATGTCCTGACCAGATCCACGAGCGACTCATCTGGTTTGCGGCACGTGGCCAGATGGATATTGATGGACTGGGAGAAAAGATGGTCCACCAGTTGGCTGATGCCGGGTTTCTTAACTCCTACGGTGACATCTACCGCCTCAAGAACCACCGGGAAAAACTCCTACAACTAGACCGAATGGGTGAAACCAAGGTGGCCAATCTTCTCGATGCCATTGAAGCATCAAAAACACGTGGTCTTCAACGCATCTTGGGCGGCTTGGGCATCCGACACCTAGGTAGCCGTGCGGCGCAGATCATTGCACAGTATTTTGGTTCAATCGACAAACTTACACAGGCCACACGGCAGGAGATTGAAGAATTCGAGGTCGATGGCAATAGATCGGGTATCGGTACCGAAATCGCCAAATCACTACACGGCTTTCTCCAGAGCAGAGCCGGCATTCAAATCATCAATGAGCTACGGGCCGAGGACCTGAATCTAACCGCTCCCCAACAACATTCCCAAACACCATCAGACTCACCGTTTGCTGGCAAGACCATTGTGATTACCGGCACACTCAAAGATTATGATCGCAAAGATCTTACGGCCAAACTTCAGTCGATGGGGGCCAATATCACGAGTAGTGTCTCAAGGAAAACTGATTTTCTCATCACCGGCGAAAGTCCAGGCAGCAAGTATGACAAAGCCACACAAATTGGCATTGAAATTTGGAGTGAGGAAAGGCTCAAGCAGGCCCTGGTACAACTGGGCTAAGCTTTAATACTTTTGGTCTTTGAACGCTTCTCATAGTCTCAACCCACTCTCCATAGTTTCTTGCGCTCTTGCGTCCAGTGATGCCACTGGTCATTGAAGACATGTTTGACGGCACGCACTATTTTATTGTGTTTTTGGTCAGTGTATCGAGGCTCACGGTCAGGGGAGTAATTCCAGCCTATCGCACGGCGCGGGCCAACGCTCGTCTTGACGCCCGTTGCGTGCCAGCAGCTAGGTGACCACACCAACGTCCAGCGCGGATCGAGGATCACTTCGAGTTCGTCAGGATGCTTGGCGTATAGCTGCTTGGGGGCGGGAGCCTTGTCATGGCGGCCGGTCGCCAGTTCGAACTGCGTCAGTTCAAGTTGGACTTCTTCATGTGACCGGCAGTCTGATCCGGGCAAGAAGCGTAGTGGGGCATTGGGTTGATCGTGGCGATCCAAAGCCGTGCGAAAGGAAACTTGGCGGCAGTTAGCGCCGTCACA
>Ga0310125_10000178_pt1 | contig 27666 bp, 24 predicted proteins | sample CB11b_Tmax_Bot8__FD_203508 | JGI IMG/M metagenome (GOLD analysis project Ga0310125, IMG submission 203508) | Marine microbial communities from Western Arctic Ocean, Canada - CB11b_Tmax_Bot8 | ecosystem: Environmental > Aquatic > Marine > Oceanic | place: Canada: Western Arctic Ocean | collected... | reverse complement strand
TAAGGCGACCTATAGCCGTCTTGGTGTGTTGCTGACTGATGTCGACATTCGGGGCGAGAGCTTCTACAACGATCAATTACCTCAACTTGTTGAGTTGTTTGACAATGCTGGACTCCTTGTCGAGAGCAATGGTGCCCAATGCATATTTCCTGAAGGGTTCTATGATCGGGATGACAAACCCCTTCCCCTGATCGTCAGGAAATCTGATGGCGGTTTTCCCTATGCCGCCACTGATCTGGCAGCGCTATGGTTTCGGATTAAGGAGCTTCATGCGGATCGAATTGTATACCTTGTTGATACACGTCAAAAGCAACACTTTGAAATGGTATTTACTGCTTTGCGGAGTCACCCACAGTGGGTGAAGGCTGATGTACGCTTAGAGCATGTCATGTTTGGAACCGTACTCGGTCCCGATCGAAAGCCATTTAAGACGCGAGAGGGAGGAACAGTGAAGTTGGACAGACTTCTCGAAGAAGCCGAGCATCGCGCTGCGGAGGTGATTGATCAGAAAAACCCGCAGTTGTCAGTGGCGGAACGGACAAAGATTGCCCATGCGGTTGGTATTGGGGCCTTGAAATATGCTGACCTGTCAAGTGACCGGATCAAGGACTACGTATTCGACTGGCAGCGTATGCTGGCACTGAATGGCAATACCGCGCCCTATCTACAGAATGCCTATGTCCGAATCCGTTCAATCTTTCGTAAGGCTGCATCCCAGGATGCGCATGTGGGTGCAGCGGTCCAAATCAGCCATCCCGCTGAACGTGCACTGGGGATTAAGATTCTACAACTGCCGGCGGTCATCGAATCGGTGGCTGATAGTCTTGAGCCACACCGCCTGTGTACCTACCTGTACGACTTGGCCTCGCTGTTTCACCAGTTCTATGAAAAGTGTCCGGTACTTGGCTGCAACAACGAGTCATTGCAGACCAGTCGCCTGGTTTTGTGTGACATCGTCGCCCGGACACTCAAGCATGGCCTGAATCTTCTGGGTATCGATGTGGTTGAACGGATGTGATGGGGATTCGTTTATTTCTGGTTGCTGATCGCATCAACTGCAACTGAAGCCGTAAACTGGTGAGGCCAACGTACAGAAATCCACCCGCAAAGAGCAAGAGGAAGGGGAACCCTACCACTGCATTATGAATACTAAGAACCAACCACGCGGATATGAGGGTGTAAATCCCCAGTGCAATCTCTAAAAACGGCATCCATAGCTTGATAGACGTCATTGGGATCATGGACTGGCGTTGAACGGATTGCCTGTCGCTGTTGTATTTTGGGGTGCGAATGAATGGCGACTCAAATCCGATCAACGCCTCAATAATTGCGCGAGTGTTATTAACCGAAATTCCAATACCCAATGCCATAAGCATTGGAATTTGCATGATTGTTGCCAGCGCGGATCGGCCCTGTGCACGCTGGCTCATCGTGTAAAAGACGCCAACTGAAAGTGTTCCCAACGCAAACGAAAAAACGGTTAAAACAATGGCCATGGGGGTGCCTTGCTCAAATGGCTGTGCATTGACGTAGATAGTTGGCAGAAAAAGCAGTGCCATTAGGGTCATAAACAGGTAAACCATTGGACACGTCAGGTGGAAAAAAGCTTCGACTTTGATGCGGCGTGGTACGGTCCGGGGACTTGCCCTGAGCAGCGTTGGAAGCAATTTGCGTGCGGTCTGGATTGAGCCCTTGGTCCATCGATGCTGTTGGGCTTTGAAGGCATTTATTTCCGGTGGAAGTTCCGCCGGACAAGTCACATTGGGTAGATAGACGAATTTCCAGCCCGCGAGCTGGCTGCGGTAAGAAAGATCCACGTCCTCCGTCAAGGTGTCATGCTGCCACCCGCCCGCCGTCTCGATCGCTTCGCGACGCCATAAGCCTGCCGTTCCATTGAAGTTGATCCAACAGCTGGATCGATTTCGTGCCGTGTGCTCGACGACAAAGTGACCATCAAGAAAGATAGCCTGCATTCGTGTAAGGATAGAATCCGTTCGGTTCAGATGATCCCAACGTGTTTGGACCATACCGATCGATGGGTCGGCAAGGTAGTGGATGGTCTGTTTGAGGAACTGGGGTGGAGGCACAAAATCCGCGTCAAACACAGCAATGAAACGTCCAGTTGCGCTTCTCAATGCTTCACCAAGGGCACCGGCCTTAAAACCCTTGCGGTTTTCCCGATGCTGAAATTCGATGTTGATACCCCGGTTGGCCCAATATCCACAACGCTGCTGAGCAATCTCAGCACAAGAATCTGTGGAATCATCAAGCACTTGTACCTGGAGGCGATCTTTGGGGTAGTGAAGCTGGCAGGTCGCGTCGATGACCCTTGCCGCCACGTTGGCCTCGTTGAACATGGGCAGTTGCACCGTAATGGTCGGTAGGGTGTCAAAATGTTTGGGAGGGGGCTGTGGGTGGACGCCATGACGGCAAAAGCGCCATACCAGCCAGTACCTGTGGGTCCCGTAAAGGGTAATGAGTGCAAGCATTGACAGGTAGGCCACCATGATCGGCCAGCGAATGGTTGGCTGGTTGTACCAGGTTGTATTCGCTGCAAGGATTAATAGCTGTGGCATCATCTTGCCAATTCAGTCAAAAAAGCGAACTAAAAGGATATCGATCTGATGAGATCACGACCCACCAGTATGCATGCAGTCAGCGGCAAAGTATCGCCTTGGGGTTTTCATGCAAGTTCCTGTGAACCAGCAGGATCTCATTACGATCTAAGCTGATCCGATGTGGGCCAAATCACATGCGGTTATCTGGCGTGACACCCAAAATGGTGAGCATATTTTCATGGTTTTGTGTATAAAATATTTAATTTAAACATGTTGTATCATTTCCAGGGGGGCTTTGCGGCCAAAGGGATCCTTGGGATTTTTTGTAGTACCTCAAGGTCACTTCATGGCTTGTCCGATAAATGCCATGGACGTAAAAGTTGCAGCAGAAGTTAAGGTGACCATCCGATAAACCAACCATATGACCATTAAACCCCAATTACCACCCACGTGTTCGCCAGTTCAACAAGGGGCATGGTGTCTGGTTTGGAAACTACCAATCCTTATGTTTGCCATTGTCATTATCAGCCAGGGTGGATGTTCCCTGGGATACAACGGGCAGTCGCTTATTAGTTCACAAGACCGTCAGACGCTGATTGAATATAAACAATTCATCGCTCAGCAAGAGGCCAAGCGCGAGCGTTTGGTCAAACAAGAGCAGATCCGTTCCCAGCGGGCCAACTTTACTACACCCAGTCAGCAGGCACAGGCAGTCGATCTTGAGCAGTCAAAGGCCACGGGTCCATCACGAACCGACTCGCAGATGTTTGGGACGGCAACTGGCTCACGTCAACGTGACGCCCGGTTTTTCTTTGGACAGGTTTCATCTAATCCGCATGGGGTTTCAACTCCAATGGATGGTTTTAGCACCGTCCAGAAAATCAGCTTCGCCACCGAAGGTGCAGATTTCGATCATGACCTAGATCGCAGTGGTAAGTGGGTGGTATTCGCGTCAACACGTCACCGCAACATATCCGACCTGTATGTAAAGTCGACACACGGCTCGACGGTTCGTCAGTTGACAGACGATTCAGGCCGCGAGCAGACACCAGCATTCAGTCCCGATGGCAAGTGGGTTGCTTATGCCTCGGATCAGGCTGGGAATTGGGACATTTACCTGGTACCCACGGCAGGTGGTGTCTCCCGGCAGCTAACCAATTCTTTGAACGATGAGATCCATCCGAGTTTCTCTCCCGATGGCAAGCAACTGGTCTTTTGTTCATCTGGATTGCGTTCCGGCCAATGGGAGTTGGTGGTCATCAGTCTCGATTCTTCCAGTGTGCAGAAGTTTATAGGTCATGGTCTGTTTCCCAAATGGTCTCCAGTGGAAGACCGCATCGTTTACCAACGGCCGCGGGAGATGGGGTCACATTATTTTGGGATCTGGACACTTGAGTTGGAAAATGGAGAAGGACGCCGTCCAACCCAGATTGCAGCTAGTACCAATGCCGCCGCGATTACACCAAGTTGGAGTCCAGACGGCAGATCAATTGTTTTCTGCACGATCGTCAACCCCGAATCCGATTTACAAAAGGGCGAGCCGTTGCAGTCCAATATTTGGATTATCGGTGCCGACGGTACCGGTCGCACTAATCTGACGCACAGTCGGTATGCCAATGTTCAGCCTATTTGGGCCAGTGATGGAACGATCTATTTTGGATCTGATCGGGGGCGAAACGGAATGGAAAATATCTGGGCCATCCGCACGGAGGCGGTTACGAAAATGGTCCAGACTAAAACGCAATCGACGCTGACAGCTAAAGCGTCGCAGGCACCGTAGGGCCCCTTGGCGGGGTGTTGGGCGTTTGATCGTAGCCAGGAGACTGGTTGCGATGCCAGACGCCAGATTCGTTCGTTAGATGAGCGGAGGCTCATCGAAATAAACTGTTGGCAGGATGCCATGACAAGTAAACAGGTCATGCTGATCGTTGCAGTGCTGTTGATTAGCGGCTGCCAATGGTTACAGCAGGGAACCGAGCCGCCAGCTCGCCCCTATGAGCGACGGCACGTGCTGGCCATTACGCCCCTTGTCAATGAGAGTGGCAACTCAAGTGCCAATGGGCTTGTTCTGGCGGACCATTTCGCACGCCAGTTAGAAAACGTTCCCAATGTCGATGTGTTGCCGGTTAATCGCACGCTTGAAGCCATGGACGCTTTGGGATTGCATCGCGTGAATAGCTACACGGCCGCGATGCGAATCAGCCAAACACTGGGTGTGGACGGTTTGGTAGTGGGGTCGATTATGGGTTACGACCCTTATGATCCTCCCAAAATTGCCTTGGCCATTGAGCTGTATTCAAATCCTGGTAGTGAACGCCCGGTCGCCAGTCTCGATATTCGGCAGTTGCGGAAGACCGCGTCAGGCCAAGCTTCCGTATCGGAAGTTTCGTCCTTGTCTGGCGAAACAGGGCCAGTCAATATTGTCAGCCACTTTTTTGATGCCGCCGATCCCCAGGTGCGTAACGCTTTGCGGCGTTATGCCCAAAGACACGGAGTTGACAAGATTGAATACGGGTGGCCTCGACACCTAGCCGGGTTGCCGAGGTCCCATGAAACAACAGTTCACCTGTACCGAATCAATATGGACCTGTTTAGCCAGTTCGTCTGTCAACAGATGAGTTGGCAATTAATGCAGGCCGAGTCGCAACGTCGAGCGTCGCGTCAGGTCGTGCACGCTGGCCCGTCGCCCTGACCGGTATGTACTGTACCGCTCCGGTCGAATTGGTTGGTCCGGAGCATGCAATGGAACAAGCTGATCACCCGTTCGATATGGCTGGCGAACCCAGTCCTGAATCGCGTGAATCAAGTTGTCAGGTGATGCTTGTCAAACATGGTCAGCGGTACGTGTTTCGGTACGCACCTGGCGAAGAATTGAAGTTAATGAAAGGCTTGGCCGATATGGCTCGCGACCCGCATTGTGACCTTGACTGGTTCGATGCGGCGGTACTGAGTCATCAAATGGGTCAAGGTATTGGGCAAAAGTTAGATCAGATTTCAAAACACTGAGCCGCCGAAAAAGGCAATTGGCAAGCAAAAGGAATGTTATACATGGCTAACCAGATCCCGCTCATCGAGCAATTTGTGAATTATCTACGTTTCGAACGGCACTTTAGCCCTTACACCACTCGTTGCTATGAGGCGGATCTACGCCAATATGTCGAGTTCTTTGAAAGTGCTAAGAGTCACGGCGATGTTGAGTCAGCCAATAATCTTGCAATCACTTCCGAGGAGGTGGCCGGTCCGAACGGTGGTCAGGTACAGTCGGTTGAGCAGCGGATCACTGGGGCTGATGCCATGGTTATTCGCCGATTCCTGGCTCACCTTGAAAGCTTTGGCTATAGCCCTGCGACAACGGCCCGTAAGATTGCAACCCTTCGCAGCTTTTATAAATGGCTTGTCAAACGCGGCTTGGCACCAGACAATCCAATGCTGCTGATCCGAACACCCAAGCAAACCAAACGCTTGCCAAAAGCTATAAGTGTTGAGCAGATCGACAAGTTGTTATCCATGCCTGACAATCGCGATACGCTTGGATCACGTGACCGGGCACTTCTTGAGACGCTCTACTCCACAGGTGTGCGGGTTAGCGAACTAGTGGATTTAAACCGAAGTGATCTCGATCTTGAGGGCCAAACACTACGGATCAGGGGAAAGGGTAAACGAGAGCGTGTCGTACCGTTGGGTTCCCATGCAATGGCGGCCATTCGCCATTACATGACCGTGCTGGAGCCTGATCCCCGATTCAAAGCTCTTCGTGATATGATTGGCAGCGAAACCGGAGTGGCCTTTTTTATCAACAAGAACGGGAAACGACTTTCTAGCCGTTCGGTACGACGCAAGTTGACTAAATATCTGGTTATGGCCGGACTTGATACTTCCATCAGTCCACATACCCTGCGTCACAGCTTTGCGACTCATTTACTGGATAATGGTGCGGATCTGAGAAGTGTTCAAGAGTTGCTTGGTCATCAGTCGCTATCTACAACCCAGATCTACACCCATCTGTCATCAATGCGATTACGTAATTCTTACGAACAGGCTCACCCTCGGGCGGTTTAAGCTGTCTGGATTAAGGATCATTGAGGCACGACCTCGTTGGCTTGCGGCGTACCTGAGGCAGATTACATGTAACCTGCTTCTTACGACGTTGTCGTCGTTGGGGGCCATGGTCTAACCTGTGTCCCATGTCAACACCGCAGCATGACGACATCGTCGATGTTCGTTCAGATCATAGGCGAGGTTTTCTTATATGTTTTGGGGGATTTGCCATTTCTGGCATTTTCCTGGCACTCTGTTACCCAGAACCTGGATGGAGTGGCCTGGCATACATCGCTTTGGTGTCCGCGGCATTTGTTTCCGTGTCATGTCTGAAAGTGCGAGATCTAATTTGGGCGAGTTATCTCGTTGCAGTTGTCTGGTGGCTTGTGATGGCACGTTGGCTTATTCCTGTGACCGGCGGAGGATATGTGGCTCTGAGCCTTTATCTGGCGGCATTCTGGCCTGCCACTTTTTTCGTGCAGCGGCTTTTGTATCGCCGTCTGGGGATCCCGGTCACTTTGGCATTACCCATGGCGTGGACAGTATTTGAATTCATTAGGGGGGTGATTCCGGCGGGAGGATTCGGTTGGTTTGGCCTTGGTCATAGTCAAGCTGCATTCATGCCGGGCCGCGATTCTGTGGTGATCATTCAAATTGCTGACCTGTTCGGCGACCATGGCGTAAGCTTCCTAGTGGCCATGACCAATGGTCTGCTTGTCGACGTGGGACTGTTTTTTAAGGCATCCAATCCGCAGATTTCGCCGACAGCGAAGCCATCGATGCGGGTGCTATTGACTCTATTCGGGGTATGGGTCGCGGTATTTTCTGGCACCATTGGCTACGGCTGGTTCCGCATTTGTCAGTCAATTCAGGATCAACCGATACTGTGTGTTGGGGTCGTGCAAACTGGAGTTCCCCAGTCAAATAAAGACAGCCCATCAATCGAACAATTGCAACGTGATTGGAATCGGCTGATCGAACTGACCCGGCAAGTAGCCGGACAGGAACCGAAGCCGGATTTGATTGTGTGGCCGGAGACGGTGGTGCCAGCGCCCTTGAATGCTCAGGCAGTTGAGATCCTGGGCAGTTCAACATCAACGCACGAGCAATGGTCCGCTTCCTTACATACGCAAATCTCAACAATAGGGCGTGAACTTGGTGTATTTATTCTTGCTGGTGCTCCCACGGTATTACCAGGTCGTCCAGTTCGACGGCATAATTCTGCCTATCTGTACGATCCAGAAGGTCGTCAGGTGCTCGATCGCTACGACAAAATACATCGTGTGCCGTTTGGTGAGTATATCCCCTGGGTGGATCAGTGGCCCAAGCTGAAACACCTGTTCATCAAATATCTTACGCCTTATGAAACGGATTACACCCTTTCGGCGGGCAATCGTCTGACGACGTTCCAGATCATGCTCCCGATAGATGGTAATACGCATGAAGTGCCACAGGTTACGCCATTGCGCCTGGCGACACCCATCTGCTTTGAAGATGCTGTACCACGGGTCTGCCGTCGTCTTTCTTACGATACACTGGGTCGTAAGAAAGCAGATATCCTGATCAATCTCGCCAATGATGCTTGGTTCAGTGGTTATCAGCGATCACAGCATCTGCAGATTTCCGTCTTCCGCAGTATCGAAAATCGGGTGCCAACAGCGCGAAGTGTTAACATGGGTATTAGTGGGTTTATCACTTCCACTGGGCAAGTGGATATGATTCTGCCACGAAGTTGTCCCCGTTGGGCAAGTCCTGACCACCATGAACAACACGCTGAGATTTCCGAAATCTGCCCCAGCGACGGATTTCTGGTCCATAACCTGCAAATCGACCCTCGCCAAACGTTATTTGGTTGGATCGGGCATATACCTGTGGCGTCTCTTGCTGCCCTGACTGGGATTTTGACCCTTATCGCCTTATTTATCCGAAAGACAGCCCATAGTGTCGGATATTGACTGGCGATAAATGAGTTGTAACGAGGTGATGCGATGATAAATACACTGTCATCAAAACCCAGTGACTTGGTGATTTTGCTTTGTTTGGCCATCATGATGGGCAGTTGCACAACTGTCCCCCAAGCTTCTGAAGTTCCCACCACTGCACGACCGGTGCCGCGGAAGCATTTGAATCACCGGGATATACGCGAACGTGCGATCGAACAGGTTATCGCCAGCTTGGCCAGTCAAGATCCGTTTATCCGGGCTAATGCGGTTGAAACCTCCCAGTATCTGCCGGACCGGGTTGGTCACATGGTGCAATTGGCACTTGAAGATAAATCCGAGGCTGTGCGGTTCGCCGCCGCTGCCATCATTGGCAAGCAAAGGCTCAAGGATCTGGTCCGCCCGGTACGCCGCCTGTTAAATGATCCTTCTATGTCAGTCTATGCATCAGCTTTATTTGCTCTTAGGCGATGCGGTGATCCGGTAGATATCAGTCCAATGGCACAGCTGATGCAACAGCCTGATGCGACGTTAAGGGGGAATGTGGCCATGCTCCTCGGATTGCTTGAGGAGCCAAGTGCAATTCCTATCCTCAAAAATGGGAGCAAATGGCTCGGGGATTATCAGATCAGTGATGCTCAGGCAAGTCTAATTCGACTTCAGATTGCTGAAGCTATGGTTATACTTGGTGATGAGTCTGGACTCGAAGCGATCCGAGCAATGGCATATTCGACCAACGATGAGGTGCGTATTCTGGCTGTACAGGCGTTGGGGCGGGTCCGAGACCGTAAATTTGAACCTGCACTGCATTCGATACTTAATCACAACCCGATTGAGTTACGTTTGGCTGCTGCGGGTTCTCTTGCACAACTGGGGGACTCAGCCGGACTAAAAATCCTGCTGGCTGGCAGCAGGTTTAGCCTGGACCCCGTTCGGTCACAGGCTGCAGTAGCATTGGGTTATATTGCCCATCCTGTGGCTGTGCAGGCCCGAGTTGATCTGCTCACAGATCCGTCTGAGCAGGTCCGCCTCAGTGCGGCGGCTGCTATCCTGCAAGGTGGTCAACTGGATTCCACCAAACTGGCTGCGACGGAGGAACATTAGGCTGGTCCGGCAATCCCTATGCGACTGTTTCCTAGTTGTCCCACCGCCTGGCGGACTCAAATTCAGCTACTATCTTCAAGTCACATTCTGATGTGCGGTGTCGGTGTGCCCAGGTTGACAAACGCCTTATACAACAGTACATAATACTGTTATCCTCAACTATGAGGGACGCTTGCCAATGTGAGCGGATCAACCTCCTCCACCATCGTAAGCTGTTGAGAGGACATCACCTTGAGTGTGTTAACTAAAGTCTTTGTTGTGATGGTCGCCATCTGTTCGGTCATCTTGGTTTCCGTGACGGTCACCTTTGTCGCAAACGTTGAGAACTGGCGACAGAGTTACCAGCAGGTCGATGGCGAACTCAAGTTGGCGAAGGCGCGTGCTCAAACAGCACAGGCTGAAGTGCAAGCTCATCTTAGCCAGACAAGCGAACAGTTTGTCCTACTGAAGAATGAGACCGCCAAACTCCGTTCTGAACTGGAGCAGGCGTTAAGGCAGAATGCGGAATACGAGTCGACACTTACCTCAATGGAAGCGGAAAAAAGTCGATTGAATGCATCGGTAACTCATCTGACGGCGGCAAGCAAGACCCTCACCGATATCTCAGATCGTCAAGGTTCAGAACTGGGTAATATCCGAGATTCCTTTGATATCGCCAAGACCAATCTGATCCAGACGGCGGACCTTTACAGTGAAAGTGCAACGCGGGTGGAGATTCTTGAACGGGATCTTCGTCATAAGCAGGAGCAACTTGCTGCACTGGTTCAGGAAAATGAGCAACTCGCCAGTGTCTTGCAAAAACATAACATTACCGCAGACGCACCATCGGAAGTGCCCGCATTCGAACCTGATTTCGCAATTAGCGGAACGGTCACCCAGGTCCGCCAGAGCGATGACCAGCAGGATACCTTCGTACAGATTAATGTGGGCCAGAACGATGGTGTTGAAGAGAACATGAAGTTCATGGTACACCGGGATGCCCAGTTTCTAGGCACCTTGCAAGTTAATCTTGTAGATGCTCGTGCGTCATCAGGGCGAATTACGCTGGATACCGGCGAACAGATTCTTGCCGGCGACCAGATCTTGTCGGGACCGGAGCGATAACCGGGTGCGAACGGTATTGGAGTGCTGTAGTTAGGCCAAGGAAGTGGAACCATGACTCAGATGGGCGTTAATCCGATTGGTCCGGGTCGTAGCAAGGCAACGCATAACATCTATACGGTTCTGATGTTCATCGCTTTGGCCGCAATCTTTTTTGGGATTGCCTTTATATGGATTCGCAGCTCACAGCTGTTCGATAGCCCGCACCCATTTGAGCTTAAGTCGGTGAGCACCGCTATCCATCAGTTTGTTCGAACCCTGGTTTAGAGCTCCGGCATTTTCAGTATGGTGCTGGATAGCTAGGCCACCATCAAGAATCAGAACCGCCACGTTGGCTGCGGCGCAATCGATAAACTTATATGCTATATGCAACCGTCTGGGGCCACTTGGCGACCGCATCAATGGTATCCTCGTGATACCTCAAGGCCAGCCAGACGAGACAGGGGTAGCTACCGTTGTTTCTTGACAACCTTCTTAGTTGGTTCAGCGTCGATATGGGTATCGACTTGGGCACATGCAATACGCTGGTATGCGTACGTGGTGAAGGGATTGTTCTCAATGAACCAAGTGTGGTTGCAGTTAAGAAGGGGACGAATCACGTCTTGCAGAATGGTAATGCAGTGGGATGGGTGGCGAAGGAAATGCTCGGTAAGACACCAGGATCAATTACTGCCATTCGTCCACTTAAAGACGGGGTGATCAGCGACTTTGAAATCACAGAGGCCATGCTCGGCTACTTCATTCGCAAGGTCAATGGTCGCCGGCCCATGGTTAAGCCCCGCGTAGTGATTGCGGTTCCCAGCGGTATTACCGCGGTCGAAAAGCGAGCGGTACTTGAATCGGCCGAACGTGCGGGATCGCGACGTGTCTATCTCGTTGAAGAACCCATGGCCGCAGGTATTGGGGCCAATTTGCCGATTGTCGAGGCAACAGCTTCCATGATTGTTGATATTGGTGGCGGTACAACAGAAGTGGCCATCATGAGCCTTGCCGATATTGCTCAGTGCGAATCCATTCGGGTTGCAGGTGATGATATGGATGAAGCCATCATCACCCATATGAAAAAAGCATACAACCTGATGATCGGTGAGCAGATGGCTGAACGAGTTAAAATCGAAATTGGTTCGGCCTCGAGTGACGAAGAGGAGCGGACGATGGATGTCCGAGGTCGGGACATGATCTCTGGGCTTCCTCGCAAGACCGTAATTACAAGCGAAGAGATTCGACAGGCGTTGCAGGAGCCGCTTTCAGGCATCATCGAAACGGTGATCCGAACACTTGAGCGGGCACAGCCTGAACTGGCAGCGGACCTTGTGGATAATGGTATTGTGTTAGCCGGTGGTGGGGCCATGTTGCGAGGCATAGAATCAGTCATTTCCCAAGCTACCGGTTTAGACGTACGAATTGCTGACGATCCAATCACCTGCGTTGCCCGCGGTACCAGTATCTATCTGGAGCACCTGGAAGAATGGAAGCAAACCATGGACAGCGACTTGGATGATTAACACCACTGACTGATCTTTGTGGATCTGCCATTCCATATCCAATAACAAGAGTTGGACCCAGCATTCTTACTCGTCATTTCGCAGGTTTCATCATGATTTGCCTATGAATTACTGGCGGACCAATCCCAAACGCGTATTGGTTGCCATCGTGGCGTTACTGTTTCTCTGTAGCATGATGCCATCATCTGCCGCTGATTGGATCTGGAGTATGCCACACGATCCTTTTATGGCGGTAATCTCACCCCTGACTAAACAACTACACAGGCTGTCGATTTCCATTCGTCCACCACATGACAAGGGATTTTCGATTGATTCAGATCTGATCAAGGAACGCGATGAACTCTATTCGCACAATCTGATTCTGCAACAACAGTTGGAACGGGCTAACGACAGGATCTCCCAACTTAGTGCTGTCCGCAAAAAGCCCGCACTTGGCCAGTATACCGGGTTACTTTTTGCATCCGTAGTCTATACAAACGCCAACTTGCCACACTCAACCCTGACGATTGACAAGGGCTCCTTTCACGGCGTTGCTGCTGGGCAGGCTGTTGTATTGAGAGAATCTCTGATTGGTCGAGTGAGTCATGTTGGACACAATGCAGCCACCGTGACGTTGATCACCCAGCCGAAAACACACCTGGATGTTCATCTTGTACCTGGTGAATCGACAACAGGTAAGCCGGTTACCGTGACCCAGGTTCTGTTTGATGAGGATGTCAATGCATTTGTGACCATCGTGGATGCATCTGAACACAACAGCATCCAGATTGGCCATACGGCCATTCTGGTTGACGTTCGTTGGCCCCGGCAAGCGCAGAAATTTATGATCGGTTATGTAGTCAGTATGGAGCCACAGCCAGACCACCCCCTGTTGCAGACGCGGGTGGTGATCAAACCAGTTGTCGACATGAACCGGCTAGCCGAGGTTCTTGTGGTGATCAATTCGATATTAGAGTAGTTTTGTTTGCTTCGCGTTCGCTTTCGGACTTGCCTATGCGTTACGTCATATTTTCCTTGACCCTATTTGTGCTACTCACCTTAGAGCTGGGTCTTAAACAGCTGTTGATTATTCCGCGCGATGGTGGTGTTACACCCAGTTTCACATTGATCCTGATGGTTTATATCGCTGTATCAGCGCCACGGTTGACCGTTATCTGGGCAGCCTTGGTGATTGGTTTGTGTATTGATTTGATCAATCCATTACCATTTGTTAATGATCGTGGGGTCATTTCAGTGCCGCTGATTGGGCCGAGCAGTCTCGGCTTCTTGGCGGGTGCAATCGTTGTCCTGGAACTGCGAAGCCTTGTGTTTCGCCAATCTCCAACTGCAATAGGGGTTTTGGTCATTATGTCTGGACTTATCTGTCACTTGGTGGCCGTTGCAGTATTAACGCTGCGAGGCATCTCATGGCTACCGACAGATGCTATTGCCCATTGGGACATTAGCGGCCAGTTGGTCCGCCGGTTTTTTGAATTGATCTATTCATCTTTGATGAGCCTGCCGGTGGGCTTTCTATTGTTGAAGTTGGATCCACTTTTTGGATATGGTCTGCCAGTACGGACAGCGAGATCAGGGACAACCTAATGGACAATGAAGCCAAGGAACATGAAACGGACATTTGGCATCCACCTCGTGGTGTCAAGTCGAAAATAATCGCGTGGTTGCTTTTGTTCGTCGTGGCTGCGGGATGTTTACTGATGATTCTTGCTGTTATAAATGCGGCCGGCACATTACGCTAATCACCGTATCCATTAGGATTCGCCTGAAACCATTTCCAAGCCGTTTGGACAATGGCATCGATGTCGGTGAAACGTGGGTTCCAGTCGAGTTCTCCTTTAATCTTGGATGCATCAGCATAGAGTTGAGGTGCATCACCGGCACGACGCGAGCCGATCCTGTACGGGATATCCACTCCGCAGATTCTTTTGGCTGCATCCAGGACCTGTTTTACGCTATAGCCCTTGCCAATCCCCAAGTTGTAGAAACGCTGGTCACCATCCCTTAAGGCGGTCATTCCAGCGATATGCGCTTGCGCCAAGTCTTCAACATGAATGTAATCTCGGATACAAGTGCCGTCTGGCGTATTGTAGTCATCACCAAATATGATCATTTCGTTGTCTGGTTCCTTACCGATAGCAGCAAGCAATAGATTTGGGATCAAATGTGTTTCGGGCCTATGGTCCTCACCAAGAGACCCATCTTCGGCGCAGCCTGCAACATTGAAATATCGTAGGAACGCGTATGCAAAGCCATCATGTGCATGTGCATAATCACGGATCAGCTGTTCGCTGATGAACTTTGTCCAACCATATGGACTGATCGGTTGCTGGGGCAGATTTTCGGTCAGTGGTATCGTCTTGGGCTCACCGTACGTGGTGCATGACGAACTGAAAACAATTCGGCGTACGCCGACTGTCTCCATGGCTTGCAGGAGGCTCAATGTGCCGCCCACATTGACACGGTAGTAAGTTAGTGGTTGCTCTACTGATTCACCCACGTAGGCCAATGCCGCAAAGTGCATCACGCATTCAATCTTATGAAGTGAAAGTAATTCGCAAACATCATTTGTTTGATTCAGATCGAGTTTTGAAAATGTGACCTCCAAGGGTACTGCTTGTTGATGGCCGCGATATAGATTATCCATCACCACCACATTGTGGCCGGCACGATGAAGAGCCTGGGCCGCATGCGATCCGATGTAACCTGCACCACCAGTAACCAGTACATTCATATACTCAATCTCATTGGTCTTCTGGTTACGGATCCATCCTTGGGTTCGCTTGTTTTGGATACCACTTCTTTAAGCTCCGGCCGCACGAGATTATTTTCTTATTCGGTTCGCAGCGTACGATCCCGTCCCAATACTGCAACTGCATACGTCAAGATCAATCCCCCAATAATAACCCCAACGGATATCGCTATCTGTCGGTTATTCGGGTCAAAATACCGGGTTGGAAAATCCTCACGTGCTATCACCTTCCCCGTCGTTTGCATGACCAGTTGTTCGCCAATCTTTTCTACAACATCACCCTTGAATACGGCACCCACTTGTGGAGGAACTCCGTCTTGAAAGGGGTACAGTCCCACAACTGCGCCTATCAATAACCCAAGCAAGGCTCCAAGCGTAGCCTTCTCGTACCGGGTCAGGAGGAGACGCAATATGTTGCTGACCACTGCAATGCCGATCAATACCCCTATGCCAACGGGCAGCACCACGTGAAGGGTTGGTTGTATGGCTGCCGCGAGATCATGTGCTTTGATGGCCTGCTTCATTGCATCCAGACCCGTTAACAGGGGTACATAGGCACCTAGAACGAGGAGCAGGTAGCCTCCGCTTACACCAGGCAAGATCATGGCGCTGGCACCGGCTACCCCTGCGACGAACATCATGACCAAGCCGCCTTCACTTGCACCACTATCATTGCCTCGGCTCTGTGCCAAAACCAGTGTTATCATCGCAATCAATCCCACTGCCGCACTCACCCACACACTAAAACTGTGTGTGCCAATTAACTTCCACACCACGGGTATGCCGCCAAGAGTCAAACCGATGAATAAACTGTACATAATCCAGCGATGTTCAATGACCAGCGTTTTGACGGGGCCGGCAAATGAAAGAACTGCGACCCCTGCGGTGATCGCCACGGTCATCAACAAGACCAGGGACTGAATCCGAAATCGAAGTGTTGTGATTTCGGCTACTGCTCGAATGAATCGTGGGTAGACACCTGCCGCCAGTAACATGGTTCCGCCACTGATGCCAGGTACTAGGTTGGCAAGTCCCATTAATACACCTCCAAAGCTACCGCGAACAATAAGTTGAGGTAACGGCAAGTAACCGTCTGGTAGGTGACTATCTTTTGGGGAGGGACTTGTGCCAGTCATGCCATATTTATCGGGCACGTTGGCCTATAAGGCCAGTTTATCAATGAGGCCTATGGTGGTCGGTATCGGTTAATATCCAATAAGGTCTGATCACGTATATGTCCGCCACGGCCGGAACTCCACCCTAGGACCCTTTCACCTCATCTAGGATTCGAAGCAAATTGAGACCGATGATCTGTTCGCAGTCCTGCTTGCTGAAGAACGGCATCTTGTAGAAAAGATTGTAAGTTTGGGGGAAGGTCACCCAATCAAGACAGGGCGTATAGTCTGAACCCCATAGTAATCTTTCAACACCAAAAGCATCTGCCAGGACTTGCACATAGGGCCAAGCGGCCATGTGTGGGTAATCGTGTCGTGGTTCGGTTATGCCGTAAAAACCACTGAGTTTCACTTGCACACCCGGATACTTGCTCAAAGCAGTGACTTTTGACAAAGCTGTGGATGCTTGATCGGGACTGGGTGGGCTACTGGCCCTTGGAGGAGAACCCATATGACCAATGACCAGACGGAGTGATCGATGCCGGTCAAGAATTGGATTCCACGCACTCCAATCTCCGCCCTTGACAACCACGCTGATCAACCAATGCCGCTCAGCCAGCCAAGCCCAGATCGCTTCAGGTACGTCAGGCAATGCTGCATCTTGTTCAGGACGCGTGTACATGACTAACCCAACAAACCCTTGCTGTTGCCACCGCTCCAGGTCGCTTAATGTGGGTGGTGTCAGTGGGTTCACATAGGCCATCGGTTGGATCCAACTGTATTGAGACTTGATTCGGGTAAGATAATCATTGTTTCCCACGTAGTCGGGGGCGCCTTCAAAGCCAATGATCAGGGTGGCCACCACGTCATGTTCCTGGGCCAGTGAGTCGTAGCACTTCACCTCATCCACATCGACACCCGGTCGGCCGGTGAAAAAACCGTCGAACCCGTTCTCAATAAGATGGATATGTGAATCTGCACGATGTGCCATGGGTATCCTCGAATCTGTATGATTGATTTTTCAAGCTTAGGTAACAGTAACCACAGCCTATCACCATATTAAAGGATTCCATCGATGTCACCAGTCAAAGTCGCCTTGCTGGGATGCGGTCTTTACCAAAATGCCCATGCGATACGGCTGAAAAATCGAGACGATGTTTGTGTTGTGGCTGTCTGCGATATTGACTTGGCGAGAGCCCAGGAATTGATCGATCGCAGTCTGGTGGGCCAGAACCCACCTCCCGAGGTGTTTTCTGACCCGGGTCGCATGTACGATTTGGTTCATCCTGACGCGAGTTTTATCGCTACGCCGCATACGTTGCATTACGATCATGCTGTTCAGGCACTGGACGCTGGTTGCCACGTTTATCTTGAAAAACCAATGGTCACGCGGGCCCAGGATGCATATGAACTGTCAGATAAGGTCTCCAAGACAGGCAAGATCTTGGTCGTTGGCTACAACACGCCTTGTACACCTGAGTTTGAGTACCTGCGTTCGCAAATGAAAAACGAGGTATATGGTCGATTGGAACTTGTTGTGGGACACATGAGCCAGGACTGGCTCGTGCCAATGCGGGGTACGTGGCGGCAGGACCCGAAGCTATCGGGAGGTGGTCAGGCCTACGATTCGGGTGCACACATTCTCAATAGTCTAGTTTGGGTTGTGCAGTCCCCAATAGCTCGGGTTTTTGCATTTCTCGATCACTGCGGCAGTTCGGTGGATGTGAACTCATCAATCAACATACGCTTTGAAAACGGGACACTTGCGGCGATTGGTGTTAGTGGCAACTGTCCGCAGACCGGAGCGCATATGTCTTTTATGTTCGAACATGGAAAAATCGAGATTGATCCTTGGTTTGGTGGTTGGATTAATGTGCATGACCGACATGGGCGGGTAAAGTATCCGCAGGTTACTGGTAAGATGCAGTATCCAGATGATAATTTTATTGATGCGATTCTTGGCCGAGATGATCCACGGACCAGTCCATCCGATGGCGTCATTCAAAGTGAATTAATGGATGCGATCTACGAGTCGGCCCGCACCGGCCGCCCCGCACAGCCGAATATGCGGCCATAATTTCTGGTTGGAACATTGGTCCCGGTCTACAAAATCCACAGCATATTCTTGAATGTTCTGAAGATTTACTAGCCGTATTCGTTGCCACGTTGGTTGATCATTCAGTTCGGGGTTGGTAGGTGCCTCCAGGCACCTGCATTGAATGCGCTGGACCTGGTTACACATGAGGTGACCATCAAGGGTAGTGTCATCTACGTGGCTGGGTTTCTCTGGATTATTTGCCTTTTGGCACCGGAATTTTTCGATGTGGAGGTGCTCGCCAGTCAAGTGCTGCCACTGGCGGCTCACGAAGAGGGGTTGCACGCTCCTCCGTGGAAAACATGCGGTCAATATTTTTCTTGAACCGTCCATACGGTGTCATTTCCACTGCCATCGACTTGGGCTGATTCCTTCTGAATCACTACGCATATCTGCGGGTGTGTTACCGCCATCGTATAGTTCGACGCGTTGATTCCTGTCTTGCATTACTTTGCGGACGGCATCTGAAACTTTGGCCAGCTTATGCGGATCCCAGGGTTCGACTTTGTCGCATGGTCCAGACCATGTTGGACGGTAGGCCAAGCCTAGCATTTCACGGTTTCGGTTACCCTGATTGGGGTAGTTGCCATGGAAAACATTTTGATTAATCAATACGGCTGATCCTGCCTTGCAGGTGACCATCACCTGTTCAGGATGTTCCGTGTAGCGCAGGTAGGGGTTGGCATCATTATGGAAACTCAAGTGTGACCGAGGCACCACACGGAATGGAGCAGTATCAGCTGTTAAATCCTGAAGATAATAGAGCACACGGACCAATCTTGGGCAGCTTTGTTCGGCCCCGAATATTTTAGAGCCCCAGGGTTGACCATCGCAGTGTAAATTAATGGCCGGGCACCCTGGTTCGGAACACGCATAGTCATAGGTCATCAAAATAGGATCACAGCCAAAGATCCGATGAAGAAAGGTGATCATTGGTGCGTGTGCGATCAACTCAGTGATGGCCCCACCCGCCCACTGGATATCATTGAAGCATTGCTTCTTGTCTGTGTAGTCTGTGCCCCTTGTTTCAATCTTGGTTAATTCGGTCCGGAGACGTGCCATGTGATCCGAATCCAGAAGATCCGGAATGACAACATAACCCTCGACTTCTAAGTGCTCGATTTGTTGGCCTAGTGTCAGTGCGGCCCAGTCCGTGTTCACTGGATTAACAATCATGTGCTGCCTGGTTCAAATGGTTTCTAACGTGGGCTCCATACAACGTCTGGGTCCAAGGGATACATAGGCCGAGGGATTCGAGTGTAATCTTCGGGTACAGCTATTTGTGGATCAAATCCGGGACTATCCACCATGAGAATCTTTTCCGCCACGTCCTTGTAAGTCTCAAGCGGGTTAAGCCCTTCCTTGACCACAATAAACTTCTTCTTCTGTGGGTCAATACCCAGTTCTTCTAGAAATGTTGGACCACCAAACTTGCCAGCCCGCTCGATCAGTACGATCTGCACGCCCCGACCTGAAACAACGGCTATTTGTCCAACTGCAGTTTCGTACCCGGCGTGTATTTCCGTGTGCCCACTTACATCCCGGTTCAAAGTCCTGACTACCCCTTCGAAATCCAGCGGTGGGTTGTTCTTCTGGCAAATATTCCCTCCTATCGCCACTCGAACGGTTCGACCAACTCCTGCTTGCGTTGCGGTGGCCGCGGCTTCAGGGTCCACCACGCCGACAACAATGGAATTCGCAATGCTATTTTCGTAGAGATATCGTGCGGTTGAGACGACATCACCTGATGCGCCACCAAGGGTACAGTCAGCCAGTTCATTCAAAATGTATGGTCCACCTCCATGCTCATTGCCAATGTGTACCGCTTCATCTGGTGTATGCATTGGGAAACGAAACTGGTCTCGCAGAATCCACATCTTGTCAGAAAGCTGCCTGGCGAGCTTATCCGCCGCCGGCTGGTCATCCTTTGTGTAAACCATGACACTGGCACCTTGCACCGATGTATCTGCCCATGGGTAGCCTACAAAGAATGAACTGGTCACCACGTTGGTGTGACGGTCGATTGCCTCAAGTTCGGCACGTAGTGCATGAATCGGTTCACTTCTATTCTCGGCGGGGGTCATCATGGGCAATTTGAGGAACGATCTTCGGATCGTATAAGGGGTCTTTATCAAGTCCACAAGGTGGCGGGCCGTCATTTGTCCAACTTTGTATTGATCAACATGGGGATGCGTCCGATACCCGACAGCCAGATCCATGGACGACATCATTTTTTCTGTGATGTTGCCATGATGATCCAGCGAGCAGGCAAGGCGTTCAACGCCTTGTGCCGTAATTTTCCGCCGAATGTCCTCCAGCAAGTCACCTTCCGGATCATCCAGATCCTCCACAGTCATGGATCCGTGCAGTGCCAGCAGTACGCCGTCTAAGCCGTCAAGTTGGTCTTTCAGTTGCGACATCAGATCGCGTTTGATCTGGTCATACGTTGCCCTTGCCACTGTGGGTGAAGGTAGCGCCAACGCGCCTAATGTGGGCAATACGTTTATACCCTGTTTGCCCAGCTCATCCAGCATGCCACCGACTTCCGAACGCGTACCGCGATGGGCCATGAGGAAATCATCCCCGAACAAATATTGTGTGTTACGAAAGTTATCGAGTGTTGTACGCCCCGGGGTGAACGTATTGGATTCGTGCATGACTGCACCGAGAGCAATCTTCAATGGTCACTTCCTATAGGATGTTTTTGTGATCGATCACCTTTCTAACAGCGTCAGCGATTAGTGTGATCTGGTCTTCATCGGCGAGTAATGCGTTGTGAAAAATCCAAACTGAACGATCTTCCAGCATCTGTGAGACTGGGAAATGTCCTTTGGTGACTTCCTTTTTCTTGAGGCATTCAAGAGAATGCAGGGCGGGGTATTCATCTTCCACTGGCACACCTTCAGCTCGTAATGCATTTTTAAAACTGTCCCGACCAATATCATCTTCCAGGATGAAAGTGAAAAGATAATAACCATGTCGGCCAAGGTTGGCGGTGCGCACTTGTGGACGGACACCATCGATTTCACTTAATAAATTGTTAAGCAGGGCGCCACCACGATCACGCTTTTCCGCCAGTGCTTCAAACCGATCCAGTTGAGCAAGGAGAAGCCCTGCCTGCAACTCCGTCATCCGATAATTGGTTCCGCACCTGTAGTGGTTGTAGTCGACCTCGCAACCATGTCGGCCTGCGTTATAAATGGATTTCATTAGCGTGAAAATCCTGGTTGAATTGGTGACGACCGTACCGCCTTCACCCGCGCATAATGTTTTACTTGATTGATGGCTAAAGGTTCCCACAGAACCCCAGTTGCCGACATATTGTCCATCAAGGTGGGCACCATGGGCATGGGCACAATCCTCGATCACCAGGAGACCATACTGTTCTGCAATTGTCATGATGGCCTTCATGTCACAGGGCAGCCCACCAAAATGAACGGGGATAATAGCACGTGTTCTGTCGGTAATGGCTTCAATGATGCATTCGGGGTCAATGTTGAAAGTATTCCGATCCACATCGACAAGAACCGGCTTCATTCCTCTACGAATCGGTGCAACGGCCGTAGCCATGAATGTATAGTCAGGGACCAGAACTTCATCGCCCGCCCGAATATCCAAGGCTTCTAAGGCGAGGTCAATTGCTATGGAACCATTGCACACTGGCAGTGCATACTTAGCGTGTTGTAAATCAGCGAACCGGTCGGCATATTCAGTCAGTAGGGGCCCTTCGACACCCCAGACACCGCTACGGATAGCCTGTTCAACGCGGTTGATCTCTTGGTCATCCCAAATGGGCCACTTTGGGAATTCCTTGGTGATCACCGGCTTTCCAGAGTGCACAGCCAATGCCTGACTCATAGGGTATCTCCAACTTTTATGCCGATCTGCATCTACGAACCGCAATGCAATGGCAGATCAGCCTCGTATGCTTCAACTTCAGGAAAACGAGTTTTCCCACGGACTAAACGCCCCAATCGTGGTGCACCTTCATTGTAGACCTCCACTGCATCTGCATCGGCATACCGTGCAAACATGATGCGGCGATCGCGATTCTGAGACAGGTTGCCTTCCGACTTATGCAACATGTGGCAGTGAAAGAACAGGCACTCACCAGCCTTCATGGGCATGGGTACCCCTAAACTGTCATCAATATTCAGAGTCACAACAAACTCCCTTTTAGCCTTTCGGTCCCGATCGGTTGGTTTTGCCTGCCCTTGCTTGTGGCTACCAGGTACCAGCCAAAGGCAGCCATTTTCCTCACTTGCGTCATCCAGGGCTGTTAAGGTGGATATGGCGTTATAGGGATCCAGTTCGCCGTAGGCATTGTCCTGATGCCAGTCAAAGGGTTGTGTGTTTCCCCGCATTTTAAAGGTTAGTTGAGCTGTGGCAGCCTTGATATTTGGGCCAATGACCTGTTGTGCGATATCAACAGGTGGTCCACTAAAATAGTAACGACGCACTGTGGCAGACAAATGGTGGATGTCTGAAAGCAGGGAATTTTGCAACCAGGTCCTCTTGGGATCAAATTGCTGCTTTTCCTGGTGCCATGCCTTCATCACTTCATCGATCATCTGTTGAAGTCCCATATCTGTCAGCGTTCTGCCAACATTGAGATATCCCTGCTCGCGATACATACTCATCTGCTCATTAGTCAATTCAATGCGGTTAAACAGATCAGTGGATTTTCGTGTTACATCGGTACTCATTTTTCCAGCTCCAGTAGGTCTTTTGTGTGCCATTGAAGTCCATATTTCCAGCCTGAACCCCCAGTAACTTTCGGATGAACTTCCGCGGGGGCATTCCCGAATCCTGGTGGTGAAGGAGTCAGGGCCCGGAGGCAGAGGTCCATTAAATCTATTATGGCTTGGGATGGATTCTAGGCAATACCAACCATTTTCGGAATTTGGTCATGAGATGGAGATTGACGCCAGATGCCTCAATTCATGAGTATCCATGGAGCCATTCTCATAGTTCATGAGAGCGAAAAGATGGTGACCGTCGCCGTCCCAGATACATTAGGGATCCTGAAAACAAGCAAAGCGTTGTTGGTTCAGGTATCAGTAGGTTCATCGATTTAACTGGAAATTCCCCTTGAAATGACAGGGTGAAGCCAGGCTCCCAGTTAGCGCCTAGGAGTCCAAGGTCTGCTGAGTCTGTTATCCCGTCTAGGTTGAAGTCTGCTTTAAGCCAGTTGCGATCTTCGAGGTTGAAGTTGGCCCCGAGGATGCCAAGATCAGTGATATCTATAAAGCCATCCAAGTTTGCATCACCGGGTGGGGTTGCGGTTATTGTTACGCCCGTATGACCATCAAAATCGTAAATTGGGACAAGCATTAAGTCCTCTGACACAAACATTCCATCTACGGAATCAAATGTGCCCATAAGTGTGCCTGCAGTGATAATCCTGAACCTGTCACCCCTTGCTGGTTTGTAACCATTGAGCCTTTTCAGTTGCAGTGTCCCACCGAGCGTGACATTTCCACTCACGATAAGCCGATCTACATTGGTGGACAGGCCAGAACCATTCAATTCAATTTGAACCTTTCCGTCGGTATCCTGGGTGAAGTTTCCATTTATGGTAAGTTGCCCAGTTGGATTTCCGGGTATCACGTTGCCAGCATGGTTGACCATATTGGTATTCAGAATTCCGTTGCCTGTTACACCACCCTGATCACCGATATGCAGTGTATGACTGGACGTTGGCGACTCGTGTTTTCCGGTAATAACGGTCCCTGCCGAAAGGGTGACGATGCCACCATCATGCACATTGAGCCATCGATCAATTTTTAGTGTGCCGGAACTGACGGTTATGAATCCGTTCTCTCGGACCACAACGCCATCATCCACGGTTACTACAGTATCATTGCTGAGGTTGAGTTCCGCATGACCGGCACCACCGCCAATGGTTAGTGTTGAAATGCCGTGGTTCATGGTGGGGTCGAGGACCATTACATTAGAATCGGAGTCGATAATCACAGCTGACTGTTCACCGGGATGATCTGACCAGTTTTCTGTGTTATCCCACGAACCGGACGCGGAACTATTCCACGTGGAAACCGGTGTTGCTGACTGATTCTGCAGCGCCGCACGGGTTATAATCCGAAGTTCATCGAGACCATTTGAACTAACGGTCAGATTAGCGGTAATTGATTTTCTATCAACGCCAATCGTAATTGAATCAGAGTTTTCCCCCCACAAGGTTTGGCGGCCATCATGATCTGTGCCGAAATCCGGATCGCCAAAACTCAGGTAGTCACTGGCGGCCAGCTGCTTATTCGATGCAATCACGCCCAGGATTTCCTGGTCAAATCGGACAGTTATTTCTCCTGTTTTCAGTGCATCGTTGGTGTCAAAGTGGATTAGAAAACTATCGACAACAGTACCAGCGCTAAGTGTCTGGCCACCAAGTTGATCAATGTTGCTTGCGTTCCAAGTCATGGGTGTGCCAGGAGCGTCGATATTCAGGTCATCCTTTAGCGTTGCGAGTTGGCGCTCGACAAACACATAGGGTTTAGAGGATTCAATTTCGCCTTCTTGCATATTGGGAGCGCTAAACTCATCAAATGCATTCCCGCCAGATCGGAATGTTGTTTTATATATCGACCCACCGTCGACTTCCGTGATGCCGGTGGAATAGTCGTCACCATCCTTACTTTTTTCAATATCGACAATCCAATCATCCAGTTCTGAATGCATTGAGATGATTCGTGTGGCATGAATGGGATCATTGATGAGGTTGTGCTCTTCACCTATATCATTGAGCAAATCAAATAGTTGCCATGTCTCGCCGCTGTTGATTGTGATGAGCTTGTACTGGTTGTCTACGATTGATTTTCGGCGGGTGTATCTGAATTTAACAGCATTGTGATGGTTGTCACCATTTTCAAAAATGGGAACCATGGTTTCACCATCGAGTGGGCGATCATCCGGCATGTCCACACCCCAAATATTCAAGAGGGTAGGCAGGACATCACTGCTCGTGGCAATTGAATCTGTTGATCCCGGGGCAATATGACCTTCCCACTCCACCACGGTTGGTACACGGACACCACCTTCATATAACTCGGACTTGCCACCTTTAAATGGCCCATTGTTGGCATAGGGAAGTAGACCACCATTGTCTGAAGAAAAGATGATGACCGTGTCCTCGGAAATGCCAAGATCATCGATCTGCTGCCTCAACCTACCGACCGCTGCATCCATCTGGGTTATGACCGTGTAATAGTCGCGCCTTGTTCGATTAGAAATATCGGGATAAAGGTTGTTGTCTGGAGAGGAAACCACGGGAACATGCGGAATGGTAAACCAGATGGTCGTGAAGAAATGTTCGTTGTTGGTTGAGGCATGTGTGATAAATTCGATCGCCTCATCCATAATGATATCTGCGGTGTAGCGGTTTTCAACTACAGAATTCGGAACTCGATCTGTGTTGGAAGTCCAGAATGCTGCATCTTCGGGTGGGAATTGGGATCGATGTAAGTTGTTGTAGGGATCATAGGTAGGCATCCAGTTTTCACTGGCAAAAGCAACGTCGTATCCATGGTTCCAGGGGGCGGAATACTTCGCATGGTTGCCGGGTTTGCCAATACGCATATCGATGGCGGTTTTGGTCACCGCCCCGACGTGCCATTTGCCAAAGTGTCCAGTGGCATAACCCTGGGTTTTTGCGAGTTCTGAAATGGTGATGTCCCGGTTGGCCAGTTTGGAATCATTAGGTACCTCAATACCAGTACGGATACCGTTGCGGCCGGTCAACATGCTGGCACGCGCTGGACTACACACGGGTTGGGCGTAAAAGCGATTAAACCGTAGGCCCTGATTGGCCATGGCGTCGAGGCTTGGTGTTTGGATGGTCGTGTTGCCGTTGAAACCAACGTCACCCCAGCCAAGGTCATCCGCCACTACGAAAACGATGTTTGGGCGCTCGATCGGGTTGGCAATAACGACCTGTGGTGGTGCCACCAGAATGGATGTCGCTATCAATATGCTATGGATAATAAGTGGGCTACAGTTCATTTTTGCAATTTGATCGCCAGCTTTTCATCTATGTTGTATGGGAAATGTGCACTACCCCTCGCGGCCAGAAACCCCCAACACCGTTAATAAAAATTATACCACTGCTCTCTTAATAAAAGGACCTTTTTTCTTACTGCACAAATGATAATATTACTGGCCGCAACATCGTCACATGTTGCCCAGTTTGACAATAACCATGACGTATTGCCGCATTTCAAATACGGCAATCTTGGCCCAATAGTCAATATGAAGGGTAGGGGATTGCTAGACCCTCACGACGGAGGTCAGTTGCTTGGCTAGTAATACATGATGCCAAGAATCAATGTGCCAGTGGAAACCGGGCACATAGAGATTTCACCTGATCATTGACCTCCGCGATGGCATCGACATGACCTCCGCTATTAATCACCCGATCCAATAATCCGGCTACATGACGGATTTGCGGTTCCTTGAAGCCCCGCGTGGTCAACGCCGGGGTCCCAAGTCGCAGACCACTGGTGACGAAAGGGGAACGGCTATCACGAGGGACGGTGTTTTTGTTAGCGATGATGCCGGCAGATTCGAGCCAAGTTGAAACCGTATGCCCGGTAAGCTCCTGATCTGTATGCCGCAGGTCGAGCAGCATGACATGGTTATCAGTGCCATTTGAAACTATGTGATAGCCACGGGCCATCAAATCCTCGGCAAGCACGATGGCGTTGGCTACAATTTGGCGGCAATATTCGTTGAATGCAGGTTGTAGAGCCTCACCAAAGGCAACGGCCTTGCCGGCGATCGCATGCATGAGGGGGCCACCTTGATTACCGGGAAAAACGGCTTTGTCAATCTGGGTGCCCAACTTCTCATCATTGGTCAGGATCATTCCACCGCGCGGGCCGCGGAGGGTCTTGTGCGTCGTGGTGGTAACCACGTGGCAATGCGGGAAGGGCGAGGGATGCACGCCGGTAGCAACCAGGCCGGCAATATGAGCGATATCAGCTAATAGCAAAGCACCGCATTCGTCAGCCACGGATCGAAACTGGGCAAAGTTAATAATTCGCGAGTGAACCGAATATCCACACATAATGAGCTTTGGTCGGTGTTCTAGACAGACCCGACGCAGTGCGTCAAAGTCAATGTGTCCATAGTTAGGTTGCGACTCATCGTAGATCAGCGGGTAGGGGATGGGTTTGAACCACTTGCCCGACAGATTCACCGGGGAGCCATGGGTCAAGTGCCCACCATCTGACAACTCGATACTCGCAAATACGTCACCAGGTTCTAGGAGGGCAAAGAAAACCGCAAGATTTGCATTAGCGCCAGAGTGGGGTTGAACGTTCGCGTAATTGCAGCCAAATAGCTTTCGGGCACGTTCAATCGCAAGGGCTTCAATCTCATCGTAGTTTCCGCATCCACTGTAGTACCGCTTGCCAGGGTAACCCTCGCAATACTTGTTCGTCAGGCAA
>Ga0310125_10000177_pt1 | contig 27683 bp, 17 predicted proteins | sample CB11b_Tmax_Bot8__FD_203508 | JGI IMG/M metagenome (GOLD analysis project Ga0310125, IMG submission 203508) | Marine microbial communities from Western Arctic Ocean, Canada - CB11b_Tmax_Bot8 | ecosystem: Environmental > Aquatic > Marine > Oceanic | place: Canada: Western Arctic Ocean | collected... | reverse complement strand
TACTTTGGCGCCAACCAGGTGGAAAAGGTACGGCACTGGACCCATCTGGGTCAGATCAGTGTCGTGCTGTTGGTCGTGGGGCTGACCGCTGCCGCAGTGATAATCAAATATCTGCGACGAAAAAAAGTAACCACTTCCGGTTGAATACCGAAGGCGCCATCCGACGTTTTAACCGCATCGCAATACTAAGCGAGGTCTTGCGGTGCACCGTCATTTAGAAGTGATTCAAGCGAAGTCTGGCCGGCAGCATCCCTTTGAACTTGGGCCAACTGATCCAACATCAACCAACCAGGTCCAGACAGCTCATGGCCTGAACCACTGGACATTTTTCGACCCAGTTCGAGCAACTGGACAATGCGAATGTTGGCTGGCGGCTGGGCCAACGTGTACTCTTCCTCCACGCGTTTGTTCGATGTCACCCGACGGATCAATCCGTGGCCTTCCAGATTTTGGGTAAATTGGCATACGCAGCGCACGGGAAGATGCAGGCGGTTCGCCAGTTCGTCGGCCCCCACTGACTTGCCTTCGGCAAAGGCCCGGCTGATCTGAGCCATGATGGGCACCAGCCACAACGGATCTCCCAGCACTGAGGCTTCACGCCGTGCCTGCTCCTCCATGCTCTGTCTGCCTTTGAGCGTTTGCAGGGTATAGGTCAACTCCAGCCCAAACAGGATGATCATCCAAGTCAGCCACAGCCACATCAAAAACAGCGGCAACAACGCCAATGCTCCGTACAGCGACGTGACGCCGGCGTTTGCAACGTAAAGCCGAAATAGTTCCTTGGTGATGATCCACAACACCGCAGCAACAAAGCTGCCTACCCCGGCGGAACGCTTGCCGACCTCGGCGGTGGGCATCAGCACGTACAACAGAAAAAAAACCAACCATGTTGCCGCCAGCGGCAACACCATGGCCGCCGGGCCGACCAGCCAGTTGGTCCAACTGCCCAATCGAAATGTATCAAACATATTCGCTTGAAGAATCTGGGCCGCAATCAGCACGACCGGTCCCAGCGTAATCACCGTAAAATATATGGGAAGGCGCAGATGCCATGGGCGGGCGCGAGCACTACCGAAAATGATGTTGAAGCTACGCTCGATCGTCGTTAATAGGCCGGTGGCCCCAAAGACAAAAACCAACAGTCCCACAATACCGATGCCGCCAAAGTTGACTTGCGCCTGCTTGGCCATCAATTCTTCAATTCGTTTTGAGAGATTATCGCGCACTTGTTGCAGGTCGCGTTGCCCAGCACTTTCCATTACCGTCACCGCCGGTTGCGGCAAGAGAAACTCGATGACCGTCTGCTTGAACTGCTGTTGTTCCTCTTCACCGACCATCACGTGCAGAATCACCATTGCCAGCACGATCATCGGCAACAGGCCGAACAACGTATGGTAGGTCAGCGCCGCAGCCATCTGCGCCGATCGATCCTTGCTCAACTGCCTAGTACAGTGACGCGCAAGATCAATCGCGTAACGTGCCGATCGCTGAGCACGGCTCAGTTCATCCATTGGCGTCGTGATAAGCCGGCGAAATGCCCGTGAAAGTCTCCGACGCCAGGTCGTGTCCGTTTTATCGGCCAAAATTAACTTCCATTTATTGACATACTGCACTGGACCCGTGACTCACGCGGGATCATAGCCTGATGATCCGAACGGGTGGCATCGCAGCATCCGCCTCACCCCACGCCACAACCCCTGCCACGGCCCGTATTTCCTGATCGCATCAATCATGTACTGGCTGCACGTGGGGTGGTATCGGCAATGCCCACCCAAGAACACGCCTAGCGTGGCACGATAGGTCAATATGACAAAGATGAAAAGTTGTGAAAACATTCGTGAAACTATTGAAAAAATACATCGCATCATTGTAGACCCGTCACATCGTGGCAGCCTTTCTTGATCAGCGTCGAGGCTGCTGGATCTTCTACTTCCTTTGCTGCCATTGTTGATGTACGGCCTTTACCCCCATCATCAGCAACCGCCTGTACTCACCCATAGCCAGCGGTTCATGGCGATACACCACAACGACGAAATCGTAGTTGCCAGGCCAATCATGCTGGCTTAAACGAAACGCTTCGCGTAGCCGGCGCTTGATCCGGTTTCGTTGTACCGCACTGCCCACACGATGCGACGTGCTCAGCCCCATGCGCGCCAGGTTCTGATTGTTTGGTGCAGCGTACAGGCATATCGGCCCGATCTTTTTCCGAACCCGCGCGGCAAATACCGCGGCAAATGCGCGACGGCCATGCAGCCGCTGACGGCGCCCAAATCTATATTGGCCACGTCGGTCGTTTGTCATTGGCCTGTAACGAATCTTCTATGACTGGCTTTTTTGCAGCATCTGCGAGTTATATGCGGCGATCACGTCTTGGCGCCGCAGCATCGCCACCACTTGTTGCGGGTCCTCGCTACCAACGACAGGCAACTCCTCGAACTGGCTTTGGGCAAATCGGCTTATGGCCCGCGACAAGTCCATGTCCATCGTCAGCGGATCTATGTTGGTCAGCAAGTCCTCGGCCACCGTCAAGTCCGCCAGATCCGAATCGTAAAGCAACTGACGAATATCGTTGAGGCTGAACAGACCGTGATATCTACTGTCAACGTCAACTACCGGAAAGCAAATCTGCTTCGTGTTGGTTATTAACTTGTCCATCTCTCGTAGCGCCATTCCTGGCAGCACAGAAAGGAAATTGCGATGCGTGTCCGTCAGTACGCCACGCACGCTCATGCCCTCGAGTACGTCGACAATAAAATCGCCGCGGTGGGCCGGCGAGTCGATACGCCCCTTCACCTGTTCGTTGTAAATCGTCCAGCGTTGACTGACTATATACGCCAGGGCGCAGCACCACATCGACGGCAGCAACAATTCATAGCTACCCGTCAATTCAGAAACCATGATCAACGTGCTGACCGGCGTGTTCGCAGCGGCGGCAAAGAAACTGGCCATGCCCAGAATGGTAAAAATAACCACGTCCTGTTGGCCCACGACGCCGGGCAACAACCAGCGGTGAAAGACCAACCCGACCACCGTTCCCAGTGCGCCGCCGATGACCATGCTCGGGCCGAATACTCCCCCTGAACCGCCTGAGCCGATCGTCAGCGAGGTGCTCAGCATCTTGCCTAATCCCACCACGAGCAGCACCGGGATGAGCAGTTGCCCGTCGCCGCTGTTGAGCATGGTCTGGAGAAACCCGTAACCGAATGAAAGAATGCTCAGCGATTGCTCGGCAGCGTCGTCTCCGTACCAAGCCCGCAACGTGAGGTACGCCGTCACGGCTAACACTCCCGTCGCCAGTGCACCCAGTGCCGGGCGAAAAATCTTTGCCACAGCGATCCGGTTAAACAAGCTACGCACACCGTTGAAGCATTTGACATACCCCAGCGATGCCATTGCCATTGCCCCTGCCAGAACGGTCAGCGGCGCCAGCAGCAGCGGGTCATCAAATGTCAAGCCCGCCGGCGTAACAAACAATGGGTCAAATGCATAATGTGACGTGACAAGAAACATCAGCACGCTGAACACGCTGAAAGACACGGTCGTGCCGATGAACGCGGGGATTAATGCCTCGGCCTCAAAATCCGGGTCGCGATAAAGCACTTCGATCGCGAAGATCGCGCCGGCCAGCGGGGCGTGAAAGATAGCGCCTATCCCTGCGCCCAAACCGACCGCCATCAAAATGCGCCGCTCCTTATCCGATAGTTTGAATTGGGTGGCCAAAAATGATCCAAAACCAGCACCGATCTGAGCAATCGGGCCCTCTCGGCCGCCCGATCCGCCGGTGCCCAGCGTGATCGCCGAGGCCACCATCTTCACCAGCGGCACCCGAACCCTGATCTGGCCGCGTCGATTGTGATAGGCGTCAATCGCCGCATCCGTGCCATGCCCTTCGGCCTCGGGCGCTAACAAGTACACCACTGCCCCGCTGATCAACCCACCCACGACAGGTACGAGAATCAGAAGCCAGACCACGATATGCCCCGACGTCGCACCGCTTCTCCCAAAAATATCAGCAAAACCTGCTTCTTTGTCCGGCCCACCCTGTTCGTATCCGGCCAAAACTACCAGACAATAGTGCGTCACGAACACGCACATCAGGTGAAACAATATCGCGCCAACCCCGGCCACAACACCCACCACAGGCGCCAGCAGGATCGTCCGCTCGGTCGTGGCGGACGTAAATCGCATGGCTTTCAAACGAGTAAAAATAGGTGACCTCGCGTTCATGCCGATCATATTCCCAAGCAAACCGCATATTTTACCCTCGAAAGCAACAGTTCGCGCAATCAGCCATGCGATTTTTAGATGAGCGCTGTAAGCTATGCACCGCATTGGCCCAAAAGTAAACCGGGTAACGATATCCAATCGTTACCCCTACCGGCGGCCGATAACTTTTTTCCTACCTTGGAGGCCAGTCCCGTGATCGTTAACAATCGCCCCTCAGGCCGTCTAGTGTTGCCCAGTTGCCTCGTGTTACTGGCTGGTACGCTTGCGGTCATCTGCTCTAGCTGTTCAACCACGCCATCTGGCACCACGAATGACGCGACAGTCGGCTCACTGCCGATTGGCCACCGCGAGAAAATCCGCTTCTTCCGTAGTCAATGGTGGCATTTTTCCAATGCCGGCGTCAGTGATGAAGACTTATTTGACGGATTGTCGCGTGTCGGAGCCTCCGTTTTTCTTGATCACGGGTACAACGCCAAACGCGCCAGGCACGTGCGAGCCAAGGGGATCGCCTACTTCTTTGGAACCTCCACTTCACAATTTCGCGGCCATGCTGAAGCACTCAAAACCCGCCTTGCGGTAGACAAAACCGGGCGAACTTGTCTGCAGCGCTTTGAAGCCTACGTTGCCGACGGCGGTGACCCCAACAAGCCTTGGGGCTCTTGGGGCGAGGGCAAGGGCGCCTACGTACCCTGCCCCCTTGAGCCTGGCCCCTGGCAGCGTGGCCTTGTCAAGCCTACCGCCGAACTGGCGCAGAAACGCCTGATAGACGGCCTCATGTTCGATTTTGAACCCTACGGAGCCTACGGCTTTGATCAAACCGGCGAAATGCTCTGCTACTGTGACATGTGTTTCGGCCAATACCTCAAGCACAAGGGATTCGCAGAACAGGTCGAACGCGCCGATCGTTACGTCTGGCTCGAGAAACGCCAGTTGATCGACGATTATCTCGCCCGCCTACGCGCCCGCCTGACGCAAATGTTTCGCGATATCGCTTCCGAAATCCGCGGCCAACGAACGGATTTCACATTCAGCGGCAAGCCCGACTTTGTCACGGAGGACCTGCGCCGCGACTGGCGGGCCCAGGCCATGGCACTTGGTCTAAGCAGTATCGAATCGCCTTACATCGTCGTTAACGCCACCCCCTACTGGGAGGACCCGACCCGTCCTTGGTGGGATGGGCCATCTGCAGCCTATCGGCGCATGGGGCTACATCACGTACTCGGTTCCTGGGACGTTGGACTCATGGGCACTCACAACGAATCACACGTCAGCGCGTCGGAATTGATGTACGAGTTGGCCATGGCCAGCGACGGGTTCTGGCGCTGGGGCGAACACGACTACGCCACCGATGACTGGCGTAGTTTCGCGTTGGCCAACCAACGCCTGCGGCAGGTTGAATCCCGCCTCGGCGACTATCTGTTTGCCGGCAAGGAGATACTGCATTTCGTCACGCTCATCGAACAGACCGGTAATCCCTTTCTCGACCGTGCCTTGCTGGCCCGGACCTGGAAACGTGGCGACCGCCATCTTACTTGGCTATTTAACGGCAATACTGATTGGCCGGTACACGTGCGCGTACGGTTCCCGCATGCTCAAGGCGATGGCCTCTGGCGACTACACGACCCGTTGCACGACGTTGACTATCTGCCCGTGGGGTCGCCTGCATGGAGCGCCGCATCGCTGCGTGACGGCGTGATCGTGCCCCTTGAAGGGCGTGGCGAATTGTTCCTGTTGCTCGAAAAAGCTCCGCATCATTACCAGCCAGATTCCTTGCGACAGGTACCATCCATGGTCATCTCCGCCCACCGGGTCCGGCCGGCCACGCCCGACGAATTGCCGGCAGCGGATTCGACCGCGGGGCCAGCAGCGGTGGTCTATAGCGGCTCAGCCCCGGGTGGTTACTCCGGTGAAACGGCAGGGTTCGCACTGGTCACCGCCGCGAACATTGCCAACTTCACTGACAACAATACCCGCCGCCTGTTCGGGCTCCAAGGCTACACCCGTCAACCGCGTTTTTCACCTGACGGCAAATACGTCGTCTGCTCGGTATACGTCAATGGCCGAGGTCAGATTTACCTGATCAACGCAACCAACGGCAAGGCCCGCAACCTCAGTCGCAACAGCAATTGCGACCGGTCCCCCACGTTCGCACCCGATGGCAAGTTCATTGTCTACGTCAGCGATCGCGACGGTGACTGGGAAATTTATTCAATGAACCTTGATGGCACCGGTCAACGCCGCCTGACCGCAACGCCGGGCATTGATCGCTCGCCAACGGTCTCTCCCGATGGCAGACGCATCGCGTTTATTTCCAACCGTCGTGGCGATTTCGACCTGTACGTCATGAACGCCGACGGAAGTGGACAACACGCCCTCGTGCCACGAAGCGGTAATGAATATGAACCCACATGGTCACCTGACGGCTCGCGCATTGCCTGTACGGTACAGCGTCGCCAGTCAAGGTGCATTCAGATCACCGACCCCGACGGCAAGGACCCTTATTTCATCGCCCTCGGCCCCACCACCAACCTTCTATCCATTCGGTTCTCACCCGATGGCCAACAGATGGCTGCCGCATACAGCGCCTTTGGCGAATCAGGCCTGATGACAGTGGACGTAGAGGCGCGTATTGAGCCAAACAAGGAAGACTGGAACGGCAAAAGGATTCAAAAGCTCACTCAGGCCGATTCCGTCAAGGCGATGTCGAATATCTGGTACACCACCGGTACCAGTCGTCCACGCATGGTGGCGAGAATATTTTCCGGCGTCAGCTATTCACACGACGGAGAGACACTCGTCTATTGCAGCAATCAGAACGAGGACGGCCAATTTATGCTCTACACCATTCCTGTGGCCGGCGGCGAGGCATCGCCTATCGAAGGTACTGCCAGCGCTTGGCCAGTAAATACCGATTTCTCTCCGCGATGAGGGAGACAGCTTGATCGCCATTGCTCGATTTTTTTTCAAAACCGAGGCCACCTGCATCTTTATGATTCTTGTTGCCCGCCCTGCCAGACAACAACCCGAACGGAAAAGCAACTCGGCGATTGGTGATCAGTCAACTGCCAGCCTCGATGGCGTTAACTTTATTCAGCCGCCGCACGTGCCGCGCCTCGCCGGTAAACGTAGCATCGACGAATGCCTTGACCAGTTCAGCCGCCAGCGCCGTCCCAACGATTCGCGCACCCAGGCACAATACGTTGACGTCATCGTGCTCCACGCATTGGCCGGCGCTGTAGGTATCGTGACAGAGTCCGGCCCGCACACCCTTGATTTTGTTGGCCGTGACGGACGCCCCCACCCCTGACCCACAGATAATGATGCCCCGTTCCGCATGACGGTGCTGTATCGCCTGGCCAACGTAACGGGCAAAGTCGGGGTAATCATCCTCGGCGTCGTACTGGTAAGCGCCAAGGTCCGCCACCTCGTGGCCCAGCGATTCGAGCTGCTTGACCACCCCGCCCTTGAGTTCGAATCCGCCGTGGTCGCAAGCGATCACAACTTTCATGATAGGACTCCTGACTGTCAGACTTAGGCACCATTATTGATCCGATACCGCGTTTTGCCAAGGACGCCCCCCAGCGAAAATTCGCCTTGCCATCACCTGTATCATAATGGCATGACACTGACCCAATAAAGACAAGAGATGAGCACAAGATTAGTCAAACGCGCCCCCGATCTGTTCAACTACCGCCCCCTGAGCGATGAGCAATGCCGGTTTTACGAGCAGCAAGGCTACTTGTTGCTCGGACAAACACTGACTGATCAAGGTCTCAGCCAGATGCGCCGACAATGTATGGACGCGTGGGCCGCCGAAAAGGGCCAATTCGATCCAACGCAAACCTGGCTAATCAACGCACTCCTAACCAACATCCATCACCGGTCGCAGGTGGTACGCCAGTTTTATTTTGACGGCCCCATCGTCGATGTAGCCGGTCAACTGATCGGACCCAACGTCAAAGCGGCCACCAGCCAGTTGACCTTCAAAATGCGAGGTAACACCATGCCCTTCGGTTGGCATCAGGACAACGGCTACGGCCAACTCGAACCCTACAACGCCATCTCCACGCTCACCGTGCTCGACGATACCGATGAAGAAAATGGCTGCCTGTGGATCATTCCATGCAGCCACCGCAATCAGCAGATTCAGTTGGAGCACTCCGTCCACGACAGGGAGGCGAATCGTGATATCGATCTGGAAGTAGACGAGACCGGCAAAATCTCCGTACCCATGCAGGCCGGCCAAAGCCTGATATTCAACTGCTGGATGCTTCACCGGTCGGAAGGCAACCACGCCAAGGTCCGCGACCGGCGAGTCCTGTTCATGCGCTACGCCGATGCCGATGCCGATGCCGATGCCGTCGAAGTATACAACGACCGCAAGCCACGCCTAGGCAAACTTCTGCGCGGTACGACGCGATTTACAGAAGTCGAGAACTACGAGGCCGAACTGGGCTGACCTGCACGACATTGCACATCACGGCACAGAAAGAGAGCCTCCATGCCCACCACCAAAACCAGAACCGCGTCTATCGACATCACCGTTGACGATAAAGTCGTTGACACGATCTACCGGCGAATAGATCCCACTGGACTACCCCAACAAGCGTTACGTCCAAGCCGTTCGTTGGCGTCCACAAAGTTTGTTGCACACCAACTAATCACCCGCGATAATAATCGCCGGTCATATCGGTAATTCAAAAGAGATTCAGGGAGTGCACCGTCACCGCCGTACAAATGCGTTCACTCTGATAGAACTGCTGGTGGTCATCGCCATCATCGGCGTGCTTATTTCCATGTTGCTGCCCGCGATCGGCGGCGCCAAGCGGCAGGCAAAAGTCATCTTATGCGCCTCCAACCAACGCCAGTACGCCATGGCCCTGATCAGCTGGGCAGCCGAGGACAAGGAGGGCAAGTACCCACCCAACCCGGTAAGCGGATATACCGACCCTCGCTACATCTGGTCATTCGTTTACGCCAATGCGCCGGTCAACGAGCCCGATGAACACGCATATGTCGGCGCCTTTATGAGCTTCATCGCCAACGGGGACGCCTCTGCCTTGTGGTGTCCGCTGGATCGTGTATACAAACAGTACTACGAGGTTAATGGTTGGTTACATACCCCCAACTACGACGACCTTGGAGTCCTTGTCTCTAGCGGCCACGGCCATACAGAGTACCTTTGCGGCTACCTGCGTTATGCCAATGCGGCGGCATTGCCGGGATGGATGTCGCACGACTGGACCCACAGCGGCAACGCAGGCGCCGCCGACAATGTCCCGCCGCTTCGACCCGACAATCCGTACGACGCCATCGTCGGCGACATCGTCTGGAGCGACAGCGGCTACAGCAACGCCCACGCCGAAGACCCGCAAGTAAGCGTGTGGGCCGGTGAAATCGTTGGCTTGGAAAACGCCAAGGACAACAACGTCGCCTACAGCGACGGGCACGTCGTTACCCGGAGCCAACGGCCCACCCTTGTCGATGGTTCAGGCTACTACTACTGGCAAAACTTCTACGTCAAGCGAGACGGCGTCCAGTACATGCTTTACTGACGTACCGGCATATTGCCCCCGTGTATTGCTGTTGGTGATTGATACCTGGTGACGGCTTGGCTATTGCGTGTTAACCTGCATCTTCCCGGTACACTATCGCGGCAGGATAAGGGGCATCACGTTGCTTAAACTGGCCATCATCGGTGCCGGCGCCATTGCTCATCACCACGAGCAGGCGATCGCCGCTCTTCCCCAGGCCTGCCTTGTCGCCGTCGCCGACCCCCAGATCGAACGCGCCCGTGACATAGCCGGAAAACACGGCGCAACCGCCTACAGCGACTATCACGAACTGTTCGGCGCACACGACATTGACGCCGCAGCCATCCTCACCCCCCACGCCCAGCACGCCCAGCACGCCGTTGACGCGATGGAAGCCGGGTCGCACGTCGTCATCGAAAAGCCAACCGCCGTTTCCATGGAACAATTACGCGACATTGCTGATGTGTCCCGCGCCACCGAGAAGATGGTGCGCATCTGTCACGGCATGCGCTACAGTCCTCTAATTCAATGCGTACGCAGGATGATCGACGAAGAAAAGCTCGGCACGCTTCTGGCCACACAACGCAGCGACTCACGCATCTATTTCTGGCCCGACCGTGCTGCCTGGTCACTCAAACATGAACTGGCAGGCGGCGGCATTCTGATCAACACCGGCATGCATCGGCTTGACGCCATTTTCCAGGCCACTGGCTCACCGTTCGTGGCCGTCAAGGGCCGCATCGGCGCGCCCGGGCCCAATGCTGACGTTGAAGGCGACTATTCCCTTTACCTCGAGCACGAAAACAACGTAGTCACCACCGTTCACTGCAACGGCAATGTCCTGCCCGCCGGCGGCTACGTCTGCTACATGGGCGACAAGGCTAATCTCATTTACCAGGACGATATACTCCTGCTGGAATCAGACGGTAAGCGCAACAAGATCGAAGTGCCGCCGGCAGAGGCAAGCACCTATGTCATGACGTGGCGCGATATCCTCGACGATCTGCAGACCGGCAGCCAAAAGGCCGCCACACTGGAATACGGCGCCCATTTCGTCGCTGTCGCCCTGGCCGCTTACAAATCACAAGAGACCGGCAGGCTCGAACCCATCCCGGTACTCTAGATAAAATGATCGGCAAACCGGCCGGCAGCGAAGGTGACCCGCCCCCGCACGGTCACCGACTCGCCGGCGGGCACAGATGAAACCGACGGATTCGAGTGAATGCATCCGTGATGATCGCCCAGCACGTTGAAAGTCAACACGTTGGCCTGGTCGAAACGCACCGCCATCGCCCATTGACCGTCATCCGAGTCCATCCCAATCACGTCGCAGTCCGGACGCTCAGGGCCTAAACCCCACCCGTAGTCCACCCGGGGCCGATCGTGAAAATATTCCGGCGTCGGCTCGCCGTCGAGCACGTACACCATGATCTTGCCCTCCAAGCCGTTGCGCCGGTCGGTCGATTCTATCGTCTGCCACTTGCCGCCGACCCGCATGTACGTCCGCTTCATGGCATCGGGGTAAAATCTCGGCGCATTGCGAAACGACACGCAAAACGCAAAGTGCACGACCTGCCAATCAAAGTTGGTGCGGTTGTTCATTTGCAGGCTGATGTCCACGCCGGTTTTATCGGGCACCAGCCGTATCGGATGCAGGCCCCAGTCCTCGTCCATCCACGGCCCGGCCTTGAGTTGCCCTTTCGGCGCAGGGATTCCACGGTAATCACACGACATACTGCCGTCACTGCCGCGCCGCCAACCCCCTTCACATCGCAGTTTCAATCGCCACTTGTATTTACCTCCTCCGGCAATGCTCTCAGGACAATCAAACCGCACGTAATCCTCGGCACGAAGTGGATGGCGAATGTGAAGGAATCGACCTCCGTCGTCCAGTACCACTTCTACTTGCTTAGCCATTGCATCAGTTCCGCGTGAGGAAACGGTATTTATTTTACCATGTGGGACAATATCAAGGCCGGGTCATAACCTGCCCTGAAAAGCAGCCCGGATGAAACGCTCTTCAGGCAACCTTGCTCCCTTACTGGGTTGTCTTGTATCTGCACGGTGTGGTCGCAACACAGCAACAAACCAAAGAGATTCAATGGCCGAGTAACACCCGTTCGAACTGTTGCGCCTTGTCCGTCCAGGCTTCACCATCAAGGCTCCTGCGCACTTGCCTCTGCGATGCGGGCACCCCCTCCCTGATTCGTTGCATAACTGCTGCGGTCAAATCCTCAACAGCGTCAACCACGTCAGCCGCTTCGGCCCAAGCCTGCGTGGCTGGCAGCTTGCGTACCACCACCGGCTTGCCCGTGGCCAGGTATTCCTTGAACTTGAGTGGCTCAATGGCACGGGTCACCGGCAGATCGGCGTAAGGCATGACCAGCACGTCCGCAGCCTCCGCCAAGACAGGCAATTGTGCGTAGGGCACCGGTCCGGGTATTTTTACCTGTTGCAGTTTCGCCAACCGCGCATCGGGCGACTGTACCGGACCTACCAGCGCCAACGTACCGCACCGCTGGGCCAATGCCCGGCACCACGCGTAATCCAGTCGCTGGTCCACCACCCCCCAGAACAGCAGCACCGGCTTACTTAAACACTTCCACCAACGTGGCAGTGACACACCGCTGCGGACCTGCCAGTGGTTCATATCAATACCGTGCGTCAACAGCACCGAGTCGCGGCCCATGTCCGCGATGCGCTGCCCCAGCGTCCGCGACACGGTGATGATCTGATCCACGCCGGCAACGAGTTGGCGCTCCATAGCATCCAGCACCTGCCCATGCAATCCCGGCCACACTGAAAAATCGTCCACGCAGTAATACACCCAATAATCGACGTCGAGTTTGCCTATCAGATCGCTGGTAATGGCGATTGTCGTGATGGCTATTCGCTTTTCACCACCACTGCGTGGGCCCAATGCGCGATTCACCGCCGCGCAGATCGCCTTCGCATTGATCCGCCGTTGCCACTGGCGGCTAAATCCCGGATACATCCTCGGGTTAATAACGGCAAGGTTCGACGGCAACTTTTGCCCGAACTGTCCGCCCTGGACCCATTGTCGCAGCTTCGACCACGCCTTGCCCGCGTCTTCCCACGACAACCGTGGCGAACGCGTCCCGATGGTGTTTACCCACAACACCGGATAACGGTGCAGTAAATGCCCTATTAGATGCTGGCAACTCGATGGGTGGCGCCCCCAGTCGTCGCTGAACACGATCAACTGCGTTGCGACATCACCATCAGCCCGATCGGCTAACTTCTTCATCTCACCATCGTTATCGGCTACCGAGCAATCATTGGTCTACGCTTGGCAAGGCCCGTCGCCCTCGAACCAATATTAGCATCTGATCCGCACCTTGACCGATATCCCATTTCAGCCTGCCGTCGGCCGCAACGCAGACACGGTCAGCGCACTGGCCGGTGCCGAGGTACCGGTCGCCAAAGCGGCATAACGCCTTACAATGACCTCAACCGGGTATTCGTCCGGATCGATCAATCTGGGCTCATCATGCGTCCATCGGCAACAATCTGCCTGCTTCTGATCTCAACTACACTACTGGTCTTTTCCCAGACGGTCGTTTTTGACTTTGTCACCCTCGATGATACGCAATACGTCGTCGACAACGCCCACGTTCACGCCGGCCTCACTCTCGACGGACTGCGATGGGCCATCACCACCGGCCAAGAGTCAATCTGGCACCCACTGACCAGTCTCTCGTTCCTGCTCGACAGCCAACTGTTCGGACTCGACCCGGCTGGATACCACGCAACCAACGTGTTGCTGCACATCGTTAACTCGTTACTGCTGTTTGCTGTGTTGCAATTCATGACCGCGGCCCGCTGGCGAAGCGCCCTTGTCGCGGCTTTGTTCGCGCTGCACCCGCTTCACGTCGAACCTATCGCCTGGGTCTCGCAGCGCAAAGATGTTTTGAGCACCTGCTTTGCACTGCTGACCATATGGGCCTACGCCGCTTATGCCAAGCGGTCATCTGCACGACGGTATCTGTTAACCCTAATTTTTCTGGTGCTGGGCCTAGCAGCCAAGCCGATGTTGGTGACGCTGCCGTTCGTGTTGCTGCTGCTCGACTACTGGCCGCTGCACCGTCGCCATGCCGCGCCACGCCAGTTAAATATTTTATTGCTCGATAAAATACCCATGCTCGCCTTGTCGGCCACGGTTTGCGTAATTACCTTTGCCAAACAACAAGCCAGCGGCGCCATGGGCCCGGGCCAGTCAGTTCCCCTGATGTTGCGACTGGCCAACGCCGCCGTCTCCTACGTCCGTTATCTGGGCAAGATGTTTGTCCCCACCAACCTGTCGGTGATGTACCCGCACCCGAACCTGCCCGGCGGCACCGCATGGACCGCTTGGCAAATCACCGTCGCCTTCGCGATTCTGTTACTGATCACGGCAGCAGTGTTGGTTGCCGCGTCTCGCCGCTACGCCCTGGTGGGTTGGCTGTGGTACCTAGGCACGCTGGTGCCGGTGATCGGCCTTGTACAGGTTGGTCGCCAAGCCATGGCTGACCGCTACAGCTACCTGCCGCTGATCGGCCCGTTCATCTTAATCGTGTGGACCGCAACCGACCTGATAAATCGTTGGCCGCGTCGCGTTGCGCTGCGAGTCCGTATCGCCGCCACGGTATCTACACTCGTGCTGGTCACCTGCGCATCAGCCGCATTCATCCAGACCAGGCACTGGCGCAACTCGATCAGCCTCTACACTCAAAGTCTCCGTGCCACAGCCACCAGCCCAACGCTACATAACAACCTCGGTATGGTTTACCAGTTGCACAGCAACTTTACTGTTGCCGAACACCACTTTCGCCAAGTGCTCGATATCAATCCCCAACATAACAACGCCCGCTATAACCTGGCCAACCTGCTGCAACAGCAGGGCAAGCCTGACGAAGCGATATCGCACTACAGGCAGATATTGAAACGCCTTCCGAACCATATCCCGGCCCGGACCAACCTTGGCGTATCCCTGTATATCCTCGGCCGATTCGACGAGGCCATCGAACAGCTCAGCCATGGCCTGCGGCTTGACGAGGACAACGCCACCGCCCACTACAGTCTTGCCAACGTCTTCAACTCAGGCGGGCGGACCGACCAAGCGATCTACCATTACCACCGTGCGTTGCAAATCAAACCCGATTTCGTTAACGCAATGATCAACCTAAGTGCCGCACTGGGTATAAAAGAACGCTACGAAGAAGCGCTCGAGCAGTTGCAACTGGCTTTGCAGATTGCTCCCCACTCCCCTCTCCTCCATTACTCTCTAGGCATTGCCATGACCAAAACAGGCCAGCCACAGTTGGCGGTCAATCACTGGCACACAGCCCTCGATTTGGCCGTACAAAATGGAAATATCCACCTGGCCAAGCGAGTTCGCCAGCAATTGGACGCGATGAATCAGCCACGTTGAAGATAGGCATGTGCCGAATTCTCGCCATCAATACCGTATTCCGCTTACCAGTTGGCACTCTATAACCCGTTTGACCCACATCCTCAATGACTTTTCTTCGGTCTTGAACCCGACCGGGCACGGGCCACCTGGCCAACGCCTGAACCCACCCACCACCGGAGAACAAGCTCTCTTGACGACCATCAGGACCCTGTCTACCGTAAACTGGCCATGGCCAAAACAGCAGCGTCAGCTAAACGCCTGATTGACTATGCAACCTGCGGCGGTTGCTCGGGTAAAATCCCCGTGCACATCGTCTCACAGGTCGTCGCCGACCTGCCCCGGTTTTCAGATCCGGATCTGCTCGTGGGCACCGAACATTTCAGCGATGCCGGTGTTTACCGCCTCCGAGAGGACCTGGCCATCGTCAACACGGTGGACTTTTTCCCACCGCTGGTCGATGACCCGTTCACCTTCGGCCAGATCGCCGCAACCAATGCCCTGTCCGACGTCTACGCCACCGGCGGCGAGCCGAAAACGGTCTTGAATATCGTCTGTTTCCCTGACGACGCTGCCGACCCGCAGGTATTGCAACAGATTCTGCGCGGCGCCAGTAATCGTGTCGAAGCCGCCGGAGCCGTCGTCGTCGGTGGCCATTCGTTGCGCGACACGGAAATTAAATTTGGCCTAGCAGTCACCGGAATTGTCGACCCCCGCCGCATGCTCACCAATGCTGGCGCACGGACCGGCGACGCGGTCGTGCTTACCAAAGCACTGGGCACCGGCTTTGCCGTCACTGCATTCCGCTCGGATAAATGCCCGGCCGAAACATTCGACGCCGCCGTCGCCAGCATGACCACTCTCAATCGTGCCGCCAAGGACGCTGCCCTCGCCTGCGACAGCCACGGCATGACCGACGTCACTGGATTCGGACTCGCCGGCCACGCCCATGAAATGGCACAGGCCAGCGGTGTCACCCTCGTGCTCGAGGTTGACCGGCTGCCCAAGATTCCAGGCACCGAACTGCTGGCCCGAGCCGGTCACCATTCCCGTGCCACCAAGACCAATCGTGACTTCGTCGAGCCGGACATGGCCGTCGAAACTGACGGCAACGACGCACAACTGGCTTATCTGTTCGACGCCCAGACCTCCGGCGGCCTGCTCATCAGCGTACCGGCCGATCGTGCCGATCAACTTGTGCAAAGGTGTCACGATGCGCACCTGACTGCGGCCACCATCATTGGGCATGTGGAGAACAAATCAGATGCTGCACTGGTTATACGCTGAGCAACCCCGCTGTCACGGTGCGGTCCGTACAGTCACGAATCGGTTGTCGGCATTTCCTATCTCTATGTGCGCAATTGCGATGTCACTTGCCCGAGTCTACGACGCTGCCGCTGCGCCGGGCAACTGCCATCTGTTTGGTTGTCTGATACTGTTGTTGCTGATTGGCGCGACGGCATGATTCACAACGACATTGACAAACAGTTCCGCTACGATTCATTGACGGTCCTGCCATAGCTGTGCAGAAAAGAGCCCAGCATGTCCGACAACGCGCAAACCCTCATCCTCGGCACCGCCGGCCACATTGATCATGGCAAAACCTCGCTGGTACGCGCCCTGACCGGCATCGACACTGATCGCCTGCCTGAGGAAAAGCAGCGGGGCATGACCATAGACATCGGCTTTGCCCAGTTCAATTTTGGCTCGTTACATCTCGGCATCGTTGACGTGCCCGGTCACGAGCGGTTTATTCGCAATATGCTCGCCGGCTCCGCTGGTATTGATCTGGCCCTACTCGTCGTAGCCGCAGACGATGCTGTCATGCCCCAGACCCGAGAACATCTTGAAATCCTCAAGTTGCTCAATGTGCAGCATGGCCTCATCGCCATTACCAAATCCGACCTCGTGGATAGCGAACTGGTTGAACTGGTTGAACAGGACGTCCGCCAACTGGTCGCCGGCTCGTTTCTTGAAAACAAGCCGATTGTGCAAACCTCAGCGGCAACCGGGCAAGGCGTCGATGAACTCAAAGCCACCCTGACGGATACCTGTCAAACGATCGATCAACAATCTCCAGGCTCGCTTTTTCGCTTGGCGGTGGACCGCTGCTTTACCATCCGTGGTCAGGGCACGGTCGTGACCGGCTCCGTCGCCTCCGGCACGCTCGCCGTCGGCGACCGGATTGAACATTTACCCTCCGGCGAAACCTTGCGCGTCCGTAGTCTCGAATCACACGGCCAACCCGTCGGATGCATACAGCGGGGCCAACGCGCCGCCGTCGGACTTGTTGGTGCCCACCACCGACAGATCACGCGTGGCCATGAACTTGCCACTATTGGCTACCTCAAGCCTACCCGCCTGCTTGCGGCCAGTGTTCGCCTGTCGCCCGACGCGCCTTGGCCCGTCAAGCACCGCGATCGCATGCGCCTGCACATGGGTACTGCCGAAGTCGTCGCTACCCTCGCCCTACCCCGCGACAACGTGCTTGCACCCGACTGCATTGTCACCGCACAACTGGTTCTCGCTGAACCCGTCGCCGCCCTGTGCGGCCAACCATTCGTCTTGCGAAGTCTCTCGCCGGTGACCACCCTCGGCGGTGGTAATGTTCTGCAATCACTGACCCGCCGCATCCCCCGTCGTGACTCCCATAAACTTATACGCGTCGAGTTGCTGGCCTTGTCCGATCCTCTACAGCGTGCTGCCACCGCGATCTATTCGTACGGCCTCACCCCATGGTGCAATCTGGACCTATGCCGAGATGCACGGATAGATCTCGACGAGGCACCCGACATACTTGAAAAACTCAAAGCAGACCAACTGCTCGTCGATTACCCCATCGCCACCAACCGCGCGCTGTGCGCCCATCGTGAAATACTTGACGACTTTGACACTCGTATCCTTAGCGCCATCGGCCTCTACCACAAGGGCCATCCCCTACACGTGGCCATGCCCCGCCGCGCACTGGCACATGCCGTTCGCCTTACCGGAAACGAACCGTTGCTTACCGCCCTGTTAAAGCGGCTGGCTAAATCACACAAAGTCACTTTGCACGCTGACACCGTTGCCATCATCAATTTCATGCCCAACCTGAGTGCACAGCAGCAGGCCTTCCTCGATTGTGCTGTTGAAACTTTCCGCTCAGCGGCGTTCCAACCACCTACGCCGGTCGAACTCGCCAAGCAGCACGGCATCCCCGAATCCACAGTTCGCCAAGTCATTGACCTCGCCGTCGCCCAAGGTCAACTGAAGCATCTGGGCGGCACCCTCTACCTGCACGCCAATACCGAGCGCGATCTGCGGCAACGCATCGGCGACAAACTTCAACAGGCAGACGGGCTGGCTGTCGGTGACATCCGCACTGCCCTCAATACCTCGCGCAAGTTTGCCGTCCCTTTCTGTGAATACCTCGATCGGATAGGCTTGACCCGCCGCCACGGCGACCTGCGAGTCCTGGCTGGCAAGGCTGGCCCGCTACAGGCAGAGCATCGTCCATGACCACACATAGACCGCGAAAACTCGACGTCCCTTCCACTGGCAATAACACCTCGCCATTGCGCAACCTGCCGTCGGTGCACGAACTGGTCGAATCACCGGCCCTTACCGAATGGTCCGGCCGCATCCCGCGTCCCTGGCTCGTCGAAGCCGCACGGCAGGTACTCGATCAAGTCCGTGATGATTTGACAAATACCAAGGCAGCCGCGCCCCCCCTCGACGAGTTGGCCCGACGTATTACCAGCGAGCTGGAACGACAGCAAAAGCCGCAACTACGCTCTGTCGTCAACGCCACGGGCGTCATTTTGCACACCGGCCTCGGCCGGGCCCCGCTGGCTGAATCCGCCCGTGCCGCCATCGCCGACGTTGCCGGCCAATACGCCAATCTCGAAATTGAGTTGGTCACCGGCCGACGCGGCCGACGCAGTGACGTGATAGCCGATTTGCTGTGCAAACTCACCGGGGCCGAAGCTGCCACAGTGGTCAACAACAACGCTGCCGCCACGCTCATTACCCTCGCCGCTCTCGGCGGGCCGCTAAGCCAGCGGCCTCGCCATGTCATCGTGTCACGCGGCGAGTTGATTGAAATAGGCGGCAGCTTCCGACTGCCCCGCATCATGGCTGCCTCCGGCGCCGTGCTCCGCGAAGTCGGCACCACCAATAAGACCCTCCTAGCCGACTATGAGCAGGCCATCGACATCGACACCGCTGCCCTAATGAAAGTCCACACTTCGAACTATCGCATTGAAGGCTTTACCGAATCGGTGGCCATCCGCCCGCTCGTTGAACTCGGCCGTACGCATGAGTTGCCTGTGATTCACGACATCGGCTCCGGCGCAATGCATGACCTTGCCCCATTGGGCCTTGAAGATGAACCGGTCGCCGCCGATTCAGTGGCAGCCGGATCGGACCTAGTCTTGTTCAGCGCCGACAAGTTGCTGGGGGGGCCACAGGCCGGCCTTATCGTCGGCAAAAGCAAATGGATCACGAGCATCCAGCGCCACCCGCTGATGCGCGCCATGCGCGTGGACAAGCTTACCCTAGCCGCCCTAGAAGCCACGCTTTACCTGCACCGCGACCCGGACCGTGCAATTCGTGATCTGCCCGTACTGGCCATGGCTTCCACGCCCTTGCGGGCTCTGCAACAGCGAGCCGAACAGATCAACGGCGCCTTGCAATCACTGGACAGCACCTGTGACGTACAAATTCAGCCGGCAACGGCCTATCTCGGCGGTGGGTCCATGCCCACCAAAGGCATAGACTCCATAGCCGTGCGTCTGAATGTATCCCATATCAGTGAAGCCGAACTGGCCCGACGCCTGCGTACCGCTGATCCACCGGTCATCCCCCGCGTGCAGGAAGGCGCTGTCTGGATTGATCTACGCACCGTCCTGCCCCAACAGGACCAAATACTCATCGCCGCCATCACCAACGCATGCGCCGCGCACAGACCGTGAGCAGGAACCGGTTATAATCAGGCGGATTCTCTGGGAGTGTCAGCACGCCTGGTGGCGGCCGCGGGCTTCAAATCCGTTGTGAGTCCTGGCAACAGGGATCAGGTGGGTTCGATTCCCATCCACTCCCGTTTACGACGCATCTCGCTCACCCCGCGCGCAAGTATCTTTATGACCGTGTCGCCAATTTTAAAACCTCGCGAGCACATGAAAGAGCATAATACCGGCGTACCAATCGCAACATGTGTTTTTTTTCTGTTTATTGCATCGATTGCCCGACCCCTCTGCGCCCAGATCGAGTCGATCCCTCTCAACCCTGCCACGACAACGCCGGCCGCAACCCGCTTTGAACACCTGACCGCCCAATCCACTGGCATCGACTTCGCCCATCGCTGGACCCCGCCGGAAAAGTACAAACATGAAATCGCCAACTCGCTGGCCGGCGGCGGCGTCTGCATCGGCGACATCGACGCCGACGGTTTACCCGACTTGTTATTGACACGCCCCTTCGGGGGCCTGCGCCTCTACCGCAATCTGGGCGAATTTCGCTTCGAAAATGTCACTCGCCACGCCGGACTCACTGCTGGCCCGACCTGGTCCACCGGCGCGGTGTTTATCGATATCGATAATGATGACGACCTAGACCTATATGTCTGCGGCTACGACTGCGCCAGTCGCCTTTACATCAACCGCGGCGACGGCACCTTTGAAGATCAAACTGAAAGGTTCGGCCTCTATTTCCACGGAGCCGCAGTCGCCATGGCCTTTGCTGATTACGATCTCGACGGCGATCTCGACGCCTACCTGCTTACCAACACTCTTCTGCAAACCAACGTGCCCGCCGCAGAACGCCATCCGTTCAGCGAAAACCGCCGCCAAAGCGTCTCCGAGCAACACGACCAACTGATGGCGGCAATTAACATGTCCCGCCGTCTCGGCGGGTCCAAGCAAGCTGGGATGCAAGACCTTCTATACCGCAACAATCTGATTACCCGCCAAACAGGTGGCAGCAAAGCAAGTGATCCAGTGTTTACCAACGTCAGCGAACAGGCGGGTATCAGCGGCAACCACCCCGGTCTCGGTGCCACATGGTGGGATTACAATGACGATGGCCGGCCCGACCTCTATGTCTGCAACGACTTCAAAGCGCCCGACCTGCTCTACCGCAACAACGGCGACGGCACTTTCACCAACACCATTACCTCCACCGTACCCCACACCCCCTGGTTTTCCATGGGCGCCGAGGCCGGCGACATCAACAACGACGGGCGCATTGATCTGCTCGCCGCCGACATGGCGGCCACTACACACTACCAAGCCAAGCAGGCCATGGGCAACATGGAGGAGGATCGCTGGTTTTTGAATTCCGCCCAACCCCGCCAGTACATGCGTAACGCTCTTTACTTAAATAGCGGCTCCGATCGCTTCATGGAAGCGGCCTACCTTGCCGGGTTGGCCGCCACGGACTGGACATGGTCGGTCAAACTCGCCGACCTCGACAACGACACACGCATCGACCTGTTCATTGCCAATGGCATGACGCGTAACTGGCTCGACAGCGATCTGATTCAAAAGGCGAAGACCAGCTACGGTGACCGCAATGCCGGGAAAAACCCCATCTGGTACAACAGTCCCCGCCGAGCCGAGCGGAACATGGCTTTTGCCAATCGCGGCGATCTGCGCTTTGAACCGGTCACCGAACGCTGGGGTCTTGGTCACGTTGCTGTCAGCTACGGCGCCGCGGTGGCTGACCTAGATCGTGACGGTGACCTCGACCTGGTCGTCAACAACTTCGACGAGCCCTTATCGGTATACCGAAACCGTTCGGCCGCAGGCAATGGCGTGCTGATCCGCCTGATCGGCACGGTTAGCAACCGTTATGGCTGCGGCACTACCGTTACCGCCAAGCATGGTGCCACATCACAAGTGCGCTATCTCATACTCAATAGCGGGTACATGTCCGCCAACGAACCGATCATCCATTTCGGTCTCGGCCGTCAAATAAAAATCGATCGCCTGGTCGTCCGTTGGCCCAGTGGGCACGTACAGCAAGTGGATGATCTTCTAGCCAATCACTTGCACACCATTACAGAGCCCGTTGCGCCGGCGATTCCCAAGCCGGAAACACAACCCACGTTGCCCCTGTTCACCCCCGCTCCCGCCCTGAACGCAGCCCGACATATTGAAACGGAATTTGATGACTACCATCGCCAGCCACTTTTGCCCAAAAAACTGTCGCAACTCGGGCCCGGCATGGCGTGGTCCGACGTGGATCATGACGGCGATGACGATCTCTACCTGAGCGGTGCCGCCGGCCAGATCGGGATGCTCTACCGTAATATTGGCAACGGCCAATTCACCCTGTCGCCCCAGAAATCGTTCACCTCTGATCGCGACAGCGAAGACATGGCTCCCTTGTTCTTCGACGCGGACGGTGATGGCGATGCCGATCTCTACGTAGTCAGCGGCGGTGTCGAATGCGAACCAGCCGACCCGGTTTTGCGAGATCGGCTCTACCTCAATGACGGTCACGGCAATTTTACTGCCGCGCCGAAAGGCACCCTGCCCGACCTGCGCAGCAGCGGCGGGCCCGCCGCTGCTGCCGACTTTGATCGTGATGGCGACCTCGACCTGTTCATCGGAGGCCGACTTGTCCCCGGCCGTTATCCGCTAACGCCTGACAGCCACCTGCTGTTGAACGAGGGTGGCACGTTCACCGATATCACCGATCAACTCGCTGCGTCATTACGCCGTACCGGCATGGTCACTGCCGCCGTCTGGTCCGATGCCGATGCCGATGGATGGATCGATCTGCTGGTCACCCACGAATGGGGTCCAGTCAAGTTTTACCGCAACGTTCAGGGCCAACTTATTGACCGCACCAGCCAAGCCGGCCTCGACCGCCGCCTTGGCTGGTTCAACGGCATCGCCGCCCGCGACGCCGATGCCGACGGTGATATCGACTACGTGGTCACCAACACCGGTCTTAACACCCGCTACGGCAGCCCCACCAACGAAAAACCCATCTCTCTTTTTTACGGCGACTTCGAGGGCACCGGCCGATTAAACCTCGTTGAGGCAGTTGCAGGCGAAGACGGACCGCTACCCGTGCGCGGCCGAAGCTGCAGCGCCAACGCCATGCCTTTTGTCTCTGACAAGTTTCCCACCTTCGACAGCTTTGCGGCCGCCAGTCTTACCGATATCTACACACAACCGCAGCTCGACAGTGCAATACAGCTCAAAGCCACGAACCTGCAATCCGGCCTACTGCTCAACGACGGCTCAGCGCACTTCACCTGGCAACCGCTCCCTCGTATTGCCCAGGCAGCGCCTGGGTACGGCGTGGTGTTTACTGAATTAGACGGCGACGGCCATCCCGACCTTTACCTGGTGCAGAACTTTTTCAGTCCTGAGCCGGAAACCGGGCGCATGGACGGCGGCGTCAGCCTGCTTCTTACCGGAAACGGCGACGGAACGTTTACGCCCGTCTGGCCTGACCGAAGCGGCCTGTTCGCGCCTGGTGACACCAAAGCGCTCTCTGTCGTCGACCTCAATCACGATAATCGTCCCGACCTCGTCGCGACCGTCAACAACGATCACACACTCACCTTCACTAACCGAACCGCCGCGGCCAACCGCATTCTAAAATTGCGATTGCATGGTCCGACTGGCAATCCCACGGCCGTCGGTGCCCGCGTCACTGTCCAACTCAGCGACACGACACGCCAAACCGCCGAGGTTTGCGCCGGTAGCTCATACCTTTCCCAATCATCAGGCGCACTATTCTTCGGTCTGGGCCCGACCTCACATGTGGCGCATATCCTCGTTCGATGGCCCGACGGTCGAGTCACGCAAACAACCCCGTCGGCCGATCAATATAACCTGACCCTCAAGATGCTCTCGGCACATGACTAATCATGCTGCACATCTTGACAACGTCTCCACCACATGCCCCTTACGCCGCTGCCAGTTCCATAGCCGACCCCAATTGCGCCATCCGCCACAGGCGGACCGTGGCTGCATCCAATTGGTCTTGATGTGTTTCAAACCAGGCAGACAGATGATCGAACCGTACCGCCCCATGAAATGCCATGTCCCCGGCCAATAGCCAACAGATATAGGCGGCGACCAAGGCACGTTCCTCCACCGCGCAGTGGTCACCGCCGACAAACAACTCGTCTGCCCCCTGCATGGAGCCCAATGCCACAACCGCACGATCGTGTGCGATCGACACATGCGGCAACACCCTGTTGGGCCCACTGATCCTCCGGTGCCTGCTCGCCCAATGCCATATCCAGCGACGACGACGCCATCCCCGTGACCAGCGGATCAGAGTTGAACCACCCATCCACCAATTGATTGGCCATTTCCCTGCCAAGCAATGTCAAGCCATAACTCATTTCCAAAACTCGCTTTAAACCCAAAGATACCGCCCCCACCTGAGACTGCCCCAGCAGCGCCGCAAGCCGATCGGGCAGCCACAGACCGTTTTGCGACAGCCCCTTCAGCAATTGACCGAACTGCTCTCTCCGCCAATAACGCTCTATAAAATATAGACTTAGAATGTCTATCTCCATGTTTTGTTTGTATTATGTTTGGTATATTATTGGAGGTGTCCGGCAATCAGTCAAGATTAAAGTTGATTTTATGTTAGGCATTTCAGCCTCGCCTTGAAACGGCATGTACCTAATGGGAATCTGCAGTGTAAGACTGCGGCACGGTGGGTTTGATCCGGGAAACGTACCTGCCTGCCTTGCGTCTTAACCTAGGCACGCCCGGCCCGGGTCGCTATCTTGTTGCGTTGTTCCAACTATTACCTACCCATAATTTCGAGGTCTGCTATGCCCCAAGATGAAATGACCACCATGGTTACCAACTGGCGACGCGGTATCAAGGAAAAGCACCGCGCCTCCATCTCCTTGGAAGAGCGTATTGAAAATCGCCTCGAGGCCATCAAGGAGCGTAGCTTCAAGGACTGCGAAATACTCGATGACTGGCAAATCCGTCATGCCCGCTACCTTGGTCCCGGCGAATATGAATACCTTGACGCCAACTGGCGGCCGTTGAAAATCGGCGACCCCTGGGGCGACCACGGCATCTCCGCATTCTTCAGACGCAGCGTGGATGTTCCCAAACGTTTCGCAGGTGAAAAAGTTGTACTGCGCATGTACATCGGCGGCGACTCACTGCTGTCGATCAACGGCAAACCCTTTCACGGACTCGACCCGTTCCGCAACGAAGTCTGCATCCTGCTCGAAGCCAAAGGCGACGAGCATCTTGATATCGACATCGAATCCTATTTCACCTGGCACTCCGGCGAAGCATCCGGCGAGGCCAAGGGTAGAACGCTCTTCACCTCGCAACTAGTCGCCATCGACAAGGAACTCGAATCCGCCTATTACGATCTGCTGGCTGTCTACAAATTGCTTGAAGTTGATGACCTGAACAATTCACAGCGCGACCACATCGAAGTGCTGCTGACCGACCTGATCAACAAGATCGATCCCCGTGAACCCGACCGGGTCGCGTTCAAGAATATGGTGGTTGAGGCCTGCGCCGACCTCCAATCGGTCATCAACAACACCAGTCCACCGCTGGACGACACCGGCCTGCTCACGCTCACCGGCCATTCGCATCTCGATGTCATTTTCATGTGGCAATACAAGGAATTTATCCGCAAAGTCGGCCGCACCCACGCTACCGCCATGCGCCTGCTTGAGCAGCACCCGCAGTTCATTATGTCACAAAGCCAGGCGCTGACCTATTACGAAATGAAACGGCACTTCCCCGACCTGTTCGAACGCGTCAAGGGAGCCGTCAAGGAAGGTCGCTGGGAAGTCTGCGGTACATCTTGGATCGAATGGGACGGCAACTTGCCCTCCGGCGAATCCTACGTTCGCCAGATCCTGTTCGGCAGAAAGTTTTTCAAGGACGAACTTGGCGTTGTGCCGGACATCTGCTGGCAACCAGACATCTTCGGCATGACATGGACGTTGCCGCAGATACTGGTGAGAAGCGGCATCAAGTACGCCGTCACCCATAAACTCAGCGCTTGGAACGATACCAACCCGTGGAAGAAAAACGCATTCTGGTGGCAGGGGCCCGACGGCAGCAGAATCTTCACCGTCATTCCCGTTACCCACTTCATTGGCATGAACGATCCAGACCATCTTTGCAAGTCCTGGTCTGAATTTTCCGAGAAGCAGCAGATGGGCGAGTTATTTTACACTTTTGGCTGGGGCGATGGCGGAGGCGGGCCGGACAACGACATGATAGAAGTTGCCAAGCGCTACAATAACGTGCCTGGCCTGTTGCGCACCGAGTTTGGCACCATCGGCAAGACATTGCAGCGCATGCGCGACAAGGCCGCGGGCCTGTCCGTATGGGACGATGAGTTATACCTCGAAGCCCACCGCGGCGTCTACACCACCAAGGGCACGCTCAAAAAGCTCAACCGCTATGCGGAGAATCTTTATCGCCAGGCTGAGTTGTTCAGTGCTGTAAACTGGAGTTTCTTTGCAGGCAAATATCCCGCCCAAAAGTTGGCAGAGGGCTGGCAGAACCTGCTTACCAATCAGTTCCACGATACTCTGCCCGGTTCGCACATCACGCTCGCTTACGGCGATATCCTTGCCGAGTACGATCAGATCCTCGCCACAGGAGAAAGCGTAGAGAAAGATGCCCTTGTCTCGCTTGCACAGCAGGTCGATACCTCCGCACAGAAAACGGGAAAAAGTGTAGTCGTCTTCAATTCTCTGTTACACGAACGCAGTGACCCCGTGAAACTCGACGCAAGCGCAACGGTCGTGGCAGACGAACGGGGCGACCAACTTCCCTGCCAACAAATCATACAACTCGACGGTGAAGAGAAAACTCTGTTCAGCCCCGCTTCCGTGCCGGCCGTCGGTTATGCCACTTATTCGATCAGCGACGACAAACCGAAGATCAGAAAAACTTCACTGCAAGCGACCACAACTGCGTTAAGCAACCAGTTCTTCGAGATCGAACTTAACGAGTTCGCCGAAATAGTCTCTCTACACGACCGCCGCCACGACCGGACAGTCATTGCCGAAAACGGCCTGGCCAACAAGTTGCGCTGCTACGAGGACATGTCCGGCATCTACGACGCATGGGACATCGTCGCTTCCTACCCGGAGCACGAACTGGATATCCATACACCTGTCGACATCACCGTGGACGAGCAGGGGCCCGTGCGCGCCTCGGTCCTGTTTACCAAAAAAATCCTCAACTCCACCATGCGGCAGCGTATTTCAATCTACGAGGACTACCCGGCCATCGATTTTGAAACCGAAGTAGACTGGCACGAGGACCAGAAACTGCTCAAGGTCGGCTTCGACCTGAACGTTTTGTCCCGCCATGCCACCTATGACATCGCCTACGGCAACATTGACCGGCCCAACCACCGCAATAACTCCCACGACGCGGCCAAGTTCGAAGTTCCCGCCCACTACTGGATGGACATGAGCCAGGCGGATTACGGCGTTTCGCTGATCAATGATTGCAAGTATGGCCACGAAGCCTACTTCAACACCATCCGCCTCA
>Ga0310125_10000175_pt1 | contig 27763 bp, 25 predicted proteins | sample CB11b_Tmax_Bot8__FD_203508 | JGI IMG/M metagenome (GOLD analysis project Ga0310125, IMG submission 203508) | Marine microbial communities from Western Arctic Ocean, Canada - CB11b_Tmax_Bot8 | ecosystem: Environmental > Aquatic > Marine > Oceanic | place: Canada: Western Arctic Ocean | collected... | reverse complement strand
GCAGGATTGCTGCCGGCGTCGGCCAGGTGCGGCCGTCATCGGTGCTGACCGTACGGCAGATACGCGGCCTGGCGTAGTCTCCCAAACCGCGGTAATTGCCCTGTAGCATGCCCAGCCAGCGACCATCTGGGAGAACTGCAATCTCCCCCGGTCCGTAGCCGATGTTATGCTTCATGTCCGCGCGGGCCAGCCAATGGGAAAACTGCCAGCTCTTACCCGAATCGTCGCTGCGCATCAGACCCACGCTGCCAAGTGCCGCGCCCATCTCCGCTTGGTCGGCAGGACCATACACCCCAAACCACAATGCACCATTGGCCAAGAAAACACGTCCCATGGCAAAAGGCGCTATCGGGGCTCCGGCCGTATCGCACAACGTGTCAGTCCACGTCTGGCCGTCGTCATCACTCACAAGCACCTTGAGCGTGCTTCTACAGCTAAAACCCCGCCATGCGTAGTGGTGGACCCCGCGTGGCTCTTCAGCCACCCATTCGACCTGGCCCGAAATCTCGCGCCGCAGTTGCTGACGGGGCACCGGGTAAGGAGCCTTGTCCAACCGGTAGTGATAAAGTGGGGAACATCCCGTATAGGTCCAGGGCAGCATGTCCTGCCACTCATGAATAGCCAGCACCAGACGCCCGCAATCAAGTGAACCGGCGGCGCCCACCGTGATACGGTTGCCCTGCGCCGCATGTGCAATACCCCCAAGTACCCGCCAGCTTGCGCCGTCGTCGTTACTTTGCGACAACACCACACTACGACTTGTGCGGCAACTCGCGGCCACCAGCAGCAGTCCGTTAGCCGTACGCAAGGCGACCGGATCGATTGCATCATACTCACCGCTCACAGCCGTGACCGGTACCGTGGATACCCACTCACTACGCAGGGTATCAATCGTCACGTCGCCCAAACAAACCCGGGATGTAGATTCTTGATCGTGCTGCATGGCAGATGCGTTGGACGATAAAGGAAAGCTTTGCTCTTCTTCTATCACGATTACAGGGATTCTCCATCCCATCACTGGCCAGGGCCCATCCCCGTTCCAGTGCCACCATTATAACCGCTGATCGTCCTCAAAAACAGCCTTCAGGCCATTTATTGGGGTGGCATGAATGCTTACGATGCATGCAAATAGCCTCCTGATTGCCCCAATTGACATGAGCTGAATAGCTTGGGTAAGACAGGGGACACCGGTCATCTATTACATCTCCTGCATGTCCCATTGAAAGCCCTGAGTGTTCGTGCAAGGATGATCATCTAGAATGTGTCAAGACGTCCACCTACTGGCGTAACACCAACAACCGCCCATTGACTTTCGGATCACTTCCTACGGTCCAATGCCCCGAACACTATACACCTACATTCTCAAGGACCTCATCCGACTTCTGGTGTTGTCAAGCACAGTGCTTGTCCTGGTCATAAGTTTTGCTGCTGCGATTGAACCGCTGACCAAAGGGCAACTGGGACCATGGCTATTAATCAAATACGTCCTTTACGGGATTCCAACTACATTAACCGTTGTCTTGCCATTTTCCTGCGCATATGCAGCTACTATCGTCTTTACCCGAATGGCCACTGACAATGAGATCATGGCATGTTCTGCTAGCGGCCTGAGCTATCGATCAATCTTAATTCCGGTTGCAGTGGTCGGGCTGCTGCTCTGTGGGTCACTGTACTACCTTGGCAATTGGGTCGTGCCGTGGTTTTACCACCGCTTGGAACTTATGCTGCATCGGGATCTGCCTTCATTGATTGTGGAGCATGTAGAAACCGGAAGACCACTGGCAATCGGTGACGGCAACGTCATGTATGCCGATGCGGCTGATGAATTAGTGCCAAGCGCTGGTCCGGTTGATACTGGCGTTGCGCCCTATCGCCTGATCATGGTGCGCGGTGTCGCCATTGGCAGATTTGATCGCCAACACATACTGCGTGACATTACGACCACCTCCGAAGCAGATATCTATCTTTACCGCCATGAAGGGCACACCTGGGCGCAACTGCATTTACAGAACGTGATGACATTAAATCAACTGACGGGGAACTATGCCACAATAAAAAAGCCCCAGATTCGCCCCTTCGCCGTTCCTAGCCCATTTAAGGATGACCCACGATTCTTGAGCTGGCCCAATTTGGTTCGGCTGGCAACCGAACCGCAGCACTATGAGCCAGTGCAACGAAAGAGCCGCCAGCTCGCCCGGCACATGGCCCAACACAGACTCCTGGGGTTCATGACCACTTACTTAGACCGATCCATTGGTAACGGCACCGTCACATTACAAGCAGATGAACACGAACAATACATACTCAGCACTCCGAACGTTGAGTTGCTCAAAACAGGATTGTATCTAAGCGGCAACAAAGATCAGCTGGTACGAGTCGAGCGACGTTCTCATGGGCTTCTTACACTTGTCTACGAATCTCCCTCAGCAGATCTTTCTGTAAAAGTGAGCCCCGAACAGCCCGAACCAATGATCAAACTGGAGATGGCATCCGTCACAGTCACTGATCGATCCAGCCAGAACAGAAAGACCCAAAAGAGAGCACAAGTCTTTCGCAATATTCGTTGGCCGCAGCCGATTCTACAACCTCTATTGGCCCAATCACCCAGAGAGATACGTGCCCAAGCCGCCATGTATTTTCGTGATGCGGAAACCGTTCAGCAGGCGGACAGGATCCTGTATGACAGCATTGACAAACTGAGACGAAAGATCAAGGCGCATATTCATGAACGCGCGGCGTTGTCAGGCACTAATATTTTCGTGCTCCTGCTGGGATCGCTACTTGGCATTTACCTGCGCGGATCGACACCGCTAATCATTTACTTTTGGATATTTGTGATAACGGCAATATCCGTTTTTGTAACACGCAGCGGAGAGAACGTGGCCTCTGACGCGAATTCTAGTGTTGTTCTTGGGCTATCGATCATTCATCTTGGCAACCTGATGCTCTGCGCTGCAGTGATCAGAATCTACTGGAAGCTATCTCGAAACTAAAACATGACTGTGCTTGATCGTTATATTGCGCGCCAGCTCCTGATCAATTTCTTCATATTGCTCGTTGTGCTGTTCGCTCTAATTGTCCTCTTCGATCTTGTCTTAAATCTAGATGAGTTCCTTGAGGTCACGCGACAACCGTCTAATGCCGATGAAATCCTTTCGTCTCCGCAACCTGTTCCCAACGGCTGGTTGCGATTGCGACGAACTGCATGGCTGATCCTGGATTGGCATGCTCCTTTAAGTGCACTGGCTTATGTTCACCTTAGTGGCTTATTGGTTTTAGGAGCGATGGGATTCACATTCTGCGAACTAACACGGCGTGGCGAATTGATCGCCGTCATGGGCAGTGGGGTGAGCCTCTACCGAGTCGCAGCACCGGTACTGGTGATCGGTTGCGGCCTGAATCTAATCTCGCTACCCATCCAGGAACTGGTAATCCCTCCGTTAGCCACCAAACTGGCGCGTAACCATCAGCAAATCGGGCTTCCCAGCATTCACAGTTTTCCAATCCAATTTGCTCCCGATAGGGATGGACGACTTGTCAGCGCAAGTCGATTCGATCCGCAGCAAGAAATGCTAACCAACGTACACATCCTAGAACGCGAGGAATCCGGACTTCCCCGGTCGATCATCACGGCCGACCAAGCATTATGGGATCAAGATCGAACCGGGTGGGATCTTCTGGGCGGATACCGACAGACACCTACCCACCCATCAGATCTCAATCACAATATTGCCGTTGGGGAACCACCACAAGTAGATTTTTGGGCTTCAAGTTTGACGCCACAAACACTGATTGCGCGCCAAAAGAAAAGCTATCCTCAATTTCTGAGTATCGCGGAGTTACAAAGGCTTGCCAAAAACGCCGGAATTCCAGCTACCCAGGCCAGCAGCATCATACATAAGAGATTGAGCATCGTGGTCGTCAACCTTTTGGTTCTCATGATGGGACTGCCGTTTTTCCTGGGACGTGAGCCGGTCAACCTGGCCTCCAGGACAATCCAAGCAGTTGCATTATGCCTAGGCGCATGGTTGTCCTGTTATGTTGTCCTGCAACTAGGCGCCAACCAACTCAATCCCGTGACCGCTGCATGGCTACCGGTTGTAATCTACCTCCCCCTTGCGGCCTATCTTATGCAGCGAATCAAGACCTAAAAGCCATGCGTTGCAGATGATCTATACCCATGACTCAAAAACTGATAAATCCAATCTGTATATAAGTTAAAATCTCTTCTTGGTAACAAGATTCACACCAGTACTTCAAGCATCTAAACACTCGCTGGATCAACACGGAAAATTGGCGAAATACCCAATAGGGTGATCCGCGTCCCGGGCAAAAATAAACTCACTGACTTGCTTTACGAAGGATATTGACCTCAAACGCCAGCAGCATTTTTTCGCCAGCAACACTTTGATAGGGTGCCAGACCTCAACTGAATTGCCTAAGGTGCGTACCATTACTATTCTTTGAATGATGCATCGAATCGACCAGATATTTTCCGACTTGCGAGCCCGGGGGCAAAAGACCTTGATGCCATTTGTCACTGCTGGTGATCCAGACCTTGCAACAACCGAATCGCTTCTTGGTGCATTTGAACGCGCTGGCGCAACAGTATGCGAACTGGGAATCCCATTCTCAGATCCCATTGCCGATGGACCAGTTATGCAAGCATCAATGGCATATGCACTTCAAAATGGTGTCCGAACACGCGATGTTCTGGAAATGGTGTCGCGGTGCCGTCAAAACACAACCATTGGCTTGGTAGCCATGGTCAGTTTTTCAATTGTTTACCGCCTTGGGGCAAAAACTTTCTTTAAGGAGGCAAAAAGCGCAGGAATCGATGGCCTGATTATTCCTGATTTGCCTTTAGAAGAGTCCCCACGAATCCGTGACTTGCTCGGTGCCGAAGGCCTCACTTGTACCATGCTGATTGCACCAACGACACCGGCAGATCGTGCCGAACGGATTGCCCAATCTTGTACTGGCTTTGTCTACCTACTGGCCCGTTCAGGACTAACCGGCGAACAGAAGACGCTGGCGGCAGATCTACCCAGCCACATTCAAAACCTAAGGTCCATCACAGATCTGCCCATTGTGGTGGGATTTGGAATTTCCAACGCCCAGCAGGTCCGGGAAGTCACCGAGATCGCCGATGGCGCCATCGTCGCATCTGCCATCATGCGCCGGGTTGGTGAATATCGCGACGAACCAACTGACCAACTTGTGACCCAAATTGAACAGTTTGTTACCGGACTTGCCAAAGGATTGGATCCAACTGAAATGTGATCAACACCCAAATAGCCTAATAAATACTTATAAGCATTTCAGGTAAAAACATTTAAAGGGATTGCCATTCACAGAACAATTCAGGACAAAGTGTTATTACCGTCATTCAAATGGATAAAACAGGAAAACCAGAGGACGGTAAGACCTCCCATGTGCAAATCCAGTACTGTGACCACATCATTGCGGCAATGATTTTTCTGTTTCAGGGCGCTGATGTACCACACCTTGTTGCGCCGATGGAGGTTAAGTGCTTAAATCGTCGATGGTTGCCCCATGGAATCTGGGGCAAAATACCAAACTGGTGCCAAGGCGTATCGGCAGACTAGGAGTCACTTTATAAATGTTGCGATGGGTATGTAAAGCAATACAGATATTGACCGTCATGGTGTTACTGGCAGGCAGTAATCACATTTCCGCATACGCCGCCGAAGCGGAAACTTACACCATCAATGGTAAGACCATGGTTGGCGACCAGTTGGTCCGGCGGGCGGTACTCATTAGCGGTTCGACCAATGCGCCACGCCCAGATCAACTGGATCGATCGGCCATCCTGCTGGATCTGGCACTGCAACTGGATGATACGAATGCCGAGATGTGGCGGCTGCGATATGAACTGGCTGCATTGACTAACGACAATAAAAATCATATCGAGGCGCTTGCCAGGTACTGTGATCTACGCCCCACCGATGACGCAGCCCAGCTAAGACTCGTGTTTGCCCGCATCAGTCGCTTACAGACGATGCAGGACCGTGTTGCAATGGCTCGACGCGTCTTAACCAACAACGCGATGGAGAATTTCACCCCGGCATTCCGTTCTCGCCTCGCCTCACTCGTGGCCGGCGGTGCAGCTGAAATTGGAGATGACAAGCTTTTTCGTAAATACCTGGCCCAAGCGCTGCAACTGGATACCACCAACCGCAACGCCGCCGAGATGCAATATGAATTCATAACCCGACGCCAGTCATCCAACCTTGAAGTTGCAATGGCCATGATGCAATTGATTCGCGCCGCACCATTCGACGAATCGATCCGCATCCCATTTGCGCGGTTCCTATTGAGACAGGGGCTGTACAAGGCAGCTGCCCAGCAATTGAGTGTCGCCAATCGCTTCAATCCTTTAGTTTCAGATTCATCTGCACTATTCGACTGGTGCCTAAGTCTTGCCGCCTCCGGCGACTCAAATAGTGCCATTACGCTGCTTAATTTCGCAGAGGCTCACAACACCGAGACACCACCCGTTAAGCAGGATGAGACAACACCAACATCACTACAAACCCCACCAGTTGAGGTTGGGTTAGATCTGGATCTTGAATTACTACGATTAACAATCCTCGACCGTGGCGGGTGGGCTGCTACAGCAGATGGAGCATTTGGCCGCATCACCCAGCAGTTACAAGCAAAGATCGATCAGGGTCACCAACAAGCACAACAAGAGCTGGTTTGGATTGCCGTCTTATTCAACCGCCACGATAAGGGAGTGGACCCTCTTGGGAATCTACCTGAGGACCAAGAACAGAATGAATCGTGGATCCAACTTGTCCGGGGTTGGGAAGCTCTTCATGAAAATCAGTTGCGAAAGGCTGCCCATATTCTCAAACCCCTTATTGAGCACGACCCATTCGCTGCGTATGGCTATTCCAAAACTCTCACCAAGGATGAAGAGCAAGCCGAACGACATAACCTCCTCAGGTCTGTTATGCAGATGTCTCCGGGTCACATCGTGGGACTGCTCGCGGCCATTGACCAAGTACAGGCAAATCAAACACTGAAACTTAGTAACGATGCCACCCAAATCGCCAAAATCTATGACCAATGGCCACATAGTATCCGGGCACCCAACAATAAAGAAGCGCCCCTGCTTAAATTTGATGTGGTTATCAGTCCAAAGACTGCAAGTTATCTACAACCGCTCTGGGCCACTGTGCACATTGGCAATCTTACCGGCGGACCACTGGCCATCGGCCAACCCGGCGCCATTCCTGCAAATGTGATGATTGTGCCTTCGCGGCAGCTTATTGGTGATATACGAGATCTTCCGCCAATTATTGTAAATATGAACCGGCAACTGCGGCTGGATGCCGGACAAACCATGACGGCGCAGGTACGTCTTGACTGGTCCGCAATGGGGATACTGCTGGATCGGGCGCCAACCGACCGCATTGGATTGTCGTTTGCATCGCTACTGGCACCAATTCTCACCGGTTCGGGACCCCCGGAAATAGGGCCCGTCGGTGCCATTGACAATGATCGTTTCGTTGAGCGAAATGCCTTCCCACCCACAACAGAACAGATTGGTGAATGGATCAACAACCATAACAACCCTAACCCTATCGAACGGCTCCGCGCTTTAGCGAGGATTTGTAATCTTGCTCCACGGCTCGTGGACAACGAGGCAATGCAGGACTATAGCGAACAGATATATGCCACTCTTAACAGGATTTTTCCGAACCTTGCCCCCCACGAACAGGCGTGGATCCTGTTTTTCCTGGCAAATGACGAGGCTATCAAGCAATCTCTTGGCATCGTCCATGACACTGCACAACGCAGTGATGATCCAATTGTGCGGATTGCCTACACGATCACGCAGGTCAATGACCCTTCGTCATCAGTTCTCAATGCGGGCATGCGTCACAACAACCTGCGAATCAAGCGGTTCTCTGAGGCCACACGCACCGGAATCATCAAAAATCGCGAAGCTGAAATTGAGTTTAGAAAGCAGCAGAAGCAACTGTTGCGTAAACAGCAAGACCTTCAAGAAACGCGATAAGAAAACTCGGGCAACTCCACGCCTGACGTAAAAAGTTGGGTGACTGCGCCAGACCTGCGCTCACCATCCAACAGATCCCAAATACAATCTCAAGAAGGCGGCGATGGGCAATGAAAAACTTCAATACTTCATGCTAAAGCCGTGCCTGATCAATTTGTTTTTGGTAGCTGTTCAGATAATTCTGATGAGCCTTGGCGATATCTACAATGGATGAGTCGCCCTCTTGTAGATCACTGGCTAACTGCTTTGACTCTTCAAGAACAACGATGGCTTCCTGTATGAGTCCGTGTTGCTCTTTGACGACTCCAGCAGCCGTATCACGGATGACCTCTGATTGGGCATGAACATGCCGTTCTGCCTGATCGGCCGTAAACAATATGGTCCGCCCATAGCTGCCGGCGATCGCAATCTGCTGTGTGACCACGTGTAACCAGGCAAGGTTTGCACTTAATTTATCCAATTCAATGCTGGATTGTTCGCGGCGATTGCGTAAGCGGGCTGTTGATAGGACACCAATCGCATCCTGAGCCATAGCGGCTGCTGAGCCAAGAACTGACGTGACATTCTCGACATACTGCTCCTGAACCGATTGAAACCGGCCAAACATTTTATGACTCAGTTCTTGCATCCTCTGGGCGGCTGCATCTCGGAAACCTTTATCTGTCCTCTGGCGATCCTGCATTAATTTGATCTGCTGACCAAGCCATACAGAAGATTCATCCGCAGATGAATTGCGGCGCTCTTCGATATACAGTTCGCTTTGCAACTTGTCGCGTTTGACTGCCAGTGTCTGGATATCCATCTCTTTAGATGCTGCATTTCGGTTGGTATCAGCAGCTTGTACGTATAGTTCATATCGACTGCCTTGAGGTGCAGTAAATGCATTGCGTCGCAATTGCCCCGCACGACCAATCAGCGCATCCTTGTCAGCACGCAATCCTGCAATCTGTTTCTCTAATTTCTCAACCGATCGCCTCCACGATTCCTTATTCTGTGCCGACATCTCCTCCTGACCCTCAACTGCCTGCTTACTTAACTGTAATCGATCCAATGCAGGGCTGCCATCAACATCCAACACCGCCACCTGTGCACTGATCCGATTGATCTGCGCGATATCATCGAGGAGATAAGCAACATCATTTGCTGCCCGCCCCCACTGTGTCAGCGCATTTCGTGCGTGATGGTAGGCGGTTGATTTGTAGTAGTCCGCAAGCAACCGGCTAACTGCTATTTTCTGATCTCCGGTTGTGGCTTTTGCTGCTTCGTTGAGCGCCAGAATCACATCTTTGATCTGCTTCTGGCGATAGGTCTGAAGATCCATCGGGGCGGCATTCTTGGGTACAAAGCCACGCTCCACTTCCCTAGCTTTTTCTATCGCCAATTCAATTTTCTCAAGGCCCTGACGCTGCCTGGCAGCCTCCTGGTCGCCACAGCCAGCCAGCAGAGCCAAACCGCAACACAACATGCATATAAAATATCTGACCACCATAAAGGTCCTTGTTTATGGTTCCGGCTCGGCCGTAAACACCCAGCCACCCACCGCAACTTTCCACTACGATAACGTAAAATGCAAGAATGAATCTTACACTCATGGCTTGACTGGGCCAACCTGGCCTACTGTTGGGCTCCTGGTGGGGTATTTGCCGAACTCGCCGTATCTTGCGGCTGGGAAGCATCCAAATCGTCGAACTTAATCAGGTAGTTGGGCGGCCGCTTCGAGTAAAGGGACCTGATCCAATCCTCCATTATTTTTATTCGCGGATCGTTTCGGCGACGAAGATTAGGCTGCCACCCATCCACCTCGGGGTGGGCTTCGGATGCTGCTGATCGCGGCAAGCCATATTGAATCAGTAATGAATTCGCTGGTTGCCCTCGATCGATCAGGTCAAACTTGCCATCTGAACGATGAGAATCCAAGATAAAGAAATTCGTATAAACGGTCTCATCACTGATGGGCTTGGTCCGAAAGAGAAACAGTTTGCCAGCCTTAGACCCACCGTGGCACCCCGCTGTGCCGCAATAATTGATCACATAATTTTTGTGGATCTTGGTACGAAATGTCCGCAGTGCAGGCGGGTCCGTTTTAACAACAACCTCACTATACAGTGAACGAATCTCTGGATTCGTTTGTCTCAGTTCAAATATTATCGCCAGTTGCTCGTGGTCTCTAAGAGACAGAAATCGTTTTTGATTACGCGCACCCAATAGGCGGGGATCATCCCCGGCGTACTCATCCAAGACTTTCCTAGTGGTCTTTGGGGAAATTCGCACAACAGGCTTCAAATTTAAGTCAATTTCAAAGAGACGAATCAGATTCAACTGCTTGCGAGTTAGACGCCGGGATGAATTTCGAGCTGCCGCACCATTCGATTCAGACGCCCCGGTCGTTGCTGATGGTTCATTCGATTTGTCAGCTCCGCCGGAATCCTCGGAATTCTTATTCTCAAGTTTCTCACGCTTTCCAATCACACCAGCCAAGGTGGCGACACGCTGGTCATCTGGAAATTGTTGACGAAGGCCCTTCAATTCAGACTGCGCAAGCTTGTACAAACCCCGTTCATACAGCCAATAGGCCAATTTATAACGACCATTTAGATCATCCTCTTTTAGCTTGGCTCGACGTTGAGCATATTCCTCCGTCGGCGAGTTTCGTGGCTCTACCTTGCTAATCCTGGTTCGGGGGATGGGAAGATTTCGACCGCGGACCTTGACTGTAATTACATCTTTTGATTTGCCGACCAACTCACCTTCGTACTGCTTGCCATCCTTAAGAGTAACCGCCACGTAATCGCCTTGACTGATACCCACCAGACAGACCAGCAGAATCACCATGGCCATGAGGTTGCGACGGGCCAATCTCATATTGTGAAGCCTCCTAACACCATCGAACGAGGACGATTGAAGAATCCAGGGTGGAGTCTGCATTGTGGATGTTTCCTGACCTCGTGAACCGGCCAATACTACGCCACAACCGACCAAGTATATCCCCATCCCGATTGTCGCCCAAGTCACCGGCCAAGAACAGGCATGCTGATTGGACTTCATTTCCCGAAATAGTGTTGTGGGGAATACGGCCGTCCGTAGCTCTGGATCACCTGCACACCGCTAATTAACATTGCTGTTGAGGGGCCTATATCATCTCAATGGTTAGGCTTAGTGGCCTGGCCCGATCCCAAGCCGTGAAAGTTGGAATCCAGCCAGCCAATTCATGCCCAGACCATCGAATTGCGGCACAATCCGCTAACTGACTTTGCGTGATCTAACCCGTGCCCAACTTCTCCCGGGCAAGTGTAATGAGGCGTTCCAGGCGAATTGGTTTAAGCATATAGGCATCCACCCCAAGATTTTCAGCATATTCCTGGTGTCGCTTGCCCTCATTTGCTGTCACCATAAACACGACCGGAGCTTTCGATAGTTTCTTGATCTTCTCTAAAACCAGAAACCCGCTCCGCTTCGGTAGCATCATGTCAAGCACCACCAAATCGGGCGGATCCTCCTGGCAAATCCGCACGGCACTGTTGCCATCGCCACATGTCTGCGTGAGAGCGCCTTCCGCCTGTAACGCTTGATCAATGGCAGATAATACTTCCTGATCATCGTCTACAATTAAGACTGTCCTGTCCTTGAGCCGTTCTTCAAAAGATTGTTCAGCCATCAATGGGCGATCTCCGAGTACATTACCTGTGGAAATTAACAAGAGGACGTAAGGGGTGATTATTGGGGCAAGTCAAACGATTTTCTATTTTCCGCTGCAAAGGCAGGAACGTCAAGAAACAGAGTCACATTTCTGGTCGATCAGGCTTTCAAGTGTCCCGCCATCTAGCCAGGGCAACTCTTCAAGATTCTTGCGTAAACGTGCTGGCATGGGCCGACCTTGCAGCTCAAAACGTGGACGACTCTTCCACCTACGGTGCATCCAGAGGTATTGATGTGGACTCTGGCGTACCATGGTTTCGATCGCATGCATATACCGCGCCGTCACATAGAACAGCGGATCATCGTAAGACTCCCAGTCCTCAGGTTGAATCGTGTCAACAACACCAACCTTGTACTGAAATTGCCCCCCGACACGCCGAGCATATCCACAGACTATCGGCACACGTCTATTAATCGCCAGAAGACCGATCGACTTATAACTACTCGCCAATCGACCAAAAAATGGGACAAAAATGCCTCGATCGCCCGCATTTTGATCGGCAATAAAAGCAAGTCCACCACCACGATCGATAACTTCCAGCATATGCGCCGTTGCACCCCATTTAGTGATGATCTGCAAGCCGCGTCGCTGTCGTATTCCGTAGAGCCAATCACCGAGCAACCAATTATCAAGCGGTCGGGCTATGGCTGATACCTGCAAGCCCAGAATACCCATCAAGTACCCCAGAACCTCCCAATTACCCACGTGGCCTGTGACAAAGATGATCGGCTTGCCTTCGTTAATCAAACGGATTGACGGCGCCAAACCGGTGCGATGCGTTCGCTGGGCCCAGCTATCGCCGTGAAGCAAACGTGGCGTATACAAGATCTCGACCACCAACTGCACCAGACTCTCGAAACTCTTTTCTGCCAACTGGCGAATCTGATCATGAGATTGGTCGGGGAAAGCAATACGCAGATGCCGCAAAGTACGTGTTCGATGCCTCTTATCACTACGGTAGATCCAACGCCCCAAGTGAGCAGCTGCATACAGATTCGTTTCAACCTCACTGATCGTCATCACTGTAGAAGCCACACGCGCAGCCAGATACTGACTCCATGCAATCAGCGGTGATAGTTTGCAAGACATCGCTGAAACACTATCGCTGGTAGTAACCGACCAGATTGACGAAACGATTCTGATTCAAGACGGGAATGGACAGCGATTGAGCCTTGACCACCAGTTCCTGAAATTCATCAGAAATTTTCTTCAGCCTTTCGTAGCGGATGAGGTCTGCTAATGGCGAGTCCTCTCCAGGCGGTGATGGCAAATCAGGGGCATCACCCAACACTAGATAATCTGTCTGGTAAGAAAGGTCACCACTAACACGCCCACCCCACCCCGTAATCATCGCCTGAACGCGTTTGTTATCACCTTCTGTCGATTGGCCCGTGTTATCCAAATCAAACGTGCCATGTACGAAAAATTCCGGCACGGCATGCCGCGAATAAGCCACGTTAATAATCTGATCACCTTCGCGAACAGCAACGTTCCTCTCCCGACGGACGATACGAGCAATCGAAGCCGCCTCTCCAACCCGTACCACTTCGACCGTGGCCTTCCCACGCTCATCACCAAACTCGTCAGTTTTAATGACTGTATTCTCATCAACCACTTCAAAGGTCATACCAGACAAGATCCGATCTCGCTGTGTCAGACTGATGTAGACTAACCGTGGGTCATTCGTCAATTCAACGATTTGGCCATCTGGTTCAAGCGCTTTGGTGCCGCCACCACGATCCGGGCCAATGACGTCAGCGAGCCGACGCTTAAGTGTCCTAATCTGCTCGTCTCTTTCCTTGACCGTGCCGCCGAGCCGGGCCATCCGGTCCCCTGTTTGGGCGCGAACGTCCTTTAAATGACCTTCGATTACTTGCAGGCGGCCATCACTTGCCGCCTTGTAGCTGTCCAATTGATTGGCCATTGCGGCCAGCCTTGCATCCACATCACGGACCTTCGCCTGGAATGTAGCTGCCAGCTGCGCCTTTCCTTTCTCAAGTTCAACAATCCTTTGGTTGGCATTCTGAACAGAAATTTCAGCACTATGCGCCCGCTCCTGAGAGGCTTTATATTCTTTCGTCAAGCGTGTCACTGCAGTAAGCAAGGGCGTGCTTTCATCGATTCCAAGGTTGCCAGCTGCCGTGTATTGCACCTTACGGTCAGCAATGATCGCCTCCAAGGTTGAACTGGATGACCGGGCTATCACCCGTAATTTTTCATTCTTGTCAAGAAGAATCCGCACGACTGACTTACCCCGCTGTTCTTGGCCCGCCGCCTCTTGTAACAGGGCCTTCACGTCATCGCTGCCAATTTCCTTGCGTGTGATATATTGGTCTTGGTTGCTTTCAACCCTCTCCAGCGCATCTTGGGCGCCGCCCACCTTAACGCCAAAGAGAATCGCAAGAACCAGACACAAAATGAAACAGGCGCCGAACAGGACCGTGGCCACGGCCCACCCTGTCGCATCGCCGGATTGCACGCGTGCCATAATCTATGCTCCTAGATGTCGTACAATGAGGACGCTTTTCTAAGCTCCCGGAAAGCGCCTGTAAAGCCCACCAGTTCGCCAATGTCAGGATTATAAGGCCGTTAGCGTACCTGGGCAATCAGCTCAAGCTCGACTGCCGAACCCAGTGGCAATGCAATCACGCCAACAGCTGACCTTGCATGAAGGCCAATTTCGCCGAATAATTGTCCCAGCAATTCGCTGGCGCCATTGGCAACCTTCGGCTGGTCAGAAAATCCCGGATCGCTGGCCACAAATACCCCAATCCTGACGATCCGCACAAGCCGCTGCCAATCGTGATCAATATGACTATCCAAAACCGCCAAAGCATTAAGAACTGATTGCCGTGCCGCTTCATATGCCTGCTCACCCGTCACCTGGGACGGCACCGTACCAACCGACAGCAATTCGCCATCTTTAAAAGCGAGTTGCCCACTGATAAACACCAGATCACCTGCCTGAACTGACGGCACATAAGCGGCTACCGGTTTGGGTGCTGTCGGCAACGTATAGCCCAGCTCTTGTAATTTTGCATGGATATTCATTATCTATAATTCATATGGAAATTTGGATGAAAAATCAAAACTAGGGATCCACTCCACTTGCCACGTTCCCTGTTAACGTAGCCCGCTCTATTGCGTCAAGAACTTGCTCCACGCCGTAGGCATCACTTTTAAAAACCTCAACCCCATCAGCTGAAAACACGACAAGCAAGGGAATAGTGACACGCCCTACAGCATCCAGCATCTTATAGCCATCTACATTTTTTCGACTTGTGATGTCGACCTTCATTGCCACCACATCTTTTCTTGATAAACGGTCAAGAACTTTTTCGTGGTAGAGAACCGCTGCCTCAAGAACCTTGCAGTTGAGACACCAATCGGCGGTAAAGTCGAGGACAACCGCGTTTCCTTCATCTAGTGCAGCTTGGAACCTCTCTTCCGTGAAGTAGACCCATTGCGGCTGCTTAGCAGCCAAATGGTAGGCAGAATACAATGACGTGACTGCCAGCAATACACCTAAACCCGCACAAGCAAGACGGCGACTTGGTCTACGCGTAATAAAAAACACTTGATGGGCCAACCACAAACCAGCTGCAACAACAATGATCGCGACCACCCACCAGTATGCGCCACTTGGAGCCTTGGTCCCGTCGTTAACAACACCATTAATTCCGGAGCCGATGAAATACGCTGCAGCAGCAAGCATCAGCAAACCCATCAACTGTTTAATCAATTCACTGGCCGGCCCTGTTCGTGGCATCTTGTCAACCCAAGCCGGGTTTGCCGACAGAACCAGATAGGGCAGAGCCATCCCCAGCCCAATGACAGAAAATGTCAACAAAGCAACCGGGGCGCTTTGTGTCGCCGCCCAGGCTGCGGCAAATCCAAGGAATAACCCCGTGCACGGCGTTGATAAAACGGCTGTCATTACACCAAACCCGAAAGAACCCACCATGGTGTCCTGCCCGGGGCTAAAACCATAAACGAACTTTGGTAAACGCAGCGCAAAGAGTCCGCACATTCCTACGGCCAGTATGGCAATTACAATACCGACCGTCAGGGTGAATGCTGGATACCCAAATAATTGGTTGTTGGTTGTAAAACCGCTGACCAGTGATACCAGCGCACCAATCACAAGCCAGAAAACCACAACTCCAAAGGTCATTGAAGCACCAAGCAGTAGGCATCGGCGGCGACTTCCCGCAACCTTACTTAACCCAATAATTTTGATGGGAATCACCGGCAGGACACACGGTGTAAAGTTAAGGAGAAATCCACCTAACCCGGCCAGCACCATGAGGAGAATCATCCCTGAAACCGTTCGTGTATCTAAGTGGATCCGCATACCAAAGAAGTTGTAGGCCAACGCCCCCGGCGTGCCCCTGTTGCTTTGCGAGACTTCAAAAGACGCAACAGTATTCACATCAGCACCTTCTGTCGTTACAGGCAATTGACCAACGTGCCCCGGCTCCTGCTCCACAGCATCGCCATGTTGATATGCAGCGAAGATATTCGGGTTGATTTTTGTGACCGCAACGTCAGAACCTACGATCTGCAGCCCGGTATCCACCGAGATATGTGCTGGCATCAGACATCTTTTGTCATCACATGCCTGGTAATGCAGATCCAATACCAGTCTCTGGGTGCCTGGTTTCGTAGTATCACCAATCATGACTGGCAGAAAGAAGATGGCTTGATCCTCAAAAACCATGGCTTTGAGAAACTTGCCCATCTCAAAATGGTGCGGTTCAGGATAGACCACGGGGCCAAATGCCAACCCTGGGGGTGCGTGGTCGACGTGAATAGTGGTCGGGATCAGTGAAACCCCACCCGTGTCCTCGTATTGCTGATCCTGATCACTGTAGATATGCCAACCCAGTTCAATATCAGCTACAACCGCCAAGACCAAACTGTCGCCAACATGAGCCGCATCCTGGGACCAGACCGCACGGGCTTGGACCACCTGATGCGGTTGGGCCCAACCGGGGGAGACCAGCCCCAGGCCGATCAGAATACAAATCCAAGCTGCGTACAGTCTTTGACTCATGCGAAGACCTTTCATCATACCCTGCAACCGTTATCGGTCTATGTGAAGTGAACGGCAACAAATTCCCGATAACACTCACAGATTATAGGAGCGTTATTCGTACGGTTATGGCAGAACTGCTTGATCAAAATGAAGTTGATGCCCTCTTGGCGGCAGTCGAGAGCGGTGATGTCGGGGATTCTGGCGATTCGGCTTCGCAACCGCCACCGCAGGTCTTTTCCAGTCACCGCAACGACTTAAATAACCTTGAAATACGGCCATACGACTTCAAGCGACCGGAAAGAGTCAGCAAAGACCAGATGCGATCGCTGGAAACACTACATGAAAGCTATAGCCGTAGCCTTGGTGCACAGTTGTCAGGCTTCTTGCGCACCATCATGGAGGTGAAGGTTTCTAATATCGAACAAATGACATTTAGCGAGTTCACGCATAGCCTACCAAACCCAACTTGCTTCAATCTGCTGGCATGCGACCCGTTGGATGGAAATATGTGCCTTGAGATCAGCCCCCTGATCATCTATCCGGTAATTGATCGGCTGCTGGGCGGATCAAACGCAGATTTATTTATTCCACAACGACCGTTAACAGCCATTGAGATGCGATTGGTCGGAAAAATCATCGATCGTGCCATGCATTCTCTAAGAGAAGCCTGGGGAAGCATTATCCCGATTAATTTTACACTTGAGGAATCCGAGTCCAATCCACAACTTGTGCAAATCGTTCCCCCCAATGAGGTCGTGGTTGTCGTGGGCTTTGAACTCAAGATGGGCAGTCGTGTCGGTACGATGAGCCTCTGCATTCCATATAACGTGATCGAGCCAGTGATCGAAAAACTATCTAATCAAACATGGGCTGCGTACAAACGGACTCGCGGCAACGACCGGCTTCGTCGCCGTGTGGCCCGTCACCTAGATTCGGCACAACTCACTGTCCGAACCATTCTTGCTGACACAACCATCAAGCTAAGCGAGCTTATCAATCTTCAGGTTGGCGACATCGTCCTTACCAACAAACCGGCCAGCGCTCCACTCACGATGATGATTGAAAACAAACGCAAGTACATCGGCCATCTGGGGCAATTCAAAGGCAATCGCGCCTTCAAGGTTAAACGACCACTGGATCCCAAGGATCGGGTGTAATTCGATCACCCTTTTCGCCCATCATCAAGCCCATACAACATCTTGAGCATTAAAGACCGGCCCATCAGTACAGGCAAGTTTGTACCGCCAATCACCCGTTTCACCTACACCCTCTGGCTGGTCATGGATCCTGACAACGCATGACTGGCAAGTCCCCATACCACACGCCATGGCCTGTTCCAAACAGACCTGGCAGTCCACGCCATAGGTTTGTGTCAAATGGGCCGTCGCTTGCATCATCGCCTGGGGTCCACATACAAAAACCACTGCCTGGCGACGTCTAGGTACACTTAGTCCACGAAGTAGAGGCTCCAACCCATCTGTCACTCTACCCACAAGTCCCTGCGAACCATCGTCTGTCGTGACCACCGCAGGAAAGTTGAATTGTGAAAATTCTTCAATGCAATGAGTAGGCAGGCCACCAGGGTCGGGCTCCTGTCCTGAATTACAGGTTACTGCAAGCAAGTCGCGTGTCGTGGCTCCAACAATCCCCACAACGTCCCAACCCGCTTGATGCATCCACTGAGCCAAATAAAACATTGGGGGCAAACCCACACCCCCACCCACGAGCAAGCCAAGCGATTTGTCGTCAGGCAACTCAAACTGGTTTCCCAATGGGCCAATCAGATCGACGCGATCTCCGGCAGCTAAACGTGCAAGCCACTGCGTCCCCGTGCCCACCACACGGTGGATCACATCAATCCAAGTGCCGGCAGCATTGTCGCCACGCCCGGCAAGACTGAACGGGCGCCGCAGCAGCGCAAGTTCCCCACAGAGTTCCGGTTGGGTCAACTTGGGGTGAATAGCCGTATCCCACTCAACACATTGGCCCAGAAGTGCCTCTTGGTTCTGTCCGCCACCCGGGATACGGCAACCAAGTTGAACAAACTGACCAGGTTTCGTAAGAGAAAATCGTCCCGGCAAGCCAAGGCGCAGCCGAAAATGTTCACGGCAGATCGGATTATTGAAGATAACCGTGGCGCCCACTAGACAACGCATTGGGATGATGGATCCATTTACTGGTAATGACCCCATGACCGACATTATAGTCCCCATGAAGGACAAGATGATTCAATGTTGGCGGCAGTTAAACACAACGCTATCCACCGTGCTTCCCAGATCATGTAATAAACGTAGCGAACACGCACGCCGTCAGGGGTGGCAGATCGATCAACCCAACCAGTATTGCCAGCGGTGCGGGACCACCGTTGCGCCAGGTGCGTGGGCAACAATCAATGCTCTTGCTGTACTGAAAAATCAATTGCATGGCAACGTATTATCCGTTTGTCAGCTTATAATGAACCGGTTGCTGATGGGATTGTGGCGATGAAATTTTCCAGTGATTGGACCTGGTCACCATGGTTTGACAGGAAGTTCGCCGAACAGATCGATACCCGTAACTCATCCGACCACACGATTGTCTGCCCGGTCCCTATGCATGTGTTACGGCGCGCACACCTATGGTTTCAATCAATCCCAACTTATGGCCACGGCATTCGCGGCCAAGAACAAATGGCCAGCGGCCAATCTGCTTCGTCGCCGACGTTACACCCACCCCCAAATCAGCATCTCAACCAGAAAACGATTTGAAAACGTACAGGATTCCTTTCAAGAAAAACATATTGACCTTCAGGGGTGGACTGTCTGGCTTGTAGATGACGCCAAAAAACTAGCGCGACACTCACCATGTGCACTCGGAAGTTGCGTCGTGTCGGTGCACGCCGAGTCTGTGTCGCTGTAGCAGCTGTCGGGGAATTGATTAATCGATAATAAAAAGGCTTAGCGAGCGTACTCAATGGTACGCATTTCACGCAGAACTGTAACGCGAATTTCACCCGGAAAAGTCATTTCTTCGCTCACTCGTTTGGCAATGTCCCGTGCCACATAACGGCTGTTGACGTCATCAACTGCCTCAGGATCAACCACCACCCGAACCTCGCGCCCAGCCTGGATCGCATACGCTTGCTTAACGCCCTTCATGCTGGTAGCGATCTCCTCAAGTTGCTCAAGACGTTTAACATATTTCTCAAGCGTCTCCCGGCGAGCACCGGGGCGAGCACCACTAATCGCATCTGCTGCCATTACGATTGGCGTATAGGGGGTAATCGCCGGAATATCATTGTGGTGACCACCAATAGCATTGAGCACCGCCTCGCTCTCGCCAAGCTTCTTGCAGAACTCCATACCGATTGCCGGATGGCCACCCTCAACGTCATGATCCATGGCCTTGCCAATATCATGCAGGTAGCCGCATCGACGCGCAGTCTGTCCGTCGAGCCCCAATTCGTCGGCAATCACCTGGCAAAGATATGCCACCTCGATCGAGTGACGCAGGATATTCTGGCCGTAGCTTGTTCGATAATGCAGCCGGCCCATTATGTCGCTAATTTTGCCGTGCAAGCCTTGAATATTAGCTTCGATACATGATTCCTTGCCAATCTTGACCAAACGCTGGGACATCTCTTCATGTATCTGCTCGACAATTTCCTCGATGCGCGAAGGATGAATACGGCCATCTTCAAGTAGCTTCTGCAACGCCTCTGACGCCACAGCTCGTCGAATGGGATCAAAACAGGAGACCACCACCACGCCTGGTGTGTCGTCAACAATCATGTCAACGCCGGTAGCCTTTTCAAAGGCCCTGATATTACGACCTTCGCGTCCGATGATCCGCCCCTTCATGTCATCGGAAGGAATTGACACTGCCGAAACAGTTGAGCTGGATGTATGTTCTGCTGCATACCGCTGGATGGCCTGAAGCGTTATCTTTAACGAGACCTCCTTGCACTCTTCTTCTGCCCGCTCAGTGCAACGTTGGATGAGTTGAGCCGCGTCGTGCTGGACCTCATGTTCCACCAAACGAAGTGCTTCCTTACGGGCATCTTCAACCGAAAGATTACTGATCCGCAACAGCGATTGTTTCTGTTCCTCGGTGGTTTTTTCCAAAATCTCCTTGCGATCGGTGATGAGCTGGTCCAGCTTTACACCCTTTACAGAAACCGCTTTTTCCCGATCCTTTGTTTTTTCCTCAAACTCATCGAGAAACTTTGTTTTAGTGGTCAGCATGTCAAGCTTGCGATCAAGGTTATCTTCCCGTTTGGCAAGGCGTCGTTCGATATCCTTCAGTTCATTTCGATCGCTGTTGCTCTGGCGATCAAACTTCTCACGCCGCTTGGCAATCTCATTTCGAGCATCTAACTCGATCTGCTTACCAACGGTTTCCGCCTCCTGTCGGCCGGATGACAGCAGCTGTTCAGTCTGACGTCGGGCGTCACCAATCATCCGAATCCCCATCACCCTGCTTAACAGAATGACAGTAATCACGCCGACAAGGAGTCCGCCTAAACCTCCGAAGATCAGCCAGGTCATGTCCGCTATATCTAAACCCATGCTCGGCATCACGCTTACCCTTCATAATGCGAACCGAAGCGCAGAAAAACAACACTTCAGTGCCAGCAAGGCACCAGCTGGATACGAAAGGCCTAGGGTGTCCGATCAGAGAGTGTTGACAGTTGACAAAAAAGGTAATCGCTTTGACGCTTGGCTTGACAGGTCTGTCAGCGCAAGGTCGACCGTGGCGTCCACAATCCCGTACCGGGACGTCATGCCAGCGGTATCTAATCGCCAGCTCACGTAAGCCGACACTTTATGTCCAAATTTTTGTCGAAAATCACCAAGCAATTGATACATTGTCAATCTATCCCGTCCGCATGGCGAACGTTCCGGCGCATGCATTGACTGAACACGCCATACTGATCGGTCACGGCCTCGGATGGCCACCCACCCAGCTCGTGCCGGTTGTTGCTAATCCCCCAAAAAAGTGTCTTGGCAGCCGCACTGTGCACACTGGCCAAGAAACGATAGTCAAGCATAGGGTACATCGAAGTATCATGTCAAGAATGAGGTTCTTTAGATTACCCATGAACATCAATAGAACACAACAATGAACGAATAGATCATATAACATTTCCAGATAACCGTTTATGAAAATAGACCTAGATGGCTGGCCTAGGCGCCAATCCACAAAGGGTGTGGCAACCAAGCCAAATCCAATGACAGGAAGCTGATGATAATTACGGTGATTTTTCTAGTTATTGTGGGAGGAATCAGCCTGTCACAGGCCGTCAGTGATCCCCATCAGGTGACACTGCGTTGGCTGCGACTGGGTGGCATCATTGCAGTAACCCTATTGGCGGTTGCGGTAACAATCGCTGTACTCACCGAACCAAAAATCCAGCCAACCGACTGGGGGCTTCTTGCCCTGACCGCCACTGTCCTGGTGATACAACTTACCGCGACACAAAAAGCCAAACACCAGATTCAACGGCGAGCGGCCGGATGCGGATTTCTACTTGCCTCGGGCACAGCAGGAACAATTGTTACACATCATCTGACCACTGCAATCAACCTGCCATCGATCGCTATTACCACTGCACTGAGTGCTGGTCTTGTCGGTGGCACACTTATGACCATGCTGCTCGGTCATGCCTATCTCACGGCGGGTAATGAGATGACGCAAAAACCTTTTATGCGCCTGCTCCTGATGGTCATTACCCTCCTGATCCTGCGCCTGATCTTCAGTACCATGTGGGGTGGTTACAGTTATTACACCTCATCTCGTACTGGGCCAAATTCATGGAACCTGATGATGATGATGGCCCGCTACTTAGTCGGATTTGGCGTACCCGCGGTGTTTGCCTATATGACTTATGATTGCATTAAGCGACGAGCCAACCAATCGGCCACAGGGATTCTCTACATCACCTATGTGATGGTAATTATCGGCGAGGGAGCCGCTTTGGCGCTGCTCGGCGCGACAGGTTGGGCTTTTTGATACGCACTTAGGCTCGACCAGTAAAGCGTAAACCTCCTGTAGGTTCCATGGGGGGTACCTCGATTTCACTACCTGCGACCATCTGCTCATACACACGTTGCAGTGACTGGCAGTACCGTTGGCGGGAGAAAAAACTAAACGCTTCATGCCGTGCCGTATCACGCAGTTGCCAAGATACCTGATGGTCGGACATCAACTGGCACAGCCGGTTAGCCAGTGCATATCTCGCTCTAGGGGGTGCCAAGAGCGCCGAATGGCGATCCTCCACCACCTCACTGATCTCATAGGTCGCTTCGGCCACGATAGGCGTATTGCATGCCATTGCCCACCGCAAACTCAGACCGCCCGCCCCAGAACCGATGGCCAATGCCAAGTCACACGCCGGTAATATCTCCCACGGCTGAGCCAATCGCTCATCCGTCAAATTCCGTTCACCGTGCCCCAGGTCTGTCATAATACTCTGCCCACGACAACGATTGCACTGCTCCGGATGGACCAACAATCGCATTGCCCGTGGTGCCTCCTGGGAATCAGCTACCAGGAGTAGAGTCATGATCGCCTCGTGCGTATCACTCCGATGGGGTGGATCACTAAGCAAGGCCACCACCACCGTGTCATCATCTACATCAATGCCCCACGATGCTCGTGTTGCCATACGACTGCTATACACAGCCTTACCAAAATCCAAAGCAGGCAACAGCACATGGGCATCTGCCGCTGACAAACCACTACTAAGTAACGTTCGATGAATGGCCATACTAATAGGCAGCGAAATGGTGCGCGACTGTGCATGCTGCGTGAGCACACGCAGCCACCGAATCACACTGGGTTCAGGATTCACCGTCAGCGTGATGAACCGTGGTACTGAACGCAATGCGATCGACGACCAGTTCAACGTACCAAGCGACCAGCAATGAATCAGATCGAAAACACCCAGGCGTTTAACTGCTGCAGAAACTGCCATCCACCCAGCTACGGCGTGCCCCATTGGAACGCCAACATGGGCAAAATTCGAAATGCCAGCCGCACGAGCTTGCTGAATAAAACGTTGGCCACCGAGTAAAAGCACTCGCTGGTCAACATCTCCCAGTCGGCCTAAAGACGCCTCAAGCAGCGCCAAAGTTGTCGGCGATGCCTGTGGACCACCGGCATCAATGAGGTGTAAAACACGCATTTGAATAAATCGAATTGAGGGCCGGTAACCTTAATCAGGTAGCTCACCCGGTTGGCGGGGCAGGTAATCAAAAAAAAGGCGGCTTGCATCACGAGCAATCCGCTGGGCAAGCTGATGCTCAACCGCGCGACGAAGTCCAACTCTATGGTCGGGAATGCCGCGGGCTGGCAACCGCACCTTGAGCTTGTAGCCGGGTGGAGCCAATGACTGTGCTTGCCCCTGCATCCCTGCCACTGTAGTAGGAAACATGCGTTTCTTGTTTATCACGTCAACCACCTTCACCTCCACTTGCGCAGTCGGATACAATAGACCAGGCTGCGGGTAAAGATCAATGTTGGTGATAGACATGTACACGACCTGCTCAGCTTTCAAACGGCGGCCGATCTGGTCAATACCAGCACGATCGAAATCGTCGCCAAGTTCCTGCATCAACTCAGCAATTTCCCCTGGCGGTACCGTCGTCAAGATGGCATGATGAGTAAGCAACCGGTCAACTTCGACCGCAATCCGATCCTTCATATACAAGTCGGCGAACTGGCTGGAGGAATCCTCAACCCATACGAGAGTCGCACGCTGTGGCAAGTGATATTGGGCCTTAACCATCTGGGGAAACAGGCCATGCGCAACAACTCCGGCCATTTTGCAGCCACCGAGAGGGGCCGCAAAATGGACCAACAACAGACATGATCCCAACACTTCTACGGCTCGACGGTAAACCGTCATGGCCTTGCAACCTCCTCGTAATCATAGAAGAGGCGTGCGACATGCTGGGCAAACACCGAATGCAGGCCAAACCGAATTGTTGGCTCATCGCTACCAAGTAATGCAACAGCCATGTTGGGGTACTGAGCCTGTGTGGTATTCATATATGCTGCAACATCTGGATCATCCGATTCAGCTTCATACACCCCAATACTCGCTTCAATCACACCACGCCACACATGTTTATGCTCCGGATCATGTGTTGAATACGAAAAGACATCAATTAGCAAAAGTCGCTCAACATTGAGTTGCTGCATCAACTGGCTGTATGACATTGTGTTCCAGTAGGGGTTGGACTGTCGGAAATGTTCGACCTGGACCGGATCAGCCACGCGGATACCCGGCACATTCGTGGCGAGTTGGGCTCCAATAGCCTTTGCAACCATCTTGGATGCATGGGGATGATGGTAATGCGTACGCGTGTCGACGGTTACAAGTACGCCAACTGCTTTGCCATTTAGGCCTTGGTATTCTGCTTCCACACTAATCGTCTTGGCGGCCACCACATATGCGGCCCATCCAGCCACGCCACAACCACCACAGACAACCGCCAAAACAGTCATCAAAAAACAGGGGGCGAGCCAGATACGGTAAAGTTTACCCGTCAGGTGATTGTAGTCCGTTTTGTTAATCATCAATTTAATACCCACCGTTCACCATCAGGATTTTGTATATCCAGCCCCCAAGACACCCGCCTGCGGCCACCCAAACGAGCGTAGGCCGCCATAGCCACCGTGCCAGTGGTACCAGATCAATCCCAAAAACCAAAGCATAACCTGCAACGATCGCTCCAGCTGCCATAATGATCGCCAAGACAGCTGCCGCAGGTTGCACACGAAAAGCCGAAGCGAGATCACCGTGAGCCGCATAGGTCAGTGAAGTCGTATAACCACAGGTAAAACAGGGAAATCCAAATGAACGATAGACACCACAGGCCGGCAACCCCAACTGGCGATGAGTGCCCAAACCCAACTGGTCCGCCCGCAGGCCGCTGGTCATGACCAACGGCGCCGTGGTCACGAACAGAATGATGATGGCCACACACCGGCGACCCCACTGGAAAGCTGGTCGCGACCGGTCACCTGGCATCATATAGGGCTGTTGTACAGAGGACACCGGACAACCTCATTGCTTAGTATGAAGATTTCGCCGAACATCAACGATCTCCAACACGGGCTGCTTCTAGTAGAGTAGGCAGTCGGGCACTGCCAAGCAAAGAACAATGTCGCATGGCACTACACATGGACCAAAGAAAATCAATGCAGCCTCAAACAAATACCACGGAGCCTAAAATACAGCCAAACCATCGCACGGTGGCGGTTCTACCTTCGTTCTTTACGCTTGGTAACTGTCTTTGCGGGTTCTTGGCCATATTCTTTGCCAGTCGTATGGCCGACACGAAATTGCTCTGGGACTGGACACCGCTGACCGTCGGGGCAGTGTTCGTGTTCACCGGCATGCTATTCGATGCACTCGATGGCCGCATTGCACGAAGAACTGGGCAGACAAGTGAACTGGGCGAACAACTTGATTCCATGGCCGATATGGTCACCTTTGGTGTCGCCCCGGCATTTTTAGCAGTCCAACTGGTAGCGGCCGAAACCCCTTTCCTATCTGCCAAGGGGGATACTTATTTTGACCGAACTGCTTTAATCATCGCATGTATATATGTTGCCTGTGCAGCAATTCGCCTAGCACGATTCACACTTGAGGTCCCAAGTGGAGACCAAGCAGACCACCTAAGCTTTGAGGGATTACCAAGCCCGGGCGCGGCGGGCACTGTAGCCAGCCTCGTCCTGCTCCACCAACACTTCCTTGCTCGCGACAACACACAGCAATGGACAATGACATTGGCCAGCATTGGGATGGTGATCGTGATGCTAATGGTCGCATTGGTAATGGTCAGCCGACTACGATACGTACATGTTACTAATCGATACTTACACAAACGCGCGCCACTCGAATATATTGCAATCTGCGTTATTGTTGGCTTACTTTTAGCTATCAACCTGCAGGGAGCACTCGCAGCAAGTTTCGTTACCTACGCACTCTCGACACCATTGGCTTGGTGTTATCAAAAGATGAAGCATCGCGCAGCGCAAACGACGCCAAATCCATAAATATAATTCAACGATTCGATAGCTATTTTGATGGCAAATAACTTGACTTTTCCGGCCAACTGCTAGGGTTCATCAAATCCGCGCTTGACCAAATCACACAAGGCAGCCACTGCATCAGCCGCATCAACCCCATCAGCTGCAACTTCCAGTCGCGTTCCCTGGGATGCAGCAAGCATCATCATCTGCATAATGCTCTTGCCATCGACAGATTGTGTTCCCTTAATGACACGAATATCAGCGTCAAAGGCATTGGCGGCATCAACAAATGCCATTGCTGGCCGCGCGTGCAGCCCCAAGGGATTCAAGATCGTGACGGTGGCCTTTGCCGTTGAACTAGGTAGTTTCACCGGTATGTCTTCCAGGTTGCAGTCCGCAACCCTTACTCAACAAAATTACCCCTGCAATTTCTGAGCATCGGCTTCTTGTAATAGATCAACGACCGATTCCACATCCTCCGCCTGTCTCAAAAATCGCCTGAACATATCCTTCTGCAGATTGGAAAAAATGTTTTCCATAGCCTGAAGATGGTCATCAGGATTATCCTGAGGGCTGAGTAAAAGAACAACCGTATAAACCGGAGCACTGTCTAGAGCATTGAAGTCGACACCTTGTTGACTGATACCAATAGCGGCCGCCATCTGGTTGAGTTTTTCGTGCTTGACATGCGGCACGGCAACACCTTTACCAAAACCAGTTGACCCAGATTTCTCGCGTTCAATGATTGAAGAAATCAGGTCCTTGCGAAGGGACTTAGCGGCGGCACCACCGGCAATCAAGGCATCAATGAGTTCAGTGATAACCTCATCGCGATTGGCGCTCTTCAGTTGCGGTATGATGGCCGCAGGCAACACAAAATCACTCAGTTTCATTGCGATCACATTTTCTACGGCCAGGATTCAGGATCGTGGTAACGGGTGTCTCGGTGAATTTT